>Ga0247830_10000015_pt1 | contig 45934 bp, 60 predicted proteins | sample 12C_Control_Day5_FD_207766 | JGI IMG/M metagenome (GOLD analysis project Ga0247830, IMG submission 207766) | Soil microbial communities from agricultural site in Penn Yan, New York, United States - 12C_Control_Day5 | ecosystem: Environmental > Terrestrial > Soil > Agricultural land | place...
GCCCTGGTAGAGGAGGATGGTTCCGATTTCGTAGGTCATTGTGGGCTCCAGTCAGTGTCTTCGTGAACAACGAACGTGGGAGAAGTTTTTGACACTTCTCCCAGGATGTCAAGTCCTCCTCAAGTTGGAGATTTGCTAGCTGATCCGACCGAAGCCTAGAGCGTCCAGCTGAACCGTCTGCAGAGGCTCCACCAGCGCCTGCCCGATAGCGAGCCCAGCAGCGAAGGTACAGGAGAGGAAGTACCGTCCACTCTCGCCCAGCTGGGTCTCAAGGGTGATGCCGCTCTTGTCCACGATGACGATGCCCGTGTCATCGAAGGCGTCAGGGAAGTCGCCCTGGTCCAGCTGGATGTAGCCGATAGCTGGCGGCTGTCCCAGTGGACCCTTCTCGGCTCCGCTCCAGCAGTCCCAGTCGAACGTGGTGAAAGGCTTGAGTTCCATCGGTCGTCTCCTCGTGAGAGTGTCATCGTGAACGAACGCCCCTAAGTCTGTGACGACTGTCCTGAAGACGCAAGTCCCTGCTCTCTGAGGGGAGCAGGGACAGCGTGTCTTGGGTCAGTCTTCCGTTTTCGGCTCGGAACCTACATAGGCTCGACTCCTCTGTGACTTTGTGAGTGTCCCGTCTGGACAACTCTATGTACCAGCTACTATCGAGAATCTGGCGCTGGTACGCAAGCCTACCTGAAGCGAACCTTACGCAGCATATCCCGCATATAGGTCTTGCCTCGATGGTCTCGCGGATCGAGCCCACCTCTCTTACGAACGTTCGGTATGACGCTCTCCTTAGGCGTCTTAGGCTTCTTGCGCTTCATGTCACTGTCCCATTAGGTAAGCGTTAAGCTCGTCAGAACAGCGCGGTATGCCCATGCTGTTCGTGGCAAGAGAGACAGACCCGTCAGACAGCTTCTGTAATGCACAGAAGCGTGTGGTATCGCCACCAGTCCAGAGTGTGTCTCCAGGCTTTGGTGCCTTGTCCGGTCGCACAATTATCGAGTCTAATCTGAGTATCCGTACCTGCAGACTGTCCTTTGATCCTAACCGTCGGGCTAGCAGCCAAGCTGTTCCCAGCTTACGTGGCGTGATCGTGGTTGTCTTCACCTTATCTGTCACAGTAAAGACAGTCGTGTTCCGGCTCACCCAATAGCACCATGTCTGCGAGCACGTCGCCTTGCCACGCACTCCCGTTACAAAGGGAACCTTCAGTAAGTGCGGCGTCACTGTAGTAGGCACGAGCCATAAGAGCAATGCAAGAAGAAATGTCGTCATAGCAGTCCAGGCCACTCCTTTCGTTGCTGTAGCCACGCTTCTCTGGACGAGTAAAGAGAGCGCTTCGGATGGTCCCACTCCTGACCAATCGTCGAGAGATTGTGTCGTCGCCAATACTCCCTCTCGATTCTGCTCCACACATTTTCCGGCTGTACCCTACTTGCTGGATCCATTCGTGGAAAGGATTGATCACCCTGCCTACGAGCTTGCTGCTTTATGTACATCAGTTGCCGCAAACTAATCTCTAGCAGCTTCGCAGCAGCTGCATTGTTCCCCTTAGTGATCTTCAGAGCCCGTCTCACATACTTTAGCTCTTGACGTTTTCGAGCCTGTCTCAGCGAGAGTATACTAAGACCCATTTACTCCTTCCCTCCTAAGAAGTGATACGATAAGCGAGGATGGGAATGCTCCCTCGAATACCAGCAGCGCCTGCTCCAGTAGCTGTGGGCGAGGCATAAAGCCAACGTTGTAGACTGCTGCCTTCCAGTCGAACAGCACGAATGTTCTGGGCGTATCGACCTGCACGAGCATGAAGACGTTCCGTGCTCCATGGTCCTGACAGCGTCTGCGCATCCAGATGCGCTGCTCCTTACGATACTTGGGGAAGGCCACGACTGTACTGTCACTCGCAGGCCAGCGCTCCAGCCACTTCAACTCCACCCAGAACTCTCGTCCTCGTATGCAGCCGTTCACGTCTGGCATGCCGTTGCGAGCTATGTTCTCGATACGTTGCAGGTCTCCTTCGCTGCCGAGAGCCCTACGCATCGTGGTCCAGAGATCAGATTCCATTGTCAGAGCCACTCATGTGGAGGGTCACCAGTCACAGTGTCAGCAATGTTCTGCTTCGCCACCAGTCGCTTAATGATGTACTCGTCTATTGTGGAGCGCGCAGTGATGTCGTAGAAGACCACTCCCCGTGGGTCCATCCCTGGACGGTGGCTGCGGTCCTCTGCCTGCTGCCGCCACTCTAGATCGAAATAGTTGGAGTAGAAGACGACTGTGGTGCCTACCTGGAGATTGAGCCCACGTCCACCAGCCTTTGGATTGCCGACTAGCCAGCGCACCTCACCATTGAGATAGCGGTGCTTGTTCAGTGTGCGCTGCTCTGTCTCTACCGCTGCATCGTAGCGCACTGCAGAATCACCCAGGAGCTTCATGATCTGGTCGATGTCTGCTGAGAAGCGAGCCCAGATGATGCCCTGTCCTGTCACCTCCTCCAGCAGGTCCTCCAGGCACTGTATGCGCGGATTCTTCGGCGTGACCAGCTGGTGTGGCTCCTCCTCGTCACTCGGGAGATAGCCACACGCTATCTGCTGCATGCGCAGCATTCGAGTGATGGCTAGGTCGCCATAGTAGGTCTTGCCCTGGAACTCTGTCACGTACTCGTGACGCATCTCGTTATAGAGCCGTCGCTGCTGTGGCACCAACTCAAACAGTCTGCGTTGATACTGTTTCGGAGGAAGCCAGGGCAGAGCTTCCTGCTTGGTAATTCGGAAGCAGCGCTTCTCCACCAGTGCGTTGAGCCTGTCGAGGTTCTTGTACTTGGGATTCCCAGCCTTGTCCCTCGCTACGACCATGATGGGTCTGCCCTTACCGTCGAGCTTCACCTGATCATCCCAGCCACGCAGCTGTGCCCACTCAGCGAAGTCTGCCTTGAACTCCGCATAGGTGCGGTAGCCCAGTATCTGCCAGTGGAGAAAGCGGAACATGCTGTAGTAGCCGAATGGTCCCTCACTCGCTGGCGTACCTGTCAGTATCCGCCTGTACTTAGCGTACTCGCCTAGCTGCCAAAGCGTCCGTGTGCGCAGTGCACTAGGACGCTTGATGTCAGTGGCCTCGTCAATAGCCAGCAGTCCAGGACGATTGAGCAACAGGTACTGGATCCACTTGCGAGCGCGAGGGGTGCTGACCGACTCGATGTTGAACGTGATGATCACCAGTCGTGGGTCTACAGCGAGCGTCTTGAGCAGTGCGTCTGTGGCCTTCGGCGCGTTGTTGTTCCAGGCGAAGGCGACGTAGTTCACGTCCGGGCTCATGTGCTTGGGAAGCTCCTCATCCACCCACTGCTCGTGCACGCCCATCGGTGCCACCACGATGCCCAGCGTCGCCAGCCCACGCAGGTAGAGCCAGCCTAGCGTGTTTGCTGTGACCATCGTCTTCCCTGTCGCCTGCTCCATGAACAGTGCGAACGTAATCAGCTCACGACTGCGCTCCAGCACCTCGTGCTGATACGGGTAGGGCTCCAGTCGGTAGCGGTATTCCCCTAAAAAAGGGGAAGAAAAAATCTGTTTTTGCGAAATAGTTTCTGCCATATTAGCAATCGAATCGTTGAAAGGTTAGAACATTCTTCGTGAGAAAAGGTTAAGTAGTATCTCTATCACAATACTATTCCGATACTGTTTAACTTACACTAGTAAATTAGCTTAGCTATTTAAGTATCGGCATTAGAGAAAATATCTAGGTTAGATAAACCAACCTAGATATTTTCCCTCTTAAACTAAGCAGCGAGCCGAACCTCCAGCGGACTGCACGCCTCGCCACCATCCTCCTCAAGGAGGAACTTGAAGGCGTCGAGCTTAATCCAGAACCGTCCACGATCTCCCCAGCCCATGCCCCACGACTGGATGCCGCGAAAGGCTTCCTGCGACTCCGACCAGCCGAGTACAGTCCAGCAGTGGCCACCGACCGATGCGCCGTCAGGATGGATGAATCCTTTGATATCGGTATCCATCATGCTCTTGTACCACGTGGTACCCATGACGACTGGTCCACGGCGCAGCACGTAGTCGCGCACTGTCTCCGCTGAGCGTGTCCAGAGGTATTCCGAGATGAGCCCTCGCGAGCGCAACACCTTCATGCCAGCCCGAACGCTAGTCCCTTCGTAGTCCTCGCCCTGCCACTCGTCCACCTTCTTCGCATCAAGGTAGATGCCCCGAGCGAAGTCGTAGGTCATCGTGTGCATATAGGGAGCAGCGGCCAGCATATGAGTCGAGCCGAAGCCGACACAGCTGCCCTCGTTACCCTGGTCGAGACTGGGTGGCGAGTGCCAGGGAGGACGGATAGGAGCCATCATATCGATAGCGGCACGCATCGGATACTGCGCGTCTCGCACGTCGATAGACTTGAGTCGGTCGAACTTCCGACCGTTGTGAATAGGAGCAGGAGCTTGGATCAACACGGGTTGCCTCCACCGATACAGTAACCAGCGAGAGCATACGCAGCGTCCTTGAGAGACACGCGCAGGCCAATGACGGGAATCTTGATGCTGGGAGGAGGCTTGGTAGCCTGTCTCAGCTTGTCGAGTGCCACCAGTAGCGTGTCACCCCGCACGAGCGCTCTGTTGTAGTTACGAGTCAGACCCAGGATGGTGCTGTCCTGTCTGAAGATCGTAACAGAGTCTGAGTGCCAGACGCGCTGCATATCAGGGATAACGATGAAGCGTAGGTGACGAATGACGGAGTCCTTTCCTTGCATCGTAGGTACGCGCTCTTGTGCCACGCGCATGCTGTCATTCACTGCTAGCTCGTCCAACGCCTTCGCCTTCCAGCGAAGTTTCTCCTTCTTGACGAGCTTGGTCGAGTCCTGGTAGACACGCAGCGACTCTGCGACTGCCTCTAGGGAATCCCTGAGCGCTGGGTCTTCCGCTATCACCGTGTCTGCGTGCCTGCCCTCAGGCGTATCCTTCGGCTGTCCCTTGAAGATCGTGTAGACGAGCAGGGCGACAGCAGCGAAGGCAATCAGGTAGGGGAGCCACTTTCTCATGAGCGGAACTCTCTGACGGTGTACTCCTCCCAGACGCGCAGGTCGCCAGGAAGCTGATAGCTGACGAAGACGGTCTTGTCCACTTGCCCTGCTAGCCGTGTGCGGAACTCTGCTCCATCTCCAATAGCATAATAGCGTCCAGGCTGTCCTGAGCGCTCTGTCATGGGCAGGTCCGTAAGGCCAGTGAGCCCGGCACCTCCTTTGGTGAGGGAGACAGTTACCTTGAGTCCAACCAGTCCTGTTGCTGGCGCGTACTCACCAGCGTCGTTCGGCGTCTCCACGTCTTTCTGAAACACCTTGTCGTTGTCCAGGTAGATCACATTCTCATCAGTCATGCTACACCTCTAGAAGTTGGAACCGCTGCCTATCTGCAGGCTGAGTGGCGAACAGTAATGGCCCACCGGACTCGATCAGCTGGTAGCGTTCTCTGTCTGCGTCCTGCAGCGCATAGAGCAACCTGCCCTGTCCACGCAGCCTGTAGCGCTGCATGCTGCGGTCGATCAGCCGTAGGACGTGTTGGATGACCGTGGCATTGTGCCCTGTCGCTTCTAGCAACAGCTGGAGTGGGATGCTCCCAGCACCGCCAACCAGCACGACTCCAGCAGACAAAGCCTGGAGCCCTGCCAGTGACAGCGCTCCCTGTGCCTGCACGAGAGCAGCTGCTGTGCCCGTGAAGGCAGGCTTCTGCAGCGGAACGTTCCCAGCCCCACTGACCAGCACCGCTCCTGCGCTGGTGAAGACCAGTTGGAGGGGAACCAGTGCGGTTCCTGTCGCCGCAGGCGTCCCACCAGTCGCCTGCAGGACGAGGCTCAGGGGAACTGTCCCGGCTCCCTGAACCGCTACAGAGCCCGCAATCGAGCGGTTGAGGGTCAGAATCACGCTCCCTGCGGCCTGCAGGAGGACGATTCCGGTCGAAGCTAGTCCGAGGGTAAGCCCTATCTGTCCAGCCCCAGCAATGGCCACTTGCCCTGCAATAGAGCGGTTCAGGGACAGGGCAAGGGAGCCTGCAGCGACGATAGCTACAGCGCCAGTGGACGTGAAGACGAGGCTAAGCGGAACACTGACCACAGCCACGTTCGGCGCTACGCCACCTGATGCGGTGAACTGCAGGCTGAGTGGAACTGTCGCTGCTCCCTGGACGGCGACTGTGCCTGCGATGGAGCGATTCAGCGAGAGTGGAACAGACGCTGCCGCCACGATAGCGACTGTGCCTGCGATAGAACGGTTCAGCGAGAGTGGAACAGAGCCCGCACCAACAATGACGACTACGCCCGTAGACGTGAGGGCGAGGCTGAGTGGGACCGCACCTGCTGCGTTGAGTGGCGTGTGGACGGCAGCAGCAGAGAACTGGAGCGAGAGTGGAACGGCTCCAGCACCCACGACAGCAACACTGCCTGCGATGGAGCGATTGAGCGAGAGTGGAACGGAGCCAGCACCAACGATAGCGACAACGCCTGAAGCTGTGACGTTGAGACTAAGCGAGACGCTACCAGCGCCTATGGAGGCTCCACCAGCCTGGGGTCTGAGGTAGTCGGTGGCATAACGACCGCCAGCGTCATAGACCGGACTGAAGCGTCCCTGACGGTCGTACTCCTGACTGTACCAGCCTACTCCGGCCACGAGCTTATGCCGAGATGCGGGTAAGGATCAGGCCGCTGCCCGCTTTCATGGTGATAGCAGACGCTGCGACCTCAGAAGCGAACCACAGCTCAATGTTGCCACCAGCAGTGACGACCATCGTGCCTTCCAGGACAGCCAACATATCAGACGTGGCTGCGTCTACGCTCAGGGTCGGTCCCATACCAGCAGCCTGACTTTTCGCTCTGGCTGAGTAGGCACCCATCACCTGCGCGGTCGAAGCGTTCGCGGCCTGACTGGGAGCACCAGTCGAGGCCGTAGCAGCAGCGTCCACATAACGAAGCAGTGACATGAAGGCTGCGACAGTGCCCGTGTGGTTGACCGACGCCTTGAAACCTGTGGTCGTCGCGGCAGACTGGTAGCGCAGCCAGTATTCGAACTTCCAGGTACCAATAGGCACGTTCATGTCGAGCCCAGTCACCTTCGCGGCAGTGACCGTGCTGTTTGCTAGGTCGGCGGTAAGCTCCTTACAGGAGACAGGGCTGACCACAGACGCTGCACTCTTTACGCCACCAGCAGCGTCGTACTGGTACCAGACACCGTTCTCGCCCATCACTAGTTCTTCGCCAGGAAGCAACGTCACCACCTTAGAGTCTACCGTGATGTTGCCGACGATCTGTACCGTGATCGTGTTTGGTATGCTGGCGTGAACGTTGTTGAATGCGATACGCCTGATGTTGCGCTCTTTACCTGCCGCAGGCGAGCCAGAGATGTCAGTCGTAGCCGCTGTGGTAATGGTCGTGTTCAGCCTGCCCGATGCAGCAGAGCCTGTGGCTGTATCCCAGTCCACATACGAGCAGTGAACGTCTATGTCGCCAGCAGCCGATGTGATGACCTGGACTTTATCGGTAGTAGGCAGCAGAATGATCATGCGTGGTCTCCCAGGAATAGTGCTGGCGCTGCCGAGGGATTCTCGTAGCTGTACGCTTGAAAAGATTCAATTCGGGTGTCACTAGCGCTATGGTTGCGTATCTTTAGCCCTATGTATCCACCCTCCATTCGTGTCGGCGTGTCGTCCAGCACAGAGAACAGCCAGTCGGGCTCCTGTGCGTAGATAGACCAAAACTTTATGCGAAGGATAACGCCATAGGGTGTATTCTCCGCTCGACCCTTTAGCTTGAATGCCGACAATCGTGTCGAGCCACCTGTTGGTCCCTGCTTCATTGTAGCAGCCGTACCAGCTGCGTTCTTCACGATTTGACCGAGAAAGCCTGTGTCGAGCAGGTTCTGGTCGTTGTTGTAGCGGCACTCGTAAAAGGTGCTCATGTCATAAATACGTGGGTATACAGATATTTCTCGAAAGAGCGAGGTACTTGGACCGTAGTTACTCACCTCTATCTCAAGCTCGACAATCGGTGCCTGACTGAGCGAGCCGATGATACCCACCCAGAAGCCAGTATCGGGCCTGAAGATTAGCGCTGTGCCATCTACGTCCACATCAGTATCTGACCCAGAGATAGTTGTCCAGAGCTTCCTTGGATCGAGCCCACCTTCAGCCGTGCCTGCACCAGCGCCTGTAAGCGAACGGCTGAACGTATCAATGACGATGGGCCTGCGGACAGCGGACTCCACCCTAGTGATAGTGGGACGGCTTGGTCCGATCCAGTCCTGGTTGCTAATGCCCACGTTATCGTGGTAGATCGTGACCGTAGGTCCGGTCGTGTCGAAGATGCAGTTGCCCACTACGAGGGTCTGGAACTGCGTCTGTCCACCTACAGAGAGGGTACCACTTCCCACTGTCACACCGTCTATCCTGCACTCGTACTGGTGCGTGACCATGTCGAACATCACCTCGCACGAGTACTTGCGTGGCACGATAGCGGTGATGTCGCCTGAGCTTACGATAACGGACGTTCCATTGTCGTTCAGAACAAACTGGATTCTCAGGCTAGGATTGTCTCGTCTCAGCTTGATGTGAAAGAGGTTCACGGTGAAGGCGAGATTCCAGGCTGTGAAGAAAGTGCTCTCGTCAGCGTCCGCTATAGATTCCGAGTGCACGTAAATCTCATCCCTGAAGTAGAGCCGTCCTGTCGCAGGAGAGGGCAGGTCATGCTGCTTGCGAATCTCTGTATTGACTCCCTGAGACACACAGCGTAGACACTGGTCTCCCCAGCCTGGAGGTGTGTTAGAAATCTGGGAGCCCGGATATCCTGTGCTGGGATTCGCGATAAGAGCCGTGGACAGGTCTGGATCGAGAATGGAAGTGCCACTCACCGTCGCAGCACCTGTCATGGCTTTATAGCCCTGACCCTCAAATGTTTCGTCCAGCAGGTTAGGACCGACTGAGTACACTCTCACTGGGGGCTGCAGCGAGGACGAAGGTGGACTACCGTTCAGGGTGAGTGGACGAGCATTGCCACTATCGTCGCCAATCTCGGTTGCTGCTCCCATGCGCCACGAGCCCCACGACCCACCTAGAATGGGCTGTGCGTGCTGAAGCTCCACAGCTATCTGTGCAGCAGTAAGCGCGAAGGGAAAGATACGTGCAAAGGCCACACGGCCACTTAGCCCTAGGCCATCTCCGTCTGAGCCAGAGCTACCGAAGGTGAGGCTATTAGCAGCGGAGCGGCCTGCTATAGTGGTGCCACTGTGAATCGTCTCGACCAAAGCCGTGGGAGTCGCACCCGTGTACTGGCGTAGCTCAGTCGCGCTGGTGCGCACGATAGCATAGGGTGCCCAGGTTCCCACAGATGTCGCGTAATCGCTGTCGCCCTGGTGCTGGTCCGTTCCCGCTCGCACTCCGTTACAATGGAATTTATGGCTTACGCTGCTGATGTAAGCCTGATCGTAGTTAGAGTCATCAATCTTGATCTTGTAGACTAGGTGAGCCGCAGAGTAGTCATCGACCTGCACCCAGAGAAGCAGCGTATACGGACTGTTATAGTCTGGTGTAGTGGACCGTTGCGTCCGTTGCGTACCCGTGCTATTGAAGCTAATGCTCACGAGATGTCTCTGGGAAGAAGATCAATGCGCAGAAGCTCCCACGAGCTTCTGCGCCATTGACCGTTATGGCAGCGAGACAGAGAACGTGTTGACGGTAACACTCTGTCCGACTGCAATGGATGTGTTGTCCAGGGTCATGTCTCCACCGCCACCCGTCGCTGTGACCGTACCGTCCACACGAGACTCAGCCTGAGTAACGGCATTGGTATCGCTGGCCTTGCAGAGACGGAACCAGCCTGCTGTCCCAGCCGCTGCTCCGTTCGCCTGCCAGGTTCCTGCCTTCGCTTTTGCTCGTGCAGCTGCAGCAGAGAAGGCATCTGCAGGCAGGTCCTCCTCCCACAGCAATGTACCCGTTGAAGCGAGGTTCGCTGTGGCTGGCTTCGATCCACTGTAGATACGCAGCTTGCCGCTGTTGAAGATAGCGTCGAAGCCAGTGTCCAGAACTTCGTTGGCGAAGTTGTCGGTATAGGTGATGGCCACTTAGCCCTCCAGTTCTTTGAAGGCGTCCATCAGCTTCTTCTTACCGTGGTACTTCACCAGATATCGCAGGGTGGCTACGAGCGGATTCTTCGCGTCCGTGCCACCACGACTCTGTTCAGGCTGGGGAGCAGGCGCAGCGGTATTCGCCTTGCCTGCCCGTGCGCCTGACTTCTTTGCTCCCGCCTTAGATGCCATCGGTGCTCCTTGGAGTGTTGGAGTTAGCTACAAAGCGCTCGCGCTGAGTGTTGATGCCCAGCTTGACCGCGAGGGTGACCACGAGAGCATTGATGATGCGCTCGATGAAGTCTCCGCTCAGGTTGGTAGCGTCCAGGTTATCCGGCGCACCGAGCCCGACGTAGGAGAGCAGGACCATGATGCCTGCCGTCGCGACCACGTAGATCAATCCCTTCACGAGATTGTTCTGGCGAGCGTACCATGTGTCGCGCAGGTTGAAGTAGTTCTTAGTAATCCAGGCCGTCGCCAGCGGAACGAGGCTGGAAAAGACGTAGCCCGTCAGGAAGCCGACGATGCCAGGAGTATTGTGAACTACAGCGGTAGTGTCTTGAACGAGAAACATAGCACCTCTCTCATGTAGGATTGCAGGGAACGACAGCGTGCTTTGACGCTAACAGACTGAGCCCCTGTAGCGCAGCCTGATTCTCAGGAATGGTGTAGAAGTCTTTACGGTATGCCTCGCTAGCCGTCCACGAGAGCCAGCCACAGACACTGGATTCCGCAAGACTCGCTGCGCCAATGTAGCCCACCTCCGCAGCGCTCATCTGGAACGTTCCTGTTTCCGCCCCAGCCCGTGTGGTTCCTGGGGCATAACACTTGTACTTTGCTCCTGTGCCGCAACCTCCTGCCAAGAGATTGAGAGCCGTAACGAAGCCGAGTCCCTGATTCTTCGCACTTAGCGCTTCCACCTGAAAGAACTTCACAGGATCACCCAGTCGTGCGTTGTACTGGGCCATAGCGGTCGTCATGCACGAGTAGCGGTGCCCTAGCTGCGCCATCTGGACAGGTCGAGCCCTGAGCAGTCGTGGCCTAGAGGGGAACCGTGTCTTCGCGGCACAGGCTATGCTGTCCCACTTCTCCAGCCTGTCCTTCATCGTGCCTCCCCAGGAGCCATCCGCTGGATCGTCGCCTAGGTGCAACCCTGCGATAGCACTCACAGTGTCCCAGTCCTTCGGCCAGCTGCGAACCTCCTTCACGGCACGAGCGACACTGAGGTAGCCTGTGACAGAGTCTCGCAGCGACTTCCGTGGTATGCGCAGATAGACCTTCTTGCCGCAGCGGCGTGCACTGTCGATGGCAGGCTGCATAGCTGCGTTACGAGCAGCGACACTGGGATAGCCGTTCGCCAGTGGTATGCCGTCGATGGTCGCCGTGTAGATGGAGGCGCAGAGACTGTCGTTCGATAGCTCCGCAGGACCGAAGGGTAGCGTAGGAACGATAGCAGGCATCGGCTTGTAGATTTGCTTCGTGGAGTCCTGTACAACTGAGACACTGGTCGTGACCGTGTACCACGTCGCCCAGCGAGAACTATCGGGCAGCTGTGTCGTGTCCACCACTACCTTTTTCGATTCAGAAGGAGCAGGTGGAGCAGCAAGCTGACGTTGCGCTGGAGCGCTGACCTTTGTCGTGGTCTCTTTGGCTGTCTCCTTCGTGCAGCCCAGCACCGCGAGACAGAGTAGGAGCTTCCTCATGGCAATCCTGGTCCCCATTGAATAGTGAGATAGTCTTCGTCCACGCCCATCATCTCCCTCATGAACAGCGAGAAGGCAGCGCGGCTCTCCACGACAGCCCTCTTACGGGTGAGCGGATGATCAGGCTTGTCCTCGTCTGGCACCCATAAGTATCCTGTCCTCATCCCGACCAGAATACAACCGTCAGAGTCTTCCTCCGTGTTACCAGGGTGGATAAGAATGCGACTGCGATTCGGTACGCCTGCTACCTCAAACGTCTCATAGCCATGCTTGTGGTAGATGGTACGCACGAGCTTGTACTTCCCGTCTGGGATACAGGAGATGCCGCGCTGGTTGTCCAGCCAGTCATCCTCCTGAGTGCGGAGTGCATTGTAGAACGTGAGCCCTCTGGTACCCCAGAGCATGCCACGCACGCCATCCTCTGTCCGCTCGCTACGTATCAGTGTTAAGCTCATGCTGGCTTCCCATCCTCGTCTGGGTGATCGTCTCCATTGAATCCCGCACGACGGAGCTTCGACGAACAGTCGTCCAGCTGAGCTTCAAGCACGAGCAATCGTTTCTGTGCCTCATCCTCTGCAGCCTCAGCCCGCTCAACTCGACGCTCCAGGGCACTGACGATCTTGTCCCACTTCATCTGGAAGATGTCAGCCTCACTCTTAGCCGTAATAGCCCCAGCCTCCGCACCTGCTTTCACAGATTCGGTCTTGGACTTGTTCAGCTGAACTCTATTGTTGATCCAGACAAGCGAGAGAGTGGAGAACGCTCCCGCGATAGCTGGAATAAGGGACTCGATATTAATTGTCATCCGCTACATTCCCATTCAGCGGTTTACCCCCAAGTACTGGCCAGCCGCGTAGTGCTATCCACATCTCTCCCAGCATGATCGTACCGTAGAGTACGGTCGCAATATCTGACGGCGCATGCAGCATGTAGATTAGCGTAATGTACACCAACGAGCCCGCGAGACAGGACGCTGCCGTTGTGCGCATACGCTCGAATCGCCAGAGGACTCCCACTAGCTGCATTGCTCCCAGTACAGCGACAATGATGCCCCAGGCCCAGAGCGGGATGGTTCCCTGCCACGTGAAGGGGTGAACGTAGTGATGTTCCCAAGGGTCCATACTCGCCTGCCACTGCCAGAGCCCTCGCGCTATGGAGCCCAGGCCCAGCTTGATCTCCAGTGGAGCGGTCGAGTAGTCACGCAAGATGCGCACGAGCCTGCCCCACCCGTAACGCTCCCGAGGCAGTGCTGGCATGATGGTCTTAGCTTTGTCTCCCATATTGCTCCCTTAGACTACTGTGACGTTCTTCGTTACCTGCGCTGTCAGACCGTCCTGATCTTTAACCTTCAGTGTAACGGCATAGGTCCCTGCTGCTGCATAGGTGAAGGTAGGATTTTGCACGTTAGGACCGTTGACTGGTCCACTCGCTAGCCCTGTCGCGCCTACCTCCAGCATGAAGCCACCGATCTCTCCACCTGTGAGTGCTGCCGTAAAGCTCGATGCCCAGCGCACCTTTAGCGCATTCACCAGCGCCTGGGTCCAGGCCACACCTGACGGTGCCTTGAGAAGGTGGACGGACTTCCACTTCGGTGTTGTACCAGCAAAGCTCTCGTCTATGCCCAGGTCTACAGTGCCCGTACTATCGAGCAGGCGCAATGACTGCTTGTGGGCAGATGAGCTTGTACCTCTGTGCAGCGATACAGCCTCGACAAAGGGAATGGTCGTCGCAGCAGGCATGCCTCCTGCCAACATCTCGATGTATTCGCCTGTACCTGCAGTCCCGGCAGTGAGCGCCTTGAGAAAGTCGCGAGTGAGCAGACCTGCCATGTACGTGTACAAGTCGGTCGCACCTAGTGGCACGTTGACGAGATTATTGTACTTGAAGTCACCCAGTGTGCCATAGTTGTGTGCACCATCTCCGATGAGATGAATGCCCACGATCGAGACCAGCGGGAATGGATAGACTGAGAGCTTAGGCCCAATGCGCACGTCGTCTATGGCCATGTCCGCTGTCGTAGGCGTGGTGATCGAGGCACCTATCTCAAATCGGTCAAAGGTGCTGGGCGTGACAGCCAGTGTGGCCTGACCCTGGTCCACGCCACCCACCGCGAGCTTCACCACTCTGGGATTGACGCTCACATCTGCATACATCCCGAAGTCGTAGAACACGCCTGGAGCGACAGCGACAGCAGGAGAGACAGCCGTGCCTATTGCGGCCACCACATCCTTTGTCGCTGCTCTGTAGCGTAGCTCTGGGGAGAAGCCGTTGCCTGCGCGGAAGCGAGCAAGCTCACAGTCGGTAGAGGGAAGCTCGTTCACCCAGCGCAGGGAGAAGCCACCCACACGCTGCGCACCCGTCACGTTCCTGAAGCGGAAGCTCGTGGATTGACTGGGTGCTGAGCGGAAGGCACGTCCGCCATTGCGCACGTAGTCCGTCTGCGAGGTGAAGGGTGTGCCACCTTCGCCATGCCAGTGGCCTCCGCCCATACCGTCCTGGCCACACTCGCCACCGCAGGCGAAGTCAGAGTCATCCACGACCACAGCCGCTGCTGTTCCGCGCAGCGCCAGCGAGAGCCGAGCCTGGACAGAGGTAATCCCTGTAACCATCGTGCCCGTGGTCGCACCGTAGACACCAGCCGTCGCTTTCTCACCTGAGACCACGACGTAGCCGCTGCCGTTCCCTGCTCCATTCGACTCGTTCGCTATCACATTGATGTTGGCGAGCGCAGCGTTAACCCAGGTAGGATTGAAGTAGACTGAGCTTGTATCCAGTGCGTGCGTAGCGATGTTGAGCGCCAGCACATCAGGGAAGCCAGTCGTATCGCCACCTGGAATAGAGACAGCATTTGAGGCAGAGGTAATAACGTTCGCTGACGCCCCAGAAAGCGTCAGGAATGGAGTACCTGTGGCAAAGACGCTGCTGAAGAAGAAGTAGCGGAAGATGACGTGGTCGTCTGTCGAAAGCTTCCTGAACACGAGGTTGGGCATACTCGCACTGGTAGCTCGCAGCCAGTGGGCTGTGATGCGAGTCGAGAGAATGTCACCAGCGTTGTTGCCAGTTGTTCCTGTTCCGATAGGCGAGTTCGGGCACTCCGTGAATCCTAGCAGATGATCTGTAAGGTATCCTGGAGCCTGCACAGGAAGGTTCGGCGTAATAGCAATACAGAGTGCTACCCATCCGGGCTGATGCCCAGCTGGCCACGAGCGTGAGAGCACGTTCGTCGCGTGCGATGGACCCATGAAGCCGAGAGTGGACGATGCTTCAAGGATAGGTAGCGCCATATTACGCTGCTCTCCTTAGGCTCATCTTCGGCAGAGTATTGGAGTAGTTTCGTACAGCAATAAACGCTGCCACGTTATCTGCCTTAGTAAAGTACGTAACCTCGTCGCTCAGATAGGACCACATCGTCAGGATACCACCAGCCGCTGCGAGCGCCATGCCATAGGTCTGTATCTGCGCTGCGGTCATCTTACAGTTACCCGACGTGTCGAAGTTTTCTCCCACGCCACCCGTGTAGGGAATCGGGCAACTCTTGGTCGTAATGCTCGGGTCCTCAGGCCAGCGGAAGCCTCCACCCAGCACGTTCATCCCGAAGGTAGGTACAGTGCGGTCGAGTGCTGACTGTGCCAGCGCCTGACTGATGAACAGGTTGACGTTACCTGGGTCTGTAGACGGCAGTCGATAGCTGTACTGCATATTGGTGAAGTCGAGTGACTGGTATCTATGTGTATCGTCGAAGTCATACCGACTCACCACGCCCATGGGTAGATAGACCGCAGGCAGGAAGATGTTCCTCGCAAAGATAGCCATTGAGTCAATGCGAGCCTTCGTGAACCATCCTCCCCAAGTCGAATGGTTTGGCTCGTCTACCATTGAGTTACCGATGAGCCAGCCGTCTTCTACAGCTGCTGCAACAGCGTCAATGATAGCTGCTGTCTTGTAGCCGTTCATGTACGTCTGCCACTTCGTCAGGTCGAAGATGCCATTCGTGGTGTAGTTCGTGTGCGCTCCACCACTCATGTTAGCCTGGACGATAATGCCGCTGTCTCGCGCCGTCTGCAGTCTGCGAACAATATTCCCAGGAGTCAGGTTGTCTCTGGTGCCTGTAAAGGGTCCGCCCTTAAAGGACGTGTTGGACGCATAGAGTGACGTTGGCCCGAAGCCACGCCCAAGCGAGCCGATGCTCACGGTGCGACGTGCTGGAGCTAGTGACACGTTACCGTCATTATCTGTGACCTGAAGACCGACGCTATACGAGCCACCAGCAGCATACGAGTGCAGTGGATTCTGCTCAGTCGAGGTGGAGCCATCTCCGAAGTCCCAGAGCCACGATGTGACAGAGCCCGGAGCAGCGTCTACGCTCCTGTCGATGAATTGCACTGTTAGCACGTTCACAGCGAAGTCGAACGCTGGTGTGGGACGCTGAGTAACTTCTCCAAAGTCCCACTCCCACGAGACAATCTCTCCGTCAGGATCGTGGCTTAAGTCCCTGAAGTTGACGGTACGACCCGTAATGCTCGTGGTAAAGTCCGCTATAGGCGGAATGAGCAGAAATGGGTCTACGTCGTCAGGAACAAATTCCTTCCTGTCAGCGAAGCGAGGATTGTTGAACTCTGTCATAGGTCGTAGGTCTTCCCTCGTATCGGAATACCTGAGGTGCTGGGACGCTGGCGTGCGGTCCATCTACGTGACGTAAGGAACGTGGTAATATCCTTCCGCTCCTGAGATAGCTCCACATTCGGCATAGTCTCGTTCTGCCAGTCACGTGTGTAGCCTACGACTCTGGTCAGAGCGTTGATCTCTGTCTCTAGCTCAGTCACGCGCACAGCCCCACCCAGCCGTATCTTCTCGTAAGGGAACTTGAGCCCATTGATCTGTGCTAAGTCCATCATGTTCGCTGACACGATCGTCGCTGGACGACCATACACCGCGAGACGCCTGTTCGCAGACTGGTGCAGTCGCACCCCACCACTGCCTTCTAGGAGCGGCATCTGTCGCCTGCTCACCGTTAGCTGTGCTCCCAGGATGATGAACTCTGTCTGCGTCACATCCTGCGCTGGCCGAAAGACAACAGCGCAAGCTCCACCAAAGAGCGGCAGCTTCGACAGGTCCCAAACGGACTCTAGCCCGATGTCTTCTGCCGTATTCAGGTCGCGGCTCACAAGGTCAGGATGAGGCTCCTCCTCACCTACTAGCTGTCCAGCCCAGTACGGAAACTCGTAGACCCACCGTGACTGACCATCCTTCCAGAGGAAGCTCGCCTCGTCCCCAGGACGATTGAGCACGAGTGAGACACGCACAGCGCCTGAGAGCACGATCACTCGACCAAAGAAGCTCAGCGTACCAGCGTCGATAGGAATGGATGTGTACGGAGTGATCACGTAGGGAAAGGTTCCATTCGGAATCATGCTGACGCGCATGGCCTTCCCGCCATACTCCCAGTACTGTGGCCTAGTCTCGCGCACTGTAGACAGGATGTCTGTATTCTGCGTGCTAAGACCCCAGCCCTCAGGAACTGTGCTGCTTGGTCCCCAGCGTCTCAGCAGTGGATTCGCGATAAGGTTCGTGGTAGGAGGCACATCTGACCGATCGAGGTGCGAGAGATGTACTCCATAGTCTATGACCATCTGAGGGTTGTCGAGGTGCGTCACCTCAGCGCCATCCTCACTAGCCACGATCTTCACGCTAGTGCGTCCACCAGGACCGAGTGGAGGCTCCACAGTGCTGTCCACCGTGATCTTCGACATAACCTCGCCATTCACACCAATCTCGTTTAGGGCGAACGTGGCGAGAATAGGCTTCGTCCAGTCGTCCTGACTCGACGTGATCATGAGGTAGTAGCGCTGAGTCGCATTTATACTGGAGTCTTCGTCGCCCTCGTCAGTCGGTGCATAAGGGAGAAACTGGCCGTCAAAAGCTATCGGTGGATCACCGCCAGCAGGGTCTGAGAGCCAGAGGTCAGTCGTTCCGTCTGCGTTTACTGTGTACTTGCGAACCTCCCACTGTGCCTGTCCGGCATTTGCTTCGATATCGTCCAGTGTGCTGCCAATGGGCACAATACGATTCGCCTGATCGTCACTTTGTTCTGTGAACTCTAGGTCCAGCAAATTGCGCGGACAGTACACGTCGAGCGGCAGCTGGCCTGCTGCGACCTGCTTCACGATATTGATATAGTATCCCTGGTCGTCCCAAGACACGTAGGTCTCAAGGTCGCCACCAGCTTCTGCGAGCTTACCTAGGCCCGACTCACAGGAGTCACTGCTATAGTTCACGTCTACTGAGCGGTCATGCACGAGGAAGCCTACACGCCAGTTGTCCTGCCCACCAGCAGACATTGCAGGCAAGAAGAACTGCTCTAGATGCTCGCGCATCGTCATGCCCAATCCAGGAAACTCTGTCGTTGTGTGCCCGTCTGGATACGTGCGCTTTATGTATCCACGCTTCGCTAGGTCTTCCCTAATGGATACAGCAGTAATGTCGCGCACACGCCCACTGGGTCCTACCTTGCGCTTGCTACTGGTGATACGATGCTCGCTCCAGTCTCCATTCGGCAGACTGAGCCTGATCACCTGATTGATACGGAAATTCTGCTTCCCTGCAGGCGTGTCTATCGTCTTAACGGCAGGATGATCCAGCGGTACAGAGAACTGGATCGTATGCTCACCGGATAGTGACCGCTTCTCGATAGGCAGACGGATCATCGGTAGCGAAGCGAGTCTACGACCACCATTCGAGAGTACATCCGTCTGAAGCTCCACACGCACGCGCTGGTCTGCAATGTCGCGGGGAATCTCCATCGGTGGACGCCTGGACGGAAGGAAGCGCCGACGATAGGGACGCCACGGTGCGTATAAGTCCCCATTCCATCGTGCAATCTCAGCAGTGCTGAGGGGAATGTCCAGAAGCGCAAAGAAGTCTATGTCACCAGCCAGCGGTAGCTGGGGAGTACCAATAGCCCCAGCTGCACCAACTTCGATGATGGCGCCAGTTTCTTCTGCGGCTGCACCAACAGTAAGCGTTGTTGCTCCCTTGGCGCTATCATAGTAGGCTCTCGCTGTACTTCCGTTCCATGTCACCCAGACGGTATGCCACTCGTTATCGTCCAGACCCCAACTTGTTCCAGTAGACGAGCCACGCAGCGTGATGAATGGAGTATTCGCCGCAGACCCTGGACGATTGAAGCGCATATCGAACGTTTGATTCGCTTGCGTCGTCGAGAGCCAGCGCGACAGCGGTATGCCCACCACACTCGCGGCCACCTTAAAGCGAACGCAGGTTGTCCAGACTTCACCTGCTCCAGCGAACATACCTGCAGGACCGATGCGACCGACACCCAGGTCCATAACTCCGTTCGCTGCGAAGCGGAGTGCTGGACCGTTAAGTGAATCAATCCAGCCACTCCCAGCGCCAAATGTTAGACCAGCGTAGCGTGAGGGATTCTGCTGGTTGTACACCCTGGTGCCACCGCGCTCCCACAAGAGATACGCAGCAAGTGAGTGGTCGCGAATTCCCTTCCACTGAGGTGGTCTGCGGCCAGTATGCCAGGATGGCTTGTATACCGGAGCTACAAGGCTCAAGTGGCATCCTCCACTTCCCAGGGTACAGGAGTGAAGACGCAGGTATGATCTGCCGCTACGTTCGTAAGGGCGACACCGAACTCGTTAAACCAGACGATCTGCACGTAGCGGTCCAGAAGCTCGATCGTGTATGGCCGCGAGATGAAGGGACCAACGTTGGTACCGTTGCCGTCAGCGACGATCACGCCGATAGGCGTCAGGTTGCGGCGACGCTCGACTGAGGGCAGCGCAGCGTTGCCTGTACCTAGCGCAGCGTCAGCATCTGTGCCGTCGCCCTGAGCCACATACATGGTGAGAATGGTACCAGCCGTCGCAGCTGCGGCCACCTTCGTCTTGCCCCGCACGATATAGCGCTCAGGTGCCGCTCCACTGCCTCTGTCCCAGCGGTCACTCACCCAGCCTGTGTTGGTAGCAATGTTCTTTGGCGTGAACAGGTAGGAGAAGCCTACTGGCTCCCGGAAGATGACCTGAGCTTCACGCAGTGAGTATATCTTCTGTGGCATTCTGCTCCCCTAGCTGAGTAGGTCTATCTGGGGGAAGGTCTTGTTTCCCCGTGCAATCTTGATCACTTCATGCTGATGTGCTCCGCCATCGGCATCCGTCATTGCCTGGATGCCGTTCGCCGCTACCTGTGCATCTCCCCAGAACTCTGCGGTGTTGTACATCGTGGCATCAGTAAAGGTGCCGCTGTCCCAGGTCGCTCCTGCTGCATCCCTGCCCTGTATCCGCACTCCTCCGCCAGCAGCGAGTGTGGCAAGAAGCTCGATAGGGTAGACAGTCAAGGCTGACTCAGTAAAGCCTGAGATGAGCACTGACCCTGCTCGTGCCCGACGCACCTGCCAACTCGTACCCAGTCGAGCAATGGACATGATACCGCCAGAGGCTGTGTGATTCGTTCCGGCCATAGGACCAAAGAGCGGTGAGGCTGAGACGTTCTGACCGGGTGAGTACAGAGGCCAAACCTTCCAGTAGAGGCTAATAGCCTGTATGCGATGCTTCCAGCCCGTCCACCACAGGTACTCCGCGTCCTTCCCCGCTGTACTCCCCTCAAGGACCAGCCTGCTCACCAGGCCGCGTGCTGGGGACTGATCCCATCTCGGCTGTCCTCTGCCTACGGTCACCGAAGTTCCCGTAATGTCTATCACATTCGACGGCGAGGTAGACGGTATGATATCAAACACGCCTGGATGACCTGTAAGCGCTTTCAGCGAGCCATCTGAGGAGCGCCAATGGAACATGAGACGACTAGAGCGCTCCCGTCGTTGTGGTCCTGCTCCTGGGTACATGGTCATCGGTAAGCTCGCCTGATCATAGCGACAATGTCACAGTTGACGGCCTCTAGAGTCGGTCCCTGAAGTTCATCCCCATCGGCTGGGTCAGCGACGAAGTAGACATTGTCTACCACAAATCCTGTCGCATTGACGATAAGTGTGTTGTCCAGACGGTGAAACAGCTGCACGTGAGTCATGCCATCGAACTCGATGAACTCTTTGTCAGGCATTATGTCGCCTGTGTTGTAGCTCACCAGTCCTCGCTGTACTCCCTGTGCGTCTCGATAGACAATGGCAGGGGTAGGATTGTTGATACCGATGATGGTGTAATTCACAAAGCTCGGTGCTGTTCCCAGGATCAACGCTTTCTCCGTCCCATTTGGAATGCAATACGTGTCTACCTGCGTGCCAATAAGGTACGGATTGGGCATGAGGAAAGTGAGACGGAAAGCGAAGCCGTCCTCCATCGAGCCCAGCGTCAGCCACTCCATGCTCTGGTAACGGGCGACAGCCTTACGGTCAGGCCAGCTAGTAAAGCGTATCTCCACCTCTGGCCCACTAAGCAGCTGCTTCACATCGTCCCAGAGCCCCTGAGCAAGCAGTGGAGTCGCCGCATAGATGATGCCAGCGACACTGAGCGTGCGAGACTGTATGCCTGCCTGTTGGGGAAAGAGCATACCGCCAGCGCTGCCATAGATGGGCACAACCGTGTCCTCTATCTTTGGCGCATCTCCCCAGCCATCAGGGACATTCACCCACATCTCGAACAGGCTCAGGTCTACGTCGTTCACCAGCATACGAGGAGGAGCCATAGGTCACATCCTCGTGTTGCCAGAACGCAACTGTGCCTTCTGGTAGAGCGTGCCTAGTCCGTCAGAGATGCTGCGTACTGTCTTCTCCGTCACGTTGTCTCCTGTCACTCCGTACTGGTTGACGGTGATGCCTCCTGTAGTGAGCCCACCATACTTGGACGCACCAGTCGGAGTGGGATTCGAGAGCGAGTAGCTACCAGTCGGTATTGCCACCTTTGGAGCGCTATAGGCAGCGGTCAAGGAACTGAAGCTGGGTGCCGCTGCGGTCGCTCCACCCTGACCGAGTGCCGCCAACGCCTGCTGATACTTCTGTCGAGCGTCCGCCGCAGCCCGCTCTGTCGCCCAACCCGCGCTGCCGTTCTTGCTCACGTTGGAGTGAACGCGCAGGAAGTCCAGCGCAGCTTGGTCGCCCTGTAGAGCCCTGTTGTACATCTCCTGGTTAGTGCGCAAACGGCCTGGGTCCTTGTCTCCCTTGAAGATTCCGCCGATGGCACCTCCAACCACTCCTCCGATGATGCCGCCGATAGGCCCACCAACAACACCTCCAATAGCGCCTCCGATAGCGCCACCTGTCTTGTTGCCGCCAGTGATTCCGGCAACAGTGCCGCCGAGACCAGCCATAGCGGTGATCTGGCCCATAAGGTTGCCGATCTGCTGGCCTAGTGCACCGAAGATAGAGCCTAGTGCGTTGCCCATCTGCTGGCCTGCGTTAACCGTGCTCTGTATCGCTCCTATCACTGAGCCAAGACCCTGCGTGATACCGCCCAGAGCGCCACCAATCTGTCCGCTCGTGATGCCGAACACATTGCCCATCTGGACGACGCCACTGATGGTGTCGTTGATACCGCCGATGAACCGACCCATGTTGGCGAGTCGAGCATTGGTCTGCTGCGTGTGGTTCGCTGTGACCCTGCCCTCAGTCGCCTGGATACTGGCCGCAGCGCCGTCTTCAGCAGCTACCTGATTCGCGGCAAGCTCGTCTGCGTTGGCGCTCATAGCCTCGACACGCTGCTGGTCTCGGTACTCCTGCGTCTTCATGTACTCATCATTACGCTGGAGACCATCTACCACAGACTGTGCCTCTATAGCGTCCTGCGCGGCAGCGGCACGCTCAAACTCTGCCCGACGCTGCTCAGTCGTCATACCCTGCGTAATGACGATCTGTGTCTGAGCCTCTGTGAAAGCCTCCTCCTCTGCGATGAGGTTGGCCTTCAGCGCCTCTAGCTGCTTCCGCTGAGCCTCGTTCGCAGCGTAGGTGATCTCGTCTAGCGTCGCTTTCGTGATATTGGAGAACTCGCGCAGTGCTTGTTCCGCTAGCTCGGGCATAGCGTCTGCTGCGGCCTTCACCTCAGCCTCGAACTTCTCACGAGTCTTCTGCGCCTCAGCCTGGAGCTTCTGCATGGCCACTGTGCCGCGACTCGACCCGCCCTCCAGTGACGAGCCCAGATTAGCACCCATGGAGGTGTGTGCCTCTTTGATCTCGTCTGTGGCCTTCTTGTTCTTCGCCTCCAGGTCTGTAAGGATGCCCTTCGCTGTATTAGCAGCGTTGCGCATCTCCTGAGCCATGATGTCCATGCCCAGTGCGTCTGCGACCTTTGCGCCAAACTCCATCAGCTTCTGGAAGCCAGTGAGGATGCCTTCAAAGGCTACCTTGCCGATAGCCCACATCTTCTGTAGACCAGTGGCGAAGCTCGTGACGAGGAAGCCCACAGCCTTGAAGCCTGTGCTTACGGCTCCGAGTAGGATGGTTCCCAAGAACTGGAGGCTGTCAGCGTTGTCGTGGACCCACTTAGCTGCTCCCTGGAGGATACCGGAGAAGGTGTCCATGATGGATGAGCCCTCGCCAGCAGCAATCATGGCGTGACCAATCTCCTCCTGCAGTTCTCCGAAGTAGTTCCCCAGTTGCTGGGTCTTCCCGGCGAAGGTGTTCATCTCGCCCTCTGCTGCGCCCTTGAAGCGCTTTGCCAGCGCATCGACGGCATTGGTGCCCTTCGGTATCTCGATGCCCATGCGCTGTAGTTGCGTCACGTTTCCGTTCGCAGCCCGCGCTACGAGCACAGTGGCCTTCTCCAGGTCCATGTGACGGGCTGCGGCTAGGTCTGCTGCGACAGCGACAGCATTCTCCGCTCCAGCGATGTCACCCGTAATCTGCACGTAGGTGTTGGCTGAGCTTATCGCAGCCTCGTCGCCAAACTTTGTCGTCTGCAGAAACTTCTGACCCAGCGCCTCGAAACGATCTCTAACAGCGTCGATATTGGATCCATTGTTCTGTAGCGTAATGCTGAACTCGTTCCAGACCTTATCCGACTCGTTCGCGGCAGCGATGCTGTTCGCCGCAAACTCCTTGATCTTGCTGATAGCGAAGGCAGCGCCTAGGGCTGCGCCCACACCCTTAAAGACGCCACTAAGACCAGAGAAGATGCCACTGGTCTTCCGCGCTTCGTCATTGATAGGCTGCATGGGATTCGTGTTGCCCATGCCTTGCTTGAGCTTGTCGGCACCCTCCTTACCAGCCGACTGCATCTCCGACTCGAATTTGGCCTTCGACGCAGCATCGAGCGCTATCTGGAAGCGCTGTAGTAGTCCCATTAGAGCACCTTGCCGAAGCGGTCGAATTGATCTCGGGTCCAGTCTTGCAGCTTCGCTGTCTCCAGCATCGACGCTGCGTGCGACTCCCGGTCACGTAGCTGTGTACGAATCTCCTGCTTGCCGATGCTGTTCATGCCGAGATTGTAGTGTCGGAAACAGCAGGGCTCTCCATCCGATGCCATCCAGCATGGATACCAATGGGCAAACGTGGCTTTCGCATCGGCCATGTCCAGCTGATGAAGTGTGGCTCCCGGAACGCCAGTACTGCGCCGATGGGTGAACTCGTCCGGGTTAAACAGAAAAAACGCAATAACTCCTGAAGCTCGTGAACCTCAGCGTGCAGGAACGGATTCGCTCTCCAGCGCCAAACGAGTCGATCGAACCACGTGACAGGGCGAACCAGCTGGTGGAAGATGGCTAGCACCTGACTGATGGTGTTCATCGTGTGACGAATATTCTCGACGGTGGACTGGAGTACCTGGAGGCGACGAAGCTCCTGGTCCAGGGCGAGCAGCCAGAGCCCTTGGCGATAGGGAACCGGAGGCACGAGGAAAACGCGCCCACGATATCGAAGTAGCATGGGTGAATGCTCGGTAGTCGCGGCCTCGATGTTCGCCAGCGTAGGCTCCTGTCGCGGTCGCTCCTCAGCAATGTGCTGCTGTACTCGGTCATAGTCTTCCTGCTTCTTCCTGTATATTGGCACCGACGCTCCTCCTTAAATGACAGACACCCCAGGTCGGCGTCCACGTTCGCCATACCTGGGGTGCTCTCTTGTACTGGCCGGAACTTTAGGTTTGTTGCGCTAGATTCTAAAGTCCGGGTAGAAGGGCACAGGATTACCACGAACAAACAGGCGCTTGCCTGCTGGTCCAGCTGCGAAGTACATCGGGTGCACGGTCACGTCGATGATTGACTTGCCCATATTCTCGTAAGGACGGCTGATGTCCCCAGGAGTCATGTACACCTTGGGAATGAAGACGCACCGATTGCTCGGTACAGCAGGAGTCCAGGAGGTTCCGTCGTAGCTAATGCCACCCGGATCAGGAATCTCACTGCGAGGAATCATGAACAGACTGGTCGTCACCACGTCCACCGGATTGTCTGAGATGCCATCCTTCGATCCAGTGGGCTCGATGATAGCCCACAGATCATCGTCACCAGCGATAATCGGTATGGTGATGGTATAGGCATCCAGCACGACCTGCGCCTTGTGCGGGATACCTCCAGTATGCTCTTCTGCCTTCAGTTCGTTTACACGCCATGCCTTGCTCTCGGTGACAGCACCTTCCTTGGCACCCAGCGAGCGCCACGTACCAGCGCCAGCTGTGACCGAGATGGTGAAGTTGTCGCCAGCGACAAACGGAGTCGCGCCAGCGGTGATGGTGAGGTTGATAACGGGCGACGTAAATGCGACGCCCACGGTCGCTGTTCCCAAGGCTCCGCTGATAGAGCCAACGACGCTGAAGGTCGTGGCCGTCAGAGCCGTGAGCGTGATTACCTCTGTAGGTGCCCGAGCCTTACCAACGAGGCTTCCAACAGTACCATTGCCTGTGTTGGATGGAGCAGGGTCCACAGCGGCAGTTGGAACTGAGATCGTAGACGAGTTGTACGCGCCTACGTAGACCTCAACATTGCCTAGCTCGTTAAGAGCCTGGGTAAGAGTATGGCGATAGACGCTCACTTCTTACCTCCCTTCGCAATGCGCTCTTTTTCTGCAGCCTTAGCGCCCTTCGCCTTTTCGCGCAGGTCCGCCATGGTTGGAACACTCGTGACTGTGATCCAGCCCTTCTCGATGGCTTCCTGACGATCCTTGTCAGAGAGCTTCTCGATCAGATGCTCAGTGTCACGAGTGAAAAATGTCGGCGTATGTTCGCCCTCAAGCGTACCCTGGAACATATGCCGAAGTGTATAGACTTCCACACTCATTAGGACTCCTCTCTACTTTCCGGCTACTTCAGTGTGATAGTCACTGCTCAGCATCCACAGCATCCTGTCCTCATCCCAGTCGGGCATATTCTGCGGTGGACGTTCGCGCACTATCCTGAAGCTCACCAGGACTCGCTTGAATGTTTCCTTCGGCGGCACCCACCCGTGCAGCTGCTGATACGCAATGTCTTGCAGCTTCTCTAGTGGGTCCGAAGGATCGTACCCCGCAGGTGCGTTGTAGTAGGACGCTACCTGGAAGTACAGCGGACGATACACGTCACTCACTTCTCTATCGGGCCAGAGGGTCCTGATGCCCTTCACGACCTGCATTCCCCAGGCTGTTCCCTCCTGCCCTCTGAAGGACGCAAAGTCTTCTGTCACTCGAAACGTTCTGCCCACTACCATGATCTTCTTGGCATCAGGCGTGTCCAGCCTCGTCTGAATGGCTGGCCACAGTTCCGCGAGACGAGGAGACTTACTCATAGCTGAGCGTCCAGTCTGGTGCCAACTCCTGTACTGCCCGACGCAGCATCTGCTCAACAGGTCCGCCTCTGTCAGCCACTCCTCGTAGCACGAAGAAGCCTTCCTTCACGTCCAGCGCAGCTGCGTAGTCCATACTGTTCGAGAACACGATGGTGATGCTGTTCGGCGTCTGCTCCACATTGTAGTCGTAAGCTCGCGCCAAGTTTCCTGAGTTATCAGCCCAGTGGCCATAACGTGCCTTACGCGCAGGCTCCCCAGGACGAACAGGTGGACGAGTCTCGTTGATATAGCTCCGCAGCAACTCGATCGTGCGGATACCAACAAAGTCTGCCACCTTCCTGAGCTTCACTGAGATGTCCGCCTCAATCTCCTTCAGCGTCTCAGTGAGTCCCTCTAGCTCCATTGGAGCGAGCCACGTCACAGGAACACCACCAGTACTGCGGCGTCTAGCTCTCGTGCGAACAGCACGGTGCCGTCTGCCTTCGACCCGTTTGGATAGGTCACTTCGACCGTGTCCTTCGGCTCGAAATCCGTGATCTTCGACTTGTCCCTCAGGAACAGTGTAGCGTCACTCTGAAGATGAGGCATACCGTCCGATGATCTGGGGTGCACCTCACCTACGTCCTGACAGAGACACGTATCGTCATAGACGACCTTCGACCCAGCAGGCACGTTCCACTCGTTGTTCTCTTCATCCCACACGGGTGCTCCTCCTGAGCCAGGGCGAGTGACGCGTAGCCGATGACGGTACTTCATCCGCGCTTACTCCGTATCGGCTCCCACGTCCCTGATGCCTTCACTTCCTCTGCTGGCAGCAGTGGCTCCAGCAGACCGACTGCGGTGCTGTCTACTATGCCCAGATCATCCCGGTAGGTCTCACTCTCAGCACCTACCGTCTTGCTCTTGAGGATACGAGCATCTGGGTCGAGCAGAACCTGCCAGTTGATCTGAAGCACGATAGCTCGCTTCACACGCGCCAACTGGGTTGGGTCCGTAACTTCTGTCACGTCGAGCAGGCCCAACAGTTCTTCGGCAAGCTCGTTGTGCTGCCTGAGGGACTCGTTGCCGAGTCCCTTGGCATCAGGCGACAGCAGTGGATGGGTTGTAACGTCGTACCGCATAGTTACTCCTTCTTGCTGTTGCCCTTCTTCTGAGATGCAGATGCGTCCTTCATCTCGCTCTCACCCTTGGTCTGGCCACCCTTCTCCAGTCCCTTGGGCTCTTCCGTGTTGGTATCCACGGCCAGCGAGTGCTCCTTCAGCTTCTCCAGCCGCTCCTCCTCGCGCTCAGCCCAGGCTTCACCAGCCGCCTTGTGCTCCTCGCGAGTGGGACCAACGGACATATCCGAAGCTGAGCGGTTGATCTGTCCTCCAGCCAGCGCCTGCATCTGCTGGGCGAGGGCCATCAGATCGAGACTCACCGGAACCTGCTTCCGCAACCTCTCCTGCTCCTTGGCGAACCGCTCCTGTTCCGCCTTCAGGTCGTCTGCGAGCTTCCTCATCCGTGCCTCGTGCGCACGGTACAGGTCAGACCCAGGGAACGGAGTGTCGATCTGTCCACCAATAGGCTGATTGCCAGCCTCACGAGGAGCGTTCAGAGCCTCCACGGGCGGGGAGAAGTCCTGCATGTCGATGCCCTGTTCCACAGGACGGTTCCACGCATCATGGGGCTGTCCGTTAGGAGCAAGGTAGTAACCTCCAGGCTGTGTAGTAGCCACGGTGTTCTCCTTATGGCTGGGTCAGCGTAGGATCAACATACGATCCGCCGCCAACGTAGAGAATCGCAGCCTTAGTCCGCTGGAGGACGCCGATACCGAACTCTGCAGTCAGGTGATCGGTGTTCAGCGGGAACGCACGCAAGCTGCCGTCGAGACGCAACCCCTGCAGCGTGGTCTGCGTACGCTGCCGGAATCCAAACGGCTTGGCCCCAGCCACGTCAATGGCTAGGTAGTAATTCGGCAGCGCCCAAGGCTTCACCCACACCTCGGCCAGACCGAAGATACCGATAGGACGATTGTCCATACGGCTGATGTTGAGAGTCGGAGACTCCAACCGATTGACGTTGACGCCCAGCGAAATCCTGGGGTCAGGGTACGCACTGAAGCTGGGTAGAGCACGTACAGCAGCCTCGTTGGCGGTGTTGATATACAGCCGCAGCGACTGCGTCCAGCCATGCTCAGCTACGTCGTTCACGATGCCCACAAGAGCCGCATCGGTCAGCGTCGCGCTCGCATCGTAGTGCGTGTGGGTGGCCGGATCAAACACTTCCGTGTTCGGTCCTTCCTGGATGTACATACCATCCGCGTTGGCCAGCCGCTTCACAGGCAGGTCCACCTGATCCACGAGGAAGTCGCGGAAGGTGTAGTTACCCGTGAAATAGATGCCCCGCTTGATCTCGTACATCACCCGGCGAATGTGCGCCTTCTGCGAATTCTGCAGCTGGAGCGCCAGGTCAGCGGGAGTCTTGGTTTCAAACCACATATCGGTCCAGCCTACAGCGAACTGGAACCGACGAAGCGGAAGGGCGAGGCTTCCAGACCCAACGTCGCGCTGAGTCGGAGCACGACCGTACTCGTCCACTTCATACATCGACCCGCTCTGGCCTTGGCCAGTAGGACGCTGACGGTCTGTGGTGACCTCCATGAAGTCGCCTACGGTCTGCTGGAGCAACTCGTTGTGAGTCGCCAGCTCATTCCGAACCACTTCCAGTACAGCGTCTGCGCCGAACTGCGCGACAGACTGGTTCGTGACTGTAAGCAGATACTGAAGGTCGTGGGTACCAACTTTATATGGCATTGTCGTCTCTCCTTACATTGCGACGCGAGTGATGACAATGTCAGTGTCCGTGATGGCACGAGCTATGCCCGTAGCATCTCCGGCCTGTGCAGCCGTATCATAACCCCCGGCGACTGCGCCCAGGAACACCTTACTGCCCGGAGTGAGAGTGCCTGCAGCAGCGATACGCAGACGTACTCCCATTCCGAAGATTGTGATTGGCTGACCTGCGAGTCCGGCACGAGGAGCGATACCAATGAAATTGGCCGCTTCCGCCACTGCAGCACCTGACGACTTGTACACCTTGCCGTCAGAGCCCTTGATGTACAGCGGATCGTTTTGCGCCACGTTCTCACCGAGAACGAGACCAGTGATCTGATCCGCGAACATTGCAGTGGTTGTGTCCATCCCCGCATCAGCTGGCCTAGCGATAGCTGCCATGCGGCTACTCCCTGTTAGAATGCATAGTCGCCAGTTGCCGCTTTTGCGGCCTTAGAGTCTGGCTGTGAGCGAGGCGGAATGTTCTGTCCGCCAGGACCATCCCCTCTGTTCCCTGCTCCCCTGTCCACCGTCTGTCTGCGCGGTGCCCAGGAGGGAATGCCCTTCATGATGTCCTTGGCCAAGAGCTTGATGGCCTCGTCCTCTGTGAGAGCAGCGTAAGGAATGCTCTGCCCAAGCTGGAGAACGATCGGCTGTTTCTTCTCGTCCTCCGTGAAACGATCTGCATACTTCGTTTCGGCAAGGTCCATCGCATACTCTGGCTCTAGCCGATTCTCGTCATTGGACAGTTCCTTTGCCAGCTTCTGTGCACGAGTCATGCGGTAACCTGTGGTGACTTGGCCTTCCAGCTGGCCAATCCTACCCTCATAGTCCCGGCGCAGATTCGCCTCACGAGTCTCATACTCCTGCCGGAGTGCAGCGGCATCCGGTGCCTTCTCCTCCAGCCGCTTGATCTGCTTGCGCAGTCCTTCAGATACATCCTGCTCGTCACTCAGCTTCTTCTCCAGGGTCCTGATGTCTTGACCGCCAGCAGCAGTGGCCTTCTTGTGCCCTGCGTTGAAGATTTGCTGATGAAGCTCAGGCCATCCGTTGTCCTGCTTCTGTAGATCGTCCAGCAGCGAGACCATGGTGTAGTCTCCGGTAATTAGCTCCCGCATCTCTGCGAGAATGTCCTTCAGCGCTCTTGGCATACGATCGTTCCCCTTGTCGGGTATGTGAATGGGATTGAACTACGGTATGTGAGAAGTACGGCGTCCTGTACGGTAGGACGAGCCCCAATGGTGCGCTGGACTGCGGCGCCAGCCGACCGATACCGAAGGCATTAATGAGGGGGAAGGTTTTCTCGCGCAAGTCTAGCCCTCGACCTCAGCTGTTTCTTCAGCCTCCTGCCCTACTCCGCCAAACCACTCCTCGACAGGCTTCAGCATGACTGCTCCCTGTCCGCACATACAGAACGGGTGAGGGGCATCAGGCCACTCGTCTAGTGTATAGTAGCCTGGAGGAAAGTCGTCTGACGAATCCTCTGCAATCTCGTCGCACTCGTCCTCGATATGGTGGCGACCACTCAACTGCCACTGTACTGCCTCCACCATATCCGACTGCTGGAGAGACTGGTGATTCGACTCCCGGTATGCGTTGTTGATCTCGGTAACAGCGATACGTCGAGCATCGTACCAGATGCTCTTGAGCCCTGCTACGTCTGTGGCGTCGAGTCCGTAGGCACTGGCCTTAACGCTCTCACCCACGAGTAGAGATGCAACATCTCTAGCAAGGCTTCTAGCAGACTGGCCTGTGCCAATTCCTCCGTGGATGATTCGGTCCAGGCTATCTGCAGCCTCCCGCATATGGCGGTTAACAAGGGCACGGAAGTTAGCTGCATTGGCTCCTCGTGCCGCCAGTACTGCCAGGGTACGAGCAGGAAGCTGACTGAACTCCGCTGCGACAAAGGCTCCACTGATTCCCTCCCTCGCGGCCAGCGAGAGCACAGCCTTGCGGTGGATGGCCACCACGTCTTCGACTGTCTGCTGCCGATGCTGTAGAATTGTGGCACGTGCGGTCACTTCGGTCGTACGTAGGACTTCCATCACCTGGGACTGGATCGAGGCTGCACGAGCTATTTGGTATGCAGAGGTGGACGTTCCAATGATGCTCTCGGCACGCTCTGCTGTGGCCTCAAACACGGACTGCAGTCGCCCTAAAGCGAGCTTGCCGTTCGCCAGCGTCGTCTGACGAGCCTGCTTTAGGGCGAGGTTATATGGTACAGGACTGGGCACTAGTCGTCATTCTCCCAGGGCTTACCATCCTTACCCCTGAGCGCCTCACGTATCCGAGCAAGGGCTCCGTCTGTGTCCTCCTCCAGGCTTGCTGGCGTGTTCTCGAACAGAGCCTGAATCTCATCCCGCTTCACTACGAGTGTGCTACCGCTCACGTCTTCTAGGTCCAGAAACTCCTTGCACGAGCTTGTATCTAACAGTATCGCCCTGAGACGAGTGCCCTCCTCCTGGGTAAGGTAGTACTGGTCCTCACCCGCCATTCTCAGGGTCCAGAAGGTTACGTCTGTCATTCTGCTCCTGCTCCGAAGGCTGTAAGTGCGTCTGCCTGCTGCTGGGCGCGAGCTTCAGCGGCGTCGAAGCCAGCGCTGATCTCACCAATGATGGCCTTCTCTTTCACTTCATCCGTGAGCAGCCCACGACGCTTCGCAGCGGCGATGATCATGTCCACAGTGAGCGTCTTGCTCTTGACCTGCGCCTGCTTGAGTGTCGCGAACATCTTGTCCACGTCGTCCTCTAGTGGAGCTAGATCGAACTCCCTAGGCCACGTCACACTGGCACGTGGATTGGGAATACCCCACCGCTGTGAGAGGAAGTAGAGTGCCGTGTTCTCACTCTGTTCCCTGTTCGATGCCATAAGCGCGAGCCTGGGCGACTTCGCCTCCTCGTAGCGCGACTGCTGTGCGAGCCCTGAGGCATCGGGTGAGACCCGAGCTTCATAGTTGGAGATTTCTCGTGCCTCGTTAATCTTCTGGATGAGCAGCGTGTTGAACACCTCCGCTGTCACCGCTCCAGTCGAGCCGTCGTGCATGGATACCTGTGCAGCCTGACCTGTGACTACGTTCTTCTCGCCTAGGACAGGCAGTATCTCGCTGCCAGCGTCCCAGAGCTTGCTCAGAAGGTCCCAGCCCTCCTCGCTTATGCCCAGCGCGAACAACAGCGACTTCGCAGCATCCCACGCATCGAAGTCTCTCGCGCTGGACTGGTTCATGTAGCTAACAGCAATATTGCCAATCTCAGCAAGACCGCTGCGACTAAAAGCAGGAAGGTCGGGCGGTATCCCCTTGGTCTGTTCGTAGAAGTGTGCCCAGAGTGGGATTCGTCCATTGGTTTGAGTCCAGTCGCCTTGTCCCTGGGGAATAAGTTCCTGTGAAGAGTCGAACAGCCACCAGCCACCGCCAGCGTAGGTAGAACCAAAGCCGTCGAAGCCTTTGGCTGTCAGCAGGTAGTAGCCATCGTCATACTCGTTACCCTCCAGCTTGTCTCCCACTATCTTCGGATTGCGCATAGGGACACGCACGATAGCGAAGACTAGCTGGCCATTCACGTAGTGCCAGTTCGTGACCTGATAGGGCGACCACTCGACCATGAAGGGTCTGAGCCCTGTCGCCTCGTCCAGCAGGCTGGTGGGAGTGACGAAGGGAGCCTCTGCGAAGCACCAGCGGTGCCCTGTCGCCTTGGCTCGCTTCGTTACTCCGTCCCACCAGGGTGTCCACTGTGACCCATCGTTCCCCACTCCGTCCACGTTGTACCAGAGCATCTCGGCACGCTCAGTGAGGATTCCCCCCAGCTGATTACGAGGCCGTACTTGGCCAAGCTCCGCGAAGTCCAGGCCCTGACCCGGTTGAGGAGCTTGCTTAGACAACTGTCCAACAAAAGCAGTAGCGTCAACGTCGCAAAAGTTGACGTAGGTAGCTTGTCGTTGTCTCCGAGCATAGCGTGCAGGTCCTCCCTTTACAGATTCACGTTCACTGCTGAAGGGGTCTAGCTCTCCTTTCACGGCTTCCGAGCCAAACAGTCGCTGCTCCTGGCGCAGCCAGAACTCGTTCCACACCGTCCATATCGGGTGCTTACTGTCTAGCCATGGCAGCTTGGCATCAGCCATTGCTCACTCTCCCTTTCCTGAAGCTGGAATCCACCTGCCACCTTTCACGTAACCACAGTCCGAACAGTCAAGACAGAGAAGGACAGGCGAAAGCGTCAGCGGATTCATCTGCTCCACGTGAAACTTCGGTCCCTGCGTCTCTGTATCTGTGTCGAAGGAAACGTTCATACTGCAGTCGTCCTGTCCTCGACGCTTCCTGGGATGGTCGATAGCTACACCCACGCGCACTCCATCTCGTAGGATAAAGCGAATGACGTGGCGCTCTCCAATGTCGTAGCGCTTGCTGAGGGTCGTCTTGTTCACAGTTGTTCCTCACTGACGGTTAATGCGCTTCCACTCCTTGAAGTCCAGCGTGCGTCCACGTCCCAGTACGAGCTTGTTGTAGGCAGCTGCTGCTGTCTCACCCTGGTCGTCATGCTCTGCACCCTCCCAGAGGGTGACGATCTCGTCTAGCCACGCCTTGTTCCATTCGGCTTCGACAAGAAACACTCGCCCAGCTGCCGCTGCTGCGGCAAACGGTCCACCGCGCACTTCCTTCGATCCAGTGGCAGGCTCTACGTGCACATCGAACTCCTCCAGCATCTGGATGAAGTCTACCTGAGCATCCACACCAGCTGACCCAGGCTCGCGCTGTCCCCACTGTGCGACGTTCGCGCCGTCGATCGTTGCCACCTGCTTAATCAGCCTGCGTCTGTCCTTCGTGCCCCACTGTCCGCGTGCTACGTGCACAATGTAGATGTTGTCGTCTACTCCATAACGAACACGCGTGCCGACTGTGTAGTCTCCTGCCTCAGGCGACGCTGCGGTGTCCCAGTACCGAATGTCCTTGACCTTAGGATTGGGAACCTGCGATATGGGCACAATGGTGAACCACTCGCGCTTAAAGGTCGCACCCTCCTGTGGAGTAGGCCGCTGCTGGTAGAGACTCGCCCACCAGTAGGGACCGATACGAGTGCGAATCTTCTTGAGCCGTTCCTCAGGGTAGCGCTCGGGACAGAGGGGCTGGTCTTCACGTGTGCGCCAGTCAGGCTCTCTCGTGCACGTGACAGGAATAGGCTCGCGCTTCTCTGGTGTTTCGTACAGCGCCTCGTAGCGAACGATGTGCCAGCGCTCCGGGTCATCCTCGTCAGAGCCCTCCTCAGAGAGCAGCCATCCTACTAGGTCCCCAGGTCCAGGCCAGCGAGTGGTCGCTACGATGATGGCAGCGTCTGGCTCCTGACGTGTGTAGAAGGTGGACCGATACCAGTTCTTGTTCCTGCGACCTATGGCCTGGGAGAGTGCTTCTTCCGCGTTTTTGATCGGGTCGTCGATGAGGCCCAGATGGAAACCTTTGCCTCCAATTGGTCCACCCACTCCGGCACACCACATCCCGCCGCCATGAACAGTCTTCCAATGCGTGACGGCCTTGTGTCGTGGGTGCAGTTCTCCTCCAGCACGAACAAAGTTCGACTGGGCGTCTGCAGACAGCGTTTCACTAAGCTCTGCGGCATAGGTATTGAGTCCGACCCAGCGCTCTGGGTATTGGTCGAGGTAGTAAGCTGTGAAGAGCCGTGACATCTGTTCCGACTTCCCATGTCGCGGTGGCTCCTCAATAAGGACGCGCTTTAGCTCTCCATCTGCGACTCGCTGAAGAACCTCAGCGACGCGCACGTTATGCTTGTACCACTGGAACTGTGGACGGTTACGCTTGGTCCAATCCACAAACAGTTCTCGCCCTTTAGGGCGCTCTGGGGCTGGAAGGACAGCAGCAATGGGAGATGCTGCCGCTTCAATACCCGCACGCAAAAGAGGTGCAGGCCCACGGCCATAACGAGCGGTAAGCGCATCGGTAAGGCTCATGCGTCTCCAGCAGGAAACTGCACGGTCTGTCCCCACTCGCGCACTCGCGGCGTCGCATTGAGCAGGTTACAAACAGCCTGGGCTGCGGCTCTCGTGAGCGGCAGCGTACGGAAGGCAAAGAGCGGATGGTTGTTCACGTAGATGCTGTGGCGCGTCTTCCCTCTCACTGCCCTGTCGTCCTTCCCTACTACCGTGTGCCCTACCACGTGGAACGGATCGTCCTTAGCCTTACGCATTGTCGTTCTCCTTGAGTCGTGCTTCTGTGTCAGCTGGTGCCTCGCTATCGAAGACTGCTCTGCCATACTCGTCCTCTGCCTTGAGTGGAGTCGGCTTGTCTCCCTGGAGGAATGCCTGTAGCCGCTCCATCATCGAGGTAGGTCGGTTTGCATCCCATTCAGCCATTCGGCTCTCCATAGCCTGAGGAAGGATCGTCTATCGGGTCACGCATGGGAGGAAGGTTGGCCATAGGGTCTCTGCACTTCAACCACTGGCCTGGACCTAGCTCGATCCACACCACTTCGCTGTCATCTACCTCGTGGCCTGGACGCCTCTGCCAGGGGTAGCGCCACCTGGGGTCACTCGGATTGTTTGTCACGCTTCGGCCTCCACAGCAGCACCCTCGACCGTCCTATACGAGGACGAGTCACGATACCCGGAACGTAGTTGGGAGGGAAGGGCCACAGGAACCACTGGCCGTCGAGTGGGCCACCAAAGCATTCTCGCATAGGACGGCTCCTAGCGGCACGTGCCTGTAGACCTGCACGGATGCAACTGCTTCTCGTAACTGTGCTGCTTCCCGCTAGGCTCTGTTGTCGTCTTACAGGAGGTGAAGACAGACAACAGCACGACCACGAATAGGCACTTCATCGTTACCCTCCTTACGGTGAGTCACTGATACCCTCTCTCATGCCTCTGCACTGTTCCCGTTCAAGCCTGTCCTTGGCCTTAGCTGAATCGGCGCGTTGCCATTGCATATTACTCGGGTCATCTCGTCCACAAGCACAGAGGGGCACGATATGATCCACAACGTACCCTGGGCGTCCAGCACGATAGCCTGTATGCTCCTTGAAGTGCCGAACGGCTGTGCTGGAGCGGTGGATGGATCCATCTGCGTCTCTCTGTATGACGCAGTGTGGTCCGGTCTCAACCTGCTGTAGACCGCACGAAGCCAGGAGAAGAACAAGCGCATAGCGGTATCTCATCAGACGGTCATCTGTAGCCAATGGTTGCGTATCTTATCCAGGATGGACGGGTCCTTCACGAACGTCTCGACAGTGCGGCCCATGTGCGTCATCACACGAAGAAGCTCTGGACGGCTAATAGCGTCCTGTGAGCGAATCTTCTCAATGCGCTCCACTGTCTTCGCGACTTCGGCAATGAGATCACGTGCTGAGGCAAGATCAAGTATCTGTCTGGGCTTATTGTCCTGTGCACTAGCCAAACGTTGTACCGTGTCACGGCTCTCGGCCAGCGCGGCTTGTTCTGATTCGGTAGGCTCTTCATACTCACGCATTCTCCTCTCACACTCGTCCAGCATTCGGTTCAGCGCCTCGATACGCTGGGCTGCTATCGGTCGCGCTATGTACGAGTGGTGCCACGCTAAGAGGGCAGCTGTCGTCTCCTCGTAGCGCTCCAGGTAGTCTTCCGCGAGAGCCCTAAGCATGGCAAGCTCGGGAAAGATGTTGAGTGGGTCCGGGTCGTTCTCGTAGCGCTCAACCTTCTCCCTCAGTCGTGCGTGCTTCATCAGCGAATAACGACCGTGGTTCACACGTGACGCACCGCCATGCAACGAACAACGACCGTAGCCCACGTGATCTGTACGATGACCTGCCCACCTGAGGCAGCGCTGTCCGTTCTTCTTCACAGCGTTACAACGACCTTCTACCTCAGGAGGTACGGGCAAATCACCAGGCGTCATTACAGCAGTCAATTTACTCTCACGTGCTTGAGTTAGCTTGAAGGTTTCTCGCTGTGCTCTGTGCTAGGCAATGGCTCACCAGCGGCTGTCGTCTCCCAGTGCACCTGTCGCCCGAAGTGATGTCCTACGTGATCACCCTCGTGTCCCTTGATCAGCTGGCAGACCACATAGAACAGTCGTGATGGCCTGCGGCTGTAATCGTCACCACCTCGTCTGTCCACCATCGCCTTCGGCAGCTGTTCGCCGCACAGTTCCACCCGTTGTCCAGTCGTCACGGTCCAGTAGCTCCTTCGCTTAAAAAAGGGGAAGAAAAAATCGTAATTTGAAATTAGTGCCTCTCAATGTTCTTATCCCTCCCGGTCAAAGTTAACTAGAAATTTATGAGAACTAGTTAAACAGTATCGTTATCAAAGAACAATGAAGATACTACTTAACTTATACAACTATATTTAGATAGCTAATTAAGTATCGGCATTGTAAAAAATATCGAACTAAGAAATACGAAACGAAATATTTTCACCCTTAATATAACGAGCGACTTATCCGGAACCGCCGCGCACCCTCCTCGTCCAGGTCGCCCACGAACCACTCCGCAACCTGTCCCTCAGGCTGAAAGAAGTACGGAAACGGCAGCACGATGGGTACAGCACTCCACCCCAAATGATGCGGACCACGGTCGAGCATGCGCAGCGGATTGTACATGGCACTCTCCACCTGTCCCCAGTACTCGTCTATGTCGTACGCAGGGAGCTTCACGCAGTCGTCCGCCCATCCAGGCTGGCAGACTAGCTGGTACTCCATCAGGCTAGCGAGGTTCATAAGGTCGCTCCCCAGTTCACTCCGTCCGCTCTGTCCACCAGCATAGGCACTCGTAGCGTGACAGCTTCGTTCATGCACTTCACTGTGTTGTCCGCATCGTCGCTATTCACGCCTAGCTCGTCATGCACCGTGACTAAGGGCACGATATCGTACTGCTCATAGCCCATGACCATAGCCATCTTCATCTGGTCCGCCGCACTGCCCTGAATCAACGCATTGAATGCCTTGAAAGCAAACGCATAGTGCGCGGTCTCTGGCGTCACCTTCCAGCGGCGTGTCTCAGGATTAAACTGCTCCTGGGCGAAGCGTCTGCGTCTGCCGCCCAGCGTCCAGATCATGCCCACCTTCTTCGCACGCCTCGACACCAGATCGGCTATCCGCTTCATGAAGGGCACGAGCCTGTGGTACTCGTCGATGATGGCCTGTCCCTCCTCACCCGCTACCTCTAGGTGCCGCTCACCCTTCGTGATCCACTTCGTCGGCAGTCCCAGTTGCTTGCAGAGCTTCGCTCCACCCTCACCATACATGACAGCAAGGTTGAGAATCTTCGCACGTCCATACTCCTCCTGGAGGCCCATAAGCTCAGCCACCATCTTATGGAAGTGCGTGGTCGGGTCCTTCCTGTAGCGCTCTGCTGCCTCGTGCGCACCCTCACAACCCATCAGGTCCGCATAGTGAACAGCGAGCCTGGGCTCCTGCTGTGACCAGTCGCAGCTGCTCCACAGCTGCCCTTCCTCCGGTAGGAATAGCCCACGCACCAGTATGGCGTCGTCCCTGCTCTGTTCCTCCTCCTTATTGGGCAGCTGCTGGAGGTTGGGGTCAGACGAACTGAACCTGCCTGTCACTGCTCCGCCCTCGTCACTCCTAATAGGGTGGAACTGCGTATGTATCCTGCCATTCACAGCGTGAGCGAAGACGTGTCCGTCGATGAACGTACTGCGCACCTTCCCGAACTTGCGGCAGGCCCACACCAGTCGAGCGAACTCGTTGCCCATCTCGCTCTGTGCCCTGAGCCAGTCCTTCGTGAAGCTCGGGTCCTTCCGTTTGGCCGTGAGCGGATACTTCACGCCCAGCTTGTCCGCAGCCCTGCCCAACGACCTGTTGGCCCACACGTCCACTGGACAGCCTGCCAGCGTCTGCAGAGCCTTCAAAGCGTCTTTTTCCCGCTGCAATAGCCCTTTGCGCACCTGTTCCGCCCTTCCCTCGTCCACTCGTACCCCTCGCCAGCGCATCTCCAGCAACAGGGGAATGAGGCGCATCTCCAGGTCGTAAATGGTCATCAGCCCATCAGCCGCGAGGACAGGCAGGAGCTTCTTGGCGAGTAAGAGAGTGGCACGAGCGTCCTGGGTAGCGTAGGGTGCGACCACGTGCCCAGGCATACGGTAGATGTCACTCTTAGGGTTGAGCTTGTGCTGCTTCGCGAACTCCCTCAGCCCTGTCTCGTCCTTCCCCTCTCCCACGTAGTCGCGGGCACAGTTGTCCAGCGAGTAGCTGTGACGGTACTCGTCATCCAGCGCCACCATCGTGGTCGTATCGTGCTCCTTCACCGTGCTGTTCACTCCGCTCCTGCGCAGCCAGCCACGGTCGTAGAGCCTATTGTGGTACGCTACCTCCACCTCAGGGTTGTGCAGCAGGTCGTCCACCCACCTCAGCACGTGCTGCTCAGGCAGGTTCTGCCCTGTCTCATGTCGAATGGGCAGGTAGATGGAGTCTACATCTCCTGTCTCTGCTGTCCATGCGACAGACACGCCCACGATGTTCCCATAGCGCTCGCCACTGAAGCACCAGCCCGGACCCAGCTGCTTCTTCAGGAACGGGTCACGTGTCTCCGTGTCGAGCGCTATGAGGCCAGAGAGCCTGGGGAACTCCATCAGAGTACTCCACGCTCGTAGGAGCCGCCTTCGTTCTTCAGCTGTGCCGCAGGTGCTCGACGCTCAGGGCTCACGCGTCTGCTGGGATAGTGGCCGCGCTCGTTCTGCCACCATGAGCCGTCACGATTATAGCTGTCATACTCGTTCGCAGCTGTCTGCGCCCTGCGTCGAGTCGGCAGCACGCGTCTGTCCTTCCCAGATCGTGGCGTGAGCGCTAGTGGATGCTTGGCAGGTGCTCGACGCTCAGGGCTCACACGACGTGTCGCATACTGACCGCGCTCGTTCACTGTAGTATGCACGTTCAGTGCCTTCACGTTATCCCAACGAGCGTAGCCTCCATTTAGATTAGCGAACTGCTGTGCTACTCGCCTCGTTGGTATCCGTCGTCTGTCCTTCCCTGACCGTGGCTCGCACGAAGCGTCCAGGCTCATGTACACGTCCTTAGGGTCACGTATGACAGGCAGTCCACCCATGATACTCGTGCCCTCGTGTGCTTTTGCCTCGTGCGGATCGTGCTCGTAGAGCTTGGACGGTTCAGGTGGAATAGGATCAAACCAGCCTGCACCCTGCCACGCTGGTGCAGGCTGGTCCCTGTAAGAGACAGCAGGGTTGCCTAGCTCCTGCTTGGCTACACGATCCTGGTATCGGTCCAACGACTTCTTGTCGCGCTCTGTAAGTGGCACTCCGTAGCGCAGTCGTAGCTCAGCCTCCACCAGTAGCAGATAGCGGCGTAGGTCACGAATGTCGTCTATCGCTCCCTCTGGACGGCTGTCCTTCGCTACAGCCTGGAAGATATCGTAGCCCGCCTGCTCGACCGTGTTCTCCAGTCGGTCCCACTTACGCGCCAGCATCATGAACGCTCCCACTCCACCACGCTTCTTCCAGCTGGCTGCGTAGTCAGTGTCCGTGATCTCTGTGACCATTGCGTCCTCTAGTGCCACGTTCTTGAGGTGCACGAGGTGCATCAGCTTCTTATCAGCCATTGTCATAGCTCCTTGGGTTGCTGTCTTCGTAGCCTCGGAAGGCACCGAACTCGCGCCTATAGTCTTCCGCGAGCCGCACATAGTAGGCGCGCACGGCCATCGGTCCCTTCTCCTCGTCCAGGTCCTTCTCGAACCGCTGTGCACCTCGCTCGTAGATCAGTCGGTAGTAGCTGTTCCCTAGCCGCATCTGGTCCCGAGCGTGCAGCATCAGGTCCAGCGTGTCACACCACTTGAGCCACAGAAGCTCGTCGGGAGTGAGTGTGCCAGCATCCAGGTTCCACTCCTTCATGATGCCCTGCTCTAGCTGCTCCCAGTCGTCTGCTAGCTGAGGGTTGGCCCACTTGACCTGCGCTGGTACGTCGCCTGTTACCCACTCGGCTAGATCGTGCGTGAGCGCAGCCTTGAGCAGCGCTGCAGAGCAGAACGGGTTGAGTGTCGCTATGAGCAGGGCGACACCTGCGCTGTGGTGTCCCACTGTCTCGCACTCTCCAGGCACCGTATGGAAGCGCCTGACCGCCATGCCTCTGCGCAGGAACTCGATGCGCTCAACGAGTGGGTGTGTCATCGTAACCCTTCCTGATGTGATAGTATGTTACGTAATCGTAGTAGGGCTCTAGTGCTAGCCACGAACCGTCACGTAACTCCACGAATGTTTCTATGTCGAAGCCGCGCAGCGAAGGCTCCTGCACTCCCTCGCTCACCAGCCCGTGTTCGCCAGCAAGCTCTAGGCAGCGTCTGAAGCTGATAGCCTCAATCTCCCAGGGCTGGCGTGTCTTCTTATCGAGTCGATGGTACACGGTCCCTCCTCTCCAGCCAGCGCTGCGCGGCCAGCCGCCAGTCCGTAGCGATACAGTTGAGCAGGTGAGCCTGTGCCATCTCGAAATCGCGGAGCTTATACGCCCGATGCGAGAGTACCAGCGGCATGACCACACCGTCAAAGAACGACGTGGCGAACGGTGTCTGCTGTGTACCCTCAATGAACATCTTCAGGTCGTGCTGCCACTCCGCTCGCTTGCCAGGGAGGAACAGCGGCTTGAACGGGTCCACCTCACCGCGCTCGTAGGGACTGCTGAGCGGTGTGGGGATGTAGCTCATGGTGTCGTAGCCGCGCTTCTTCCACTCGCTCAGGTAGACGTGCGCGTTGGCGCTTACCTGCTCGTAGGTCCCGACTGGCACCTCGATGCAGTCCGCAATGTACTGCTGCAGCATGGAGAAGTGCACGACGTTCGCACCCAGCGCACCCAGGATCAGATCGTTGGACCGATTGAACACCACCATGTTCAATCGCTCGTCGGCTATCTGGAACGTGGCCGTGAGATTACAGGGCAGGTCTTTACTCTGACGATCCAGGTCAGCAGTCGGGTCCCACATCTGTAGCACACAGCGTCGAGTGGTCGGATCACGCCTGAGCATGTCCACGATCAGGGTCAGCTGGTCCATGCGACGCTCAGAGTTGTACGTGAAGTGCTCCCGCCACCTGTAGCCGTAGGCCGCATGGAAGCTCACACCGTCGTCACTGAACTCGCTCATGCGCGGCAACCAGTTCGCCAGCCACGCCACGTCGTTCCGTCCCTGGAGCATCCAGAGACTTTCCATCAGGTGGAAGTAGGGGTTGGCGTCGCGCAGTGGGTCGAACAGCACACGCTCCAGCGGCCTGAGGTACTGGATAGCGAGTGGCTCCTTCAGTACCAGCACCTCGCCAGCACGGCTCATGCGGCGTGCGCCGTAGTCGGCCACGAGGCTGAGCGCCTTCGGATAGGCGTCGTTAACGTTGAGTGCGGTGATCGTGTACACGTTCGGCTCTCCTTTCGATCTCGCCCCAGATGCGCGATAGCTCTGAGCGAGCCTGTATGTAGTCATAGCTGTCTTCGTCGAGCGTCAGCAAACGTTCCTGCACTCTGGCTTTCTCCTCGTGCAGGATGGCGAGGGCCTGACGCTTCAGCCAGCCCGTCGTCCGTTTCTTCACAGTTTCGTCTCCTGTCTTAGTGCCTGGGTCACAGCCGCTATCTCTGTCACTACGATCTTGGGCAGGTGCCCGTCCTGGGCCATGACCCTGAGCGGTCCCAGTATCTGCTTCCACCGCTCGTACACTCGTGCGAAGACTACCTGCTCCATGGCGAGGAGTCGTGCCTCCTCGCAGCCTCTACAGTTGAGGTCATAGCAGTAGTCGCCGCACATAGCGCGGTTCATAGCCTCACGCAGTTCCTGTTTCATTTGTTGGTCACTTGAGTAGCTCCAACAGTTGAGGTAGTGCCTTCGTGTGGTCGAGGGTGACGACACTGTAGCCCTTCTCACGGGCGACTCTAGCAAACCGTTCTGTGGCGTTGAACTTCTCAGTCGTTCTGAAAGGATTCAGTGGCCTCGTGTCCCCACGTCGCTCACGTCTCTCCCTCACTCTGGCGAGACAGACTTCTAGCGGGGTGTCTAATATAGCGAAGGTGAAGTTGCCGCGAAAGGTGTCGGCTAGCTGGAGGTAGCGCCCAGCTATCGTACTCACCAGCGCTCCCTCAAATAGGACGTTCTTCGCCCACGTTCGTCCCAGTGTCACGGCTGTAACGATCTGGTCCTGAGTCTTCACGGTGTCACACCCACCGCACTCTGTAGCGTAGCTGCCCACGACCAGCATTTGCTTCGCTGGGTCTACAACAACCTTCACGTCAAAGTCGGGTGTCTCGATCTTTCCTGGGAGACAGCCGTAGTGCTCGATCACTTGACGTGCGAGCGTGCTCTTGCCAGAGCCTGAGGTGCCGCGCAGGTTGACGATCATATCCCGAGCTTCCTTTCCAGAGCGTCCCACAGTGTCCCGAAGTGGCGGATACCGCTGCCGTACTGAGGCCGCAGGTAGATCGTGCTGTCTTCCTCCCAGACTGGGAGCCCCACCGGATGAGGCTTTGGCCTCCAGCCCTCGACCGGGGAACCCAGTTTTTGCACCGAGAAGGCGTCAAGAGCCTTCTTCGTGACCCGCTCTCCCCAGGACCTAAGCTTTGGCTCGATCAGCAGCGAGCGGGGCTCCTGCTGCGTAATCAGGGATGTCCCTGCGTACCACCAGCTGCTGTGGCGAGGTATCGGGTACAGGTAGTCGAGGATGAAGCCGTCACGCAGATAGAAGCAGGGTCGGTTCGACCACTCGTGGAAGAACGGGTTGAGCGTCAGCTGCACCGGACACATCCAGCCCCAACTCCACTCGTAGAGCTTGGCAAAGCCGTGCGTCACGACCAGCTGCGTGTTGCGAGGTTGGCGGACGGTGCGCCTGTCCCTCAGGTTCACCCGTGTATCCATCACCAGCAGCTGAGCATTCATGTGGTACGAGACAAAGTCGGAGACTCGCACCGCTCCCACACGGGCGACAACCTTGCTCCGCCCTCCGTGCGGTGCCTTCTCCGAATAGTGGCAGAACATGGCTGTCTCCATCCATTGCCCGTACTCAGGGAAGTGATCGGTCCACCACTTGAAGTTGTCATTGTCGAGCTTCGACCCACTTCGGTAGGTGATGCCCGTGCACGCTCGCCACGCGGTGCGCACAGCATCGTTGTCGCTCCAGGTGAAGTCGATTCCCCGTAGCTCTAGCTGACGAGCCACGAGGGAACCGACCACGCCCATGCCCTGGAGGTGAAGGTGACGGGTCACGTGACGAACCTAATCTGGTGCTTGCGTCCTACGATGTTGAGCGATACAGGCAACTCCTGTGCTCCATCGTGACGCAGAGGCTTCAGCCAGAGCCAGTCGCCATCCACCGCCATGACCTCGTAGTCTAGGCTCGGATTCTGGCTCCAATGTATCTTGTCTCCCGGCTCGATCTCCCGCTCAGGCTCGTCCCATTCTATCGTGACACGCACGTTCATGTTGATCAGAGGCAGTTGCTGTATGTCTCCAGTAACCCACTCCTTTGTGAGCCGAATATCGGCATACTGTCCTACAGCGAAGTGCAGGAGCTTCCCCTCATAGCAGCGGCTGCGGTTCATCGTGCCACCTCCCTCAGTACAGTCTGCAATTGCTTCCCTAGCATTGAGCGCTCTGCTCCCCACTCGATCATGTCCAATAGCTCTCTCGTGTCTGTCCCGACTGGATACTTCCCCTTGAGATGACTCTTATACTTGCAGAGGATGGTCTCATACTCCTGCAGTCGGAGCGTGCGAGTCGGATTGTGGGGACAGACCAGCGTGCCTAGCTCCTGAGCGAGGTAGTTCAGCGCAGCTTTTAGATATACGGTTTTTACCTGAGGCGACGCCTCGTGCCACTTCTGTTCAAACGTGAAGCGGTCGAACGTCATGCCCATGGTCTCCATAGCCACCCAGCAGCCTGCCTTGACTGGGCTCTCATAGAAGTCGTACTCTGCTCCCTTGAAGTCCACGTCCACGTCCAGTACAGCGTCGCACATATCGGCCACCTTGAACGCTATCCAGGGACCGAACCCACGCCACTCCTGTACTCGGTTCATCACGTTATCGTAGGTGTCCTCTGTCTGCCCGCAGACGAAGCGCACAGCGTCCTCAGGCTTGCTGTACTTCGTCCACAGATCGTCGAGCGCACTCTGCGCCAGCTTCCCTCTGAAGTGTCTACGCTCATTGCCTCGCGGCCACTTGTTGTCCAGTGCTAGTTGGCACCCTTCCCAGAAGTCCTCGTAAGGCTCCGCCAGTCGTGCGGCCACGCCTGGATGGTAGAACATCCAGTAGGCGAGACTGAAGCGAGCCCGTGTATCCCAGTCCAGCTGGGCCTGATTCAACATAACGTAGATCGGGTCCAGGTCGCGTGTCTCGACCAGGGCTCGACCAAATTCAACTGCGTTCATCGTGCACCTCGCTCCACGATCACAGCCCATCCTAATAGGCCACGATCTAACAGGAAGAATCGGTACTGTGGAAGCTGCTCCTGAAGCTCCACTCGGAGTACTGCGGCCTGCTCCTGAGTCATTTGTTGGTCGCCTCCCTCTGCTTGGCCATCTCCCGCTCTTCACGTGCCATCTGCTTGCGGAGCTTGCGCCACTGGCGTCCTGTCGTCGCGAGCCCTGCGCGCTCAGCTTCACGTCTCAGGTCACGTGCTGGCGACACCAGCTGACCGTTGTTGGTGACGTGTAGCTGTCGCCCGTGGCTGTCCGCCAGCCGCTGCTTCACTCCCCAGA
>Ga0247830_10000016_pt1 | contig 42991 bp, 71 predicted proteins | sample 12C_Control_Day5_FD_207766 | JGI IMG/M metagenome (GOLD analysis project Ga0247830, IMG submission 207766) | Soil microbial communities from agricultural site in Penn Yan, New York, United States - 12C_Control_Day5 | ecosystem: Environmental > Terrestrial > Soil > Agricultural land | place...
GCCCCCCGGGCGGGGGGGTAACGGCGGCCAGGGTGCGCGTGGCTAGTGGTGGGGGTCTGTGGGGTGTTCCCCCCTGGTCCGTGACAACCCCTTCGCCACGTAACGAGGGGTACGTTACCCCCGTTACCGTTATTACTATTATTATTATTATGCTCACAAAAGATGTCCCGGTCAGAGGGGGTTACTGCCCAGTAATTTGCGCGCCGGACAAGGGAACGAGGGGGGTAACAAAAGGGGTCTCGGAGCCGTTACCTCGCTTTGGCTGGCGGTGTTACCCCCCTCTGAGGCCCGTAACTGCACGTAGTCGTTCGTATATAGGTCTCGTAGGGGTAACATAGGGGGTAACGGCGGCTCCTGTACCCCTTGCGTACCCCGCAAGTACCCCCCGGGACGGCCTCGTGTACCCCCCGGGCCCCGAGTGCCGGGCGCCCAGCGAGAAGCCGCCGGAGATACTACGACGCCCCCCGCCGGGTCCTGCTGGCGGAGGGCGTCGGGCGTGGGGAGCGGTGTTACTCGGTGGGCGCACCCTCAGCGGCGGGGGTCGCGGGCTGCATGGGGCCGTCGGGGAACACGACCCCGGAGGGGAGGAACAGGTCGCCGTTGGTGCCCAGCCAGTACTCGGCCGCGCCGAGGATGTACCCGCTGACGAACTCCTGGGTGACCAGGGTGCCCGCGTAGTCGCCGCTGCTGACGGTCTCCTCCGTGGTGATGTCGGCCGAGATCGTGGTGACGGTTCCCTGCGTCCGGGTCGCCACCGCCGCCCAGTTCAGGACGCCCGGAACGAGGACGTTGTCGGCGCCCCGCACCTGGGAGGTGATCTGGTTGTTGGTCGTGTTGCCGAGACGGTCACCCGTGATCTGGATGCGCATTTCGTTCCCTTCGCTGGCCGGACGCGGTGCCCGGCTCGTAACAACGATCTTATCACCTTATTGCCTGCGGCGCAAGTACCGGGGCGGGGTGGCGCGTACAGGTGCGCCCCCGCCGGGTTGGCGAGGGCGCGGGGTGGCGCTGATCAGGCGTCGGCGGTGAGAACCGACCAGGTCAGGTTGAGGATGGTGACGGCTTCGGGCTCGACGTCGCACTCACGAGCCACCACGCTGACCGCGTTCTCTTCCATCAGCTTGTCGCAGTGAACCTGGTCGCCGAACAGGGCGGCGGTGAAGTTCAGGTTGAGAAGAAGCGGCTCGTCGATCGGTCCCCGGCTTACGATGGCGTCGGCCGACCAGGCGAACGGGGCGTAGATTTCGCCGTTGCTCACCTGAAGGAACGGGATGCAGTCGCAGTCTTCGTGGTTCTCGTGCACGGTCTTTCCCCCTCCGGAGGGCCCCCGGGGTCGGTCCCCGGGGGCGGGCTGGTCAGTGCTGGTCGGCGTCGAAGTCGGCACCGCAGCGGCGGCACCCCGAGCGGTGGCTGGTGTGGCTGGTGTAGCTGCCCGCGTCGTCCTTGCACTCGACCTTGTCGGCCTCCAGCTCGGCGAAGTCCATCACCGCGCGGCCCAGGTCGGTGACGTTACCCCAGGAGACCAGGCCGCGCGTCTGCATGGCGACCACCGTACCGGTCGGCGTGTTGCCCGCCACCCGCCCGTCGTTCTGGGCGAGGGCGATCGCCAGCGCGCGGATCATCGGGTCGGTGACGCGGTGGAGCCGCTGCAGCTTCTGCGCCTCGGACAGCTCGTCCTCCCGGGTCGCCGGGCGGTCGCTCTCCTCCAGGCGGGTAAGGGTCTTGCCGGACCGCTTGGCGTTGCGGGCGCGCTCCTTGTCGATGCCCCCCGCCACGGCCATGGCGATCTTGTCGCCGAACTCGCGGGCGGTCTCCAGCGCGCCCTTGCCGTTCTCCAGGGTGGAGGTGGCGAAAGCGGCCTTGACGAGGAACCCCTTGGCCTTCGCGTCGTGTCCCGGCAGGAACGACCGGCCACGGCCCGGCATCCGGCTGAAGTCGCAGCCCGTGGTGAACAGCTCGTCCTTGCGGTCCCCGTAGGTCGGCCGGTAGGCCAAGTGGGCGCAGGCGCAGAGGCGGACCTCGGTGAGGTCGGCAACCGCCATGTCGACCCAGCCGGTCGGCATCAGGTGGGCGAAGTCGGGGAGCAGCTTCACGGTGACGACCGGGCCGGTCGGAGTGAGGGTGGCGTGGTTCTTGACGACGCCGAACGCCTTCTTCTTGTCGAGGGTGAGGCGGACGGTGGTCTCGATCGCGAAGGTGGTCATGGTTCCTGGCTCCTTCCGGGGGGCGGCGTTCCCGCCCCCTCTAAGAAAAATTTTATCATCCGCTTGCCCCGGACGCAAGTCCCGGGTTGGCGGGGGTGTCGCCACCCCCGCCCGGGTCCGGTCAGAGCCGGTCGAGCGCGTCCTGGACGAACGCGGTCACGGCCTCTACCCGGGGCTGGCCCAGGTCCGCCAGCAGCCACGCGTTAACGTCGACCTGCACCAGGAGCGAGTCATCCTCCACGCGGAACCCAGTGATCGGGCCCTCGGTCACGAGGAGGGCGTCCGACAGCGCGGCGTCCGCGTCCGACCGGGAGCCGTCGAGGTTACGGGTGAAGGTGAGGGGGAGGTTAAGGAACACGGCCGGTCTCCAGTCCGAGGAGGTCGGTCGCCCCCTCTAATAAAATTAAATCACGACTTGCGCCTTTGGCACAAGTTCACCCTAGACACGGGCGCGCCCCGACCTTTCGGCCGGGGCGCGCGGTGGGGTGGGGGTCAGTCCTTCTCGGCGACCTTCTGGAACTCGCGCATCAGGGTGACGAGGTCGGCAGCAGCCTCGGGCTTGCCCTCGTACTCGGCGTGGACTCGGGCGCTGTCTACGGTGGCCTTCTGCTCCCCGTCCTGGTCCTCGGCGATTAGGTTGCCGTAGCCGTCGGCGACCACAGTCACGACGTGGAACCCGCAGTTGCCCGCGTTGATCGTCATCGGCTCGACCTTCACGTCGCCGCTGGCGTCCCGGTGCAGGCCATCGCTGAGGGCGTTCGACAGGATCGTGTCGAGCATCTCCTGAGGGGTGACGCCCTGGACTTCGGCCGACGCCTTCAGCAGCCGGGCGGTCTCGCCCGTGATCCGGCCGTCGAAATTGACGAATTCCATCCAGGCGGGGGTCGGGTTGTCGGTCACGGCTGGCTCCTCGGTGCAGGGGGCGCGGTCGCCCCGTCTAAGAAAAGTAAACCACGGGCTTGCGCCGAGCGCAAGTCGGCTAGCACGACCAGCGTGTCGGCCGTGAGGAGCAAAAGTAGTAAGCGCTATCTATTTTGCCTAACACAGAGAAGCCCCGGCCCCCTTTCGGGGACCGGGGCCGGTCGGCCTTAGAACTCGTGGGTGACGTCCTGCCAGGTCGTGCCGGAGACGTGCTCCCGAACCCGCAGCTCCAGGGTGCTCGCGTCGGCCCCCTGCCCCTTCGCGGCCAGGACGTGGGTCCAGGCTCCGGTCCGGGTCTTCGACTTCGCGTTGACCATCCGACCGGTGGTGGCGCTGCGGTACTGGACCTTGAACATCTCTGGCTCCTTCGTCGGGGGCGCTTCCTGCCCTGTAATAAAATTAAATCACACTTTTGCGTTTAGCGCAAGTGGGTTGGCGGGGGCGGCTTCCGCCACCCCCGCCCGGCTCGTTAGCCGTTCGCCCCGTGCGGGTCGTTCTCGTCCAGCTCGAACTCGTGAACCCCGCCCAGGTCGTCGAAGAAGCCTTCGTCCTGGGTGCTGTGGTCCTCGGCCGCGTCGTCGGCGTCCAGTCCGTTGAACAGCTCGCCGCAGGTCTTGCACTTCCAGGCGTCGAAGTCGGCGGCGGATCCGGTGAACTCGCCGTTCTCGCTGAAGAACTGGTTGTTGGTCACGGTTGGCTCCTCGCTTTGGGGGCGTCTCCCCCTCATAAGAAAATTAAATCACACGTTTGCGCCCCGCGCAAGTTTGGCTGCGCGGGGCGCGTCGGTGGGGGAGTGTCAGTGGTGCGAGCAGACCCGGACCTCGATCGAGGTCGCCATTCCGTAGTAGACCGGCTGGTCGCCGTAGTCCAGGTTCTCGCGCTCGACCTTCGTGGCGTCGTATCGAACGGTCTTCCGGCAGAAGTCGCAGGTTACCGGGGCAGCGTCGAGCCAGGCCAGCGGGCCGGTGGGCTCGGGCGCGACCTCAGGTAGCGGCGAGGGCGTCGACATCAGGTCGAGGCGGGAGAAGAGCCGCTGGCGGGCGCTGACGAGGAGTTGGGTGTGTCGGTCCACGGGTGGCTCCTTCAGTTTAGGGGCAGGCGCCCCGTCTACAACAAGTAAATCATGAGCTTGACCGTCGCGCAAGTTTACTGCGGGCGGGGCTCTCCGTGGCCGTCTCCGGGCCTCGTGGCCAGCCGGACGGCCGGACGGACCCCGGGCACGCCGGAGGCCCCCGGCGGTGTCACCGGGGGCCTAGGGTGGGGCTGTCGTCAGCGGTCGTGCTGGGCCGGGACCGTCGGCAGGCCCTGGAAATCGTCGCGCTCGTCCTTCAGCAGCCGGGCGACGACCTTGTCCAGCTTGGCCGCGACGATCGCGGCGGGGTCCCACTGGGTGACCGACGCCAGCGCGATCATTCCGGCGATGATCACGTCGGCCAGCTCGTTGTCCAGGTCCTCGGCGGTGTGCGTGACGCCCTTGCGCGGGTTCAGACCCTTCGCGCCGATGTAGGCGGCGGTCACCTCACCCAGCTCCTCGGTGATCTTCATGATCCGGGTCTGCAGCTCGGCGTCCGACGTGCCGTTCGCGCGGTCCAGCGCGCCGACGACGTTGAAGACCTGGTCCCACTGGTGTCGGTTCATGTCCATCTGTTCTGGCTCCTTAGTTGGGGGGCCGGTCGGCCCCTCTAAGAAAAGTAAATCACGCACTTGCCTTGCACGCAAGTACCTCACCGACGGCGCGTCGTGGCCCACGGGAGCGCACGAGGGGCGCGCCCTGGTCCCCGGTGCCGCCCGGCACACGGAAAGGCCCCGGGACCCCCTTTCGGGTTGTCCCGGGGCCGTCCGGCCGGATCAGATCTTGTTGCGGAGGAACGTGAACCGGTCGGTGGACTTCAGCTCGCCCTTGCTGTCCCGGTAGGAGAAGGACCCGTCCTCGCTGATCACGCCCTCCTTCTCCCAGCGCCCGACCTTCGCGATGACCAGGTGACGGTCCCGCTCCTCGCGGGCGGACTGGTTCAGGACCTCGTCGTCGCCGTCGCTGACCGGGGCGCGGCGCTCGGTCGGCTCGTCGTCCCACTCGGGGGTGGGGCGGCTGGCGGCGACCTCGGCCGCGTGCTTGGCCTCCTCCTCGGCGACGATGTCCGCCAGCGGCTTCGCGGCGGGGGCGACCACACCGGCCGACTCGGCGAGCTTCCGCTCGGCCTTCGGCGGGCTCTTCCGGGCCGCACGCCCGGCCTTGGCCGCCGCCTTCGCCTGCGCCTTCTCGATGCCCGCCGCGACCTGGGTGCTGAACCCGTGCGACCCCGCCCAGTGCATCACGTCGGCCGTGGTCCGGACCCCACCCGCCAGCCGGGCGACCTCCATGCTCGCGTCGGCTCCCCAGCGGATCAGGGCCGACTTGAGCTTCGCGTCGTGACCGGGAGCGAAGGTGTTCTTCGTGGTGGCCTCGCAGCCGGTCGTGAAGGTCTCGTAGGTGCCGTTGGCCAGGTTCTCCTCGGTCAGCTGCTCCGAGATGACCGCCTCGTACTTGCTGCACTCGCAGGCGGTGGCGGTGGACTTCTTGGCGGCAGTGGCGGTGTTCGTCATTTCGGGGCTCCTTCGTCGTGGGGGGCGGTGCGCCCCCCGTTCGTAATTCTATTAAATCACGGGCTTGCCAACCGCGCAAGTCCCGACCTTGCATTAACTATGTGACTCGCGTCACACCAGGGCGGGGCGGACGTGGCACGACCGGATGCGGCGAACCGCGTCGGTGTTGTCCAGCCGGACGACGTACACCGGGCACCACGCGCCACCCTGCTTGCGCTTGCCGACCCGGAGGACCGTACCCAGGTTCGCGCCGTTGGTCACGCGGTTGCTCGGGCGGAGGCTCTTGCTGGCCATGACGTCACTGCCTTTCGGGGGGTGAGGGGCGGGGGCCTGGTCGGCCCCCGCCGGGTGGGTCGGTCAGACCCGGGTGAACTTCTGGGTTGTGGTCTGCACGCCCGCCTTCGTGGTGTACGTGAACTTCGGGCCGTGCATCGGGTCGTCCGTGATGAACCCCTCGTAGGTCCAGCGGCCGACCTTGCAGGTGACCTCCAGGCGGGTGGTGACGTGGGTCGCCTTCGCCTGACGCTTCGTCTCCTTCAGGAGCTTCGCGAACTCGCGGTCCATGCCCCGCTTGATGCCCGCCTCCACCAGGTGTCCGAACCCGAACATCTCCGCCACCTGCACCGCGTTGAGCGGCTGCGAGTTGCCGAAGCGGACCTCGTGGTCGGCGATGCCCGCCCGGATCAGGAAGCCCTTCAGTCGGGCGTCGTGGCCCGGGGCGAACGTGCGCTTCGTCTGGGCGGTGCAGCCGGTCGTCAGCAGCTCGCCGGTCTCGGCGTTGCGGACGGTGGCCTTGCTGCAGGAGCAGGCGACGAGGGCGGTCTTCGCGGCGGTGGTCTTGGCGTTCATCGTGTGCTCCCTGGCTCCGGGTCTCGGGTTTTCCCTCAACCTCTAAGAAAATTAAATCATGTCCTTGCGTCTGGCGCAAGTACCTCGTTTGGTGTGACTCGCGTCACCCGGGGCGGGGGGCTCGCCACCCCCCACCCGACCGGCCGTCAGCCGACGATCGTGAACTTCTCGGCCATCAGGTGGTTGCCCTTGCGGTCCGTGTAGGAGAAGATCCGGCCACCGGCCGTCAGCGTGCCCTCGTAGACCCAACGACCGACCTTGCCCTGGACGGTGACCGGGGCGGCGGCCTTCTTGGCCTTGCGGACCGGGGCGACCCGCTTGATGCCGTCGCGGACCATGTGGCCGAACCCGAAGAGGTCGGCGATCGCGGTCGGCTCCACGTTGCCCTGCTCGGTGGAGATCAGGAGACCGGCGCGACCCGCCCGGATGAGGAAGCCCTTCAGCTTCGCGTCGTGACCCGGGGCGAACGTGCGCTTCGTGGTCTGGGTGCAGACCAGGCGGTCCGTGGTCCCGTCGGTGGCGACGGCGACGAAGGAGGAGCAGGCGCAGCGGGTGGCGGTGGCGGTCATCGAGAACTCCCGGTTTAGGGCCTCGGGGGCGTTTCCCCCTCGGTGTAATACAATTAAATCACATCGCTTGCTAAATGCGCAAGTAGGTTAAGGCGTGTGATCTGCGTCACATCGTTGCGGGGTTGTGCAACGCCCCGTAGGCGTGGTTTTTACGCGCGTGCGTTCCTTTTTCCGGCGTCGGGGCGTCCGGTTGCCGACACCTCGTACTTGCGCGCCCGACAAGGGCGTGATTTACTTTTCTTATGCGGCCCCCTCAGGGGCCCGGAATGGAGGCACCACGTGTCTGGATACACGCAGGCCGGTTTGCAGGAAGTGGCCCGCGCGATGGGTCAGTCGGACCGATCGGCCGACGAGCGAAACCGCACCCGGGGCATCACCGCCCATAAGGACCGCGAGGCGTACGCCCGGGTCGAGGGACTCAAGATCGCCATCGAGGTCACCGGGTATCAGGTCGGAGGCTCGATGGACAAGGAGACGCTGGCGGTGTACGCGCGCCAGTTCGCCACCTTCATCCTGACGGGGGAGATGCTGTGATCGTGTGGACCGTGATCACCACGGACGGCGGTCGGCAGGAGTCTCGGGGGCGCAGCTTCCTGAGGCCGTCCGAGGCCCGGGAGGACATCAACCGGGCCGTCCAGGGCCTGCACCAGAACCCGTCCAGCCGACTCGGCCGAACCACCTCCCAGACCTACGGGGGCGGCAAGGCGGAGTGGGAGGAGTTCGGCATCGAGGTGGTGCACAGCGGGGACAGCGTCCTTCTGGCCGCCACCCCGGTCGTCGGCACCGAAGACGACCGTGACTGGCCGCTCCAGCCGGGTCAGGTCAAGTTCGTTGAGCGCATGCTCAACGAGATCATCGAGGAGGTCATCAGCAATGTCTGACACCGTAGCCCTGGACGGGTTCGAGAAGCACGTGTACCGGGGCCACGACATCTTCCCGGGAGCCAACAAGATGCTTGGGAGCAACCCGCTCCCGTGCTACTTCTACGCGGTCACCCTGCAGTACCAGCAGCGGCCGGGGGTCGTCGGGTACTCGTTCAGCACGGGGCTGATCGTCCCGAAGGAGGGAAGCCAGACGGGGGAGTGGACGCTCGCCCTCCTGAACTTCCTCGGGGAGTCCCTGCCGACGTACAACCCGAACGCGGGCCGGAACGGACCGGCCGCCGGTACCCCGATCATGATCAACACGTGGCTCAACGAGACGTACCGCGAGAACCCGAACGGTCCGTCCGACCACCTGGTCGACGAGACGCCCGGGTCCTGGGACAACGAGGACTGACCCGCCAGCAGACGGCCCCCGCCTGGTTCGCCAGCGCGGGGGCCGACCTGTACTTGCGTTGGCCGCAAGTGCCATGCTAAAATCGTATTACACCACAACGAAGGAGCACATCGTGAAGCTTACCGCCGCCGCCAGCCAGAACGTCACCGGGGTCCGCATCGGCACCGAGATGGTCGCCGTCGGGGACAACGTCGGGGAGAACCGCACGCCCTGGATCCAGGCGATGGTGATCGGCATCGAGGAGGAGGTCAGCGAGGTCACCGGCAAGGCGATGACGAAGGTCACCGTGGTCTGGCTGAAGGACGAGCGACACGGCAACATGATCGCCCGTCGCGGCCGGACCCGCCGGTACGTCGTGGACTCCTACGGAAACTCCGACATCCGCAAGGTCTGACGAACAGCACGAGGCCCCCGCCGGGCGGAATCCGGCGGGGGCCTCGCTGTGTTCGGTCACTGCACGGCGATGAGTGCCGCCACGAACAGCCACAGGTGGTGCCACGACTGGTCGAGCGCGTACTTGCCCGTCCCGATGTGCGGGGCGGAGTCGCCCTCACCGTTGATAAGGTCGGTCCCCTGGTGGTAGAACCCGCGCTTGCCGACGTGTCCGGCCAGCGCTTCCAGGGTGAACCGTCGGTCGGCCCAGTAATGCGACGCGCCGTCGACGACCAGGGCGGCCAGCACCCACCACGGGTTAAGCCGGAGGCTGACCAGGCCAACCGCCAGCATCAAGGCCAGTAGCTTCGTGGCCTGGAGGCTGACGACGTGCCCGAGGCACGCCCTCCGGCCCACCCAGTCTCGGCCGCCCTTGCACACGGCCTGGTGTTCAGATTGCACCCAGTGGTCACCGAACGAATGACCTGCGAACAGTGCAGCGAACGTCAAGCCCGCTTCAGCGATCATGACCCCTCCTCGGGTCGGACGGCGTACTTCTTGTACCCCGTCGGCTTGTAGATACGGTCGTCTTCCCGCAGCCACTTTGTGACGGTCTGCCGGGAAGGGACGTCGTCGTAGGACTGCTCCAGGGCCGACACGATCTCGCCGACCGAGATGCCCTCGGGGCTCATCGCCTTGACCAGGCCAAACACCACGGCCTTGAGGTCCTCGTCCGGGTCGGTAGGCTCGTCCTCGGCCTCGGGCTCCGTAGGCTCGGGGCGCACGCCGTCCGGCCACTCGTTCATGTCGGTGCCAACGCCACCCCCCGCCTCCGCGAGTACTCGGTCGAAGTCGTCGAAGGTGGGCTCGGGGGCCTCCTCGATCGCCTTGTGCAGGTTCGCCCGGACCTCGTCGTCGGAGAGCGTCGTGCGACCCGCGAAGAGGTCCGTCTCGGCTTCGTCGGCCGCAGGGGCGGTGGCGGTAGCCGCAGGCTCCACGACAGGCGCCGGACGGCCGTCGAAGATGAACCCGGCACGGTCGTCGGCCCAGCGGGTGGTGTAGACGTCGCCAGCCTCGTTGCGGCTGACCTCGTCCAGGCCCGCGTTCTGCCGGAGCCTGGCCGTGTTCTCCACAAACCAGTTGATGTCGGACGGCAGGACGCGGTACCCCCGGAAGATGTCGGCCGACCCGGCAGGGTCCATCGACACCGCGCCGTAGCCACGGTCCGGCATGTCCTCGGGGCGCACGCCGCACTTCCAGCCGAACAGGTACGCGATGTCCTCCTCGACCGCCATGCGCATGCCGATACGAGCGCGGGACTGCGATTTGATGAGGGTGTCGCCCGTGACGTCGGCCGTCGCCCGGAGGAAGCAGTTCAGCTGGTTGATGCCGGACGCACCCGCGATTCGCAGGACCTCCTTCATCGGGTCGCTGACGTGACGGCGCTTCGGGTCGGCGTAGACCTCGGCGCCCTCGTCGGTGACGATGAGGATGCCCGGCAGGTCGGCCGTGAGGGGGAGCAGGTCGGTGTTAGCCTCGCGCATCAAGCGCTGGTACTTGATCTTGCGCGCCTTCGCGATGCGGACAGCGGCCAGAGCCATCTGCTCGGCTTCCCGGTCGTTGGCGGCCACCCAGTCGATGGGGGGCCGACCGTTCCGGCCCTGCTCGTCCCACGCCTGGAGCCAGGGGAGGGCAACGCCACCCCCGTTGAAGTCGATCACCCAGATGAGCAGGTTGGGCATACGCACGAGGCGCGTGATGATCGCCTGCAGCTCGTTGGTCTTGCCCGTTCGCTTGTCGCCGACCAGCATGCCGGAGAACTCGCGCATGTCGATGCAGGCGAGACCGGAGTCCCGGAGGACGCCGATGTCGAACGGCTTGTGGAAGTCGAGTTCCGACGCGTCGTGCGGTACGTTGACCGTTTCGAGCAGCGCGTTGAGCGTGGACACCTTGACGATGGCGGTTCCTCGGCTGGTACCGGCGAACACCTCGACGCCGCAGCCCTCGGGCAAGTTGGCGTCAGCGGCCAGCTCGTTCGAGTTGCTCTGCAGGGTGCGCCACGAGGAGCCGCCCTGAGGCATCTTGACTTCGAGCGTGAAGCCTGCTTCCTTGTTGGGCCAGTGCTCGACGGCTACGATCTCGCAGCCGTGTACGTTGGCCACCCGGGCGAACCGGTCGGCCCACTCGTGTGCGGCCTTGACGCGCTCCTGGGCCGCGTTGATCTGCTGAACCCGCAGGTCCTCGCGCTTGTGCTTGACGTGCAGGCCGCCAGCCGCCGCGCCGAACCCGCACGCTCCGGCCAGCAGGAAGCCCCAGGCACCCGAGGTGAAGGCCGCTTCGTTCTCCAGCACGTACGACGCCCAGCCGCCCCCGAAGAGCCACGCCGACGCGTGAAGCGCCAGCGTGCCCTTCCGGAGACCACGGGCAAGCCCGGAGACGGCCGAACCGGCTGCACCGGCCAGCGCGCCCCCGAGCACCCAGGAGGCGGGCAGGCCAGTTTCCTGACCCACCGACACCACCGCCAGCCCTGCACCCGCCGCATTCACGGTAGCAGTCAGCGGGGTGTGTCGACCCTTCCAGTCGACCGCCTTCATGATGGTCTTCACTTCGGTTCGTCTCCTTACGGGGTCGGGGCGGAGTAGCCGTAGGCGGGCGCGGAGCCACCGACGTGGTCGCGGTTGGCGGACAGGTCCCACTTCGCCTCACCACGGCGCGGCGACTCGATGCGCTTGATGTCGACGGCGTGCAGCGACCGGAACGCGGGACCGAGGTCCTCGGCCATCTTGGCGACCTCGTGCAGCTTCTGGTACATGTTGTGCATGATGTCGACGATGGCGGGGTGGATCGGGTCGTCGTCGTTCGCGCGCTGGGCCATCTTCTGCATGGCGCCTGCGATGTTACGGAACGCCTCGGGCATCTGAGCGAAGTCGTTGCCGACCTGCATCATGCCCTCGGGGTTGTAGACCAGGGCCGCGCCGAGCATCTCGGCCGCTGCCTCGTTGAACCGTGCCTGTGCCATGCTGATTCCACCTCCAGTGGTTGCCGGGCGTCCGCCCGGTGCTGCTCCTCCGACCAGGGTGGTCGGCATGGTGACCTTGTCGCCCGGGATGCCGGGCGTGGGAACGTCGTCCCCGGTTGCCTTCTTACGGGACCACGCGGTTTTCATCGCGCGCAAGATCTCGCGCCAACCCTTTCGTCCGATCAGGGCCCAGACGCCTGCGCCCAACGTTCGGGCCACCCGCCACCCCTGCCGACCGACTGCAGTCAGTGCCCTGCGCATCGCCCGACCCGGCTTGCTGTTCCAGACCTTCTTGGACCCGCGACCGACCTTCTGGGCTCCAGCCTTGATCGCACGGGCCGCGTTCTTCGTGGCCTTGATCGGCTGACGCCTCGTGCCGTCCGATCGCTTGATCAGTCCACGGGCCGCGCGCCTTGCCAGCGAGGTCGATCCGGACTTGGGTGACCGGGTCCCGGACGATCCGGCGCGGGTGGTCGATCCGGACTTTCCCAGGGACGACCCGCCCCGACCGGACCCGGACCGCGCCCCGATCGGGCTGGTCGATCCGCCCCGGGGACTGGTCTTGGGCCCGGATCGGGGCCGGATCAGGCCGGATCCACCGCCGGTCGATCCAGATCGCGGGTCGGATTTGCGGTGCCGACCCCCGGACCCGGTCGGCGACGAGGTGGAGGTCGGGCCGGATCGACGGGTTGAGGTACCAGACCCAGTCCAGCCCGAGTTTTTCCGAGAACCGGACCTCGAAGAAGGTGAGTTCAGGCCGCCGCCACCCCCGGTCCGTCGAGACCTGGATCCGAGGGGACCGATCGCCGACCCGGTCGAGCGAGCGGCCCGGACCGCTGCCGACCGAGCGGCCTTACGGGCAACGGACTTGGCCGACCCCGCCCCGAGAGCGGTCGCCCCGAGGAGGGCGGCGCCCGCCGCGAGGGCCGCGCCACCAGGGCCGAACGCGTGAGCAGCCCCAGCACCCGCCACGACGGTGGCGTTCAGTGCTGCCAGCGCGGTGGGAGCCGCCGGGATACCCCGCGCGGAGCCCTTCCGTGGGGTCTTCTCCGGCCTCTCCGGGGCCAGGGGGCCCAGAGTACCGGCGGGGGCCGGAGAGGGCGCCGGAGGGGCCGTCGTGGGCGTCTGGGTAGAGACCCCGGCGGGAACGTTGAGCACCGGCTGAGTAGAGTCGGACATGGCCTGTCACCTCCCGTGACTGTTACTGGAAAATGGAAACTGGAAACTGTCACTGTAAATACCCCGAGGCCCCCGTCCTTCCGGGGTTGACGCCCCAGAGGAGGGGGGTCTCGGGATTTCCAGCTTCCAGCTTACAGTTACGTTGAGTTACTGGACTGCCTTCAGGTTGGTGCCGTTCGGGTAGTTCTCGCGCCCCCAGGCCGCCAGCTCGGCCGCCCGCTTGGTAGCGATGGGCGCGTTCAGCTTGCGGACGTAGTCGGCGCACGTGGTTCGGTTGATGCGCTCGCCAGCGTCGAGGATGTTCTCGATCGCCTCGCGCTCGGTCTGCGTCGGCTCGAACTTCGGCTCTTCGTCCTCGTCGTCGACCGGCTCGGGCTTGGGCGGCTCAATGGCCTTAGGCCCTTCCTCGGTGAGGGCCGGGACCGAATTCGGCGGCTCGGGGTCCTCGGTCACCCGCTCCAGGGTGACGTCGGGTCCAGCCTTCAGCGCGCTGGACAGCTCCTTGGTCCGGACCTCCAGTTCAGATCGGACCTCGGCGAGCTGGGTCCGCAGCTCCTTGAGCTTGTCGCGCTTGGATCGGGCCTGTTCGCGGTCGATCTCGGCCGTGGTCCACATCTCCTCGAACGACGTGAAGTTTCGCCGGACGGCGATCGACCACGCGGTCCACGAGATCCGGGGGTACCTGAACCAGCGGGCCAGACCGATTGCGGGTCGAGCCCCGGTAAGCTTTCCGGATCCGCGCAACGCCCGGCGGTGGATCAGGCGAGCGTACAGCTCCCACACGATCACGCCGATCGCGGTCATGGTTGAATACGTGACCGATCGGGGGGTGGCGGACCAGTTGTCCGAGTAGTGCCACCACTGCTGCAGACCCGCGCCAGCGGCAAACGCCCAGGTGGCGAGTCGGTATTCCCAACCCTTGTCGCCGTCCTTGCGCGCCTCGTGGTACATCCACGCGCTGAAAACGGTGGTCAGCTCGTACGCGGCGGCGTACAGGAGCGACGCCAGGAAGTTCCACCCCAGGACCCCGGTCGCGAAACCGGACTGACCGGTCCAGGCAACCGTCATGGGGGCCACGATCGGGCCGATGACCATCGCGTGACGGAGGGCCGTGGCACCGTTCTGCTTGTACCGCTTGATGCGGGCCGCGCGCTGCTTGGCCTTGAGCGCGTCCTGCTTTTCCTTCTCCGCCAGCTCGGCCGTCTTGGCTCGGCTGTTTACCCGACGTCGCCGCTGCTGCTCGTCGAAAGTGGTCTTCGCCTTAGCGGCGTTGACCTCGACATCGTCCATCTTGCGGCGACCCCGGCGGGTACGCGGCTCGACCGGAACGTCGTCAACGGGAGCCTGCTTCCTCTCCGCCATCTGAATTCACCTCAACAGTGTTTGAGGCCGCCTCGTGCGGCCATAGAACGATCTTAGCATAGGACTTGTCGGCGAGACAACCGCGCACGGGGGGCGCATGTCGACACGGTGTGTGGCGTCTGTCACACCTACTTGTCTGCGGGGAACATAGCGTGATTGGGTAGTCGAGCTGTAACGATCCGGTAACAACCTGGAGGTCAAACCGTGAACCGTACCGCGACTGCTGCTCTGGTGGCAACCGCCACCCTGGCCGCTGGCGTCCTCGCTGCTTCCCCGGCTGAGGCCGCGACCCTGGGCCAGCGCGCCCTCAACGTCGCCGCTGCCCAGAAGAACGACTCGTACCTGTGGGGGGCCACCGGACCCTACAAGTTCGACTGCTCGGGCCTGACCCAGTACTCGTTCAAGCGGGTCGGCAAGTGGATCCCGCGCACCGCGCAGCAGCAGTACAACAAGTCGTACAAGGTCAGTCCGAGCCATCGTAAGCCCGGCGACCTCGTGTTCATCGGGCGGTCGTCGGGTTCGATCTACCACGTCGGCATCTACGCGGGCTTCTGGTCGGGCAAGGGCTGGATGTGGAACGCGAACACCGGCTCGTACCGTGGCCGCAAGGTCGTGCTCGCGCCGATAAGCGAGTACACGGCCGGTTCGCCCCAGGCGTTCTACGGCCGGTTCTGACCCGGTGACGTGAGGGCCCCCGCTGGCTTCGGCTGGCGGGGGCACTTGCGTGTGGCGCAAGCTCGTGGTTTAATAGTTCCACAAGGCAGGGACGAGACCGGGAGTACTGAAATGAACCGCTACCAGCTCATCATCACGAAGGCCGCCGGAGAGAACATCTCTTACGTCGACGAGAACCGAGTGGTGGACATCCTCAACGCTTACGGCGTACCGGGGGCGAAGCTGGAGGACGGCAAGCACGAGGTTGAGGGCGCCGTGGCGACCTGGGCCATCATCGAGGGTAAGATCGTCACCTGCCCGTGCCGCTGCAACAACCTGGTCAAGGCGGAAGGCAAGTTCCGCCCGGGGCACGACGCCCGCCTGGTAGGTAACCTGCTCCGCCAGGTACGCACCGACCAGATCACCCGGGAGCACGCGATGAACAAGCTGGTCCGCTGGCCGAACCTGCAGGCGAAGCTCGCCCGGTACCTGGACAAGTAACCCCCCACAGCCGAGGCCCCCGCCCTACTTCCCAGGGCGGGGGCCTCTTCGTGCTGGCGTGGTCAGGCGGGGTTCATCGCGTCCCCGAGCTTGGGCCAGTCAGCGCGGGTCCATACCGATCCGCAGCGTCGGCACTTGATCGAGTTGGACCAGGGGTTGGCCGACAGCAGCTCGCCGCACTTCGTGCCGACCTCGGTCGGCTGCGGGCATCGGCCTATCTGCACCCGCGTGGGCGGCTCGATGGTCGGGTCGAGCGCCGACTTGATCTGCTCGACGAACCCGTTGAGGTCCCGGGCGAACTGCCCGAAGTCGTCGCGGTGTTCGGTCGCCCACGGCAGGTTGTTGATCAGGATGGTGACGGCGTTGTCAAGCTGACCCGGTCGGCCGACCTTGTTGCCTGCCGGGTTGACCATCATCACGTAGTGCGGGTTACCCCGCCACACCGGCTGGCGGAATCCGAGTTCCTTGTACCAGACCGCCACCCACCGCTGCAGGGTGCCGACCACGCCACCCGCACCCAGGAGGTTCATGGGGCCGAGCCGAACGGGCATCGGGGCGTCAACCCGGGACCCGCCACCGCCGCCCTGGTTCCGCTGTCCGGGGAGCAGGACGTCGGGACCCGCCCACACGAGTTGGGCAAACAGGCCCTGCGATCCGGCCAGCGCCGACAGGTTGCCCTTGGCGGTGGATTCGCACTGTCGGCACACGATCCGAGGGTCGTCGTCCGGCCGGAGCCAGTGGGTGCACGAGACGCATCTCGGTCGATCATCGTTCATTGAGGTGGTTCCTTACTTCGCGGGCGGGAACGCCGAGTCGATCTTCTTGGCGACGCGGTCGACCGCGCGCTTGTCCGGGCCGTTGACCTTGTCCATCAACGCCATCGTGTGGAACAGCAGCTTGCTGCTCACCACGTACATGTCGTCGACGCTGATGAACCCGGGGTTGCCCGTGTTGCCGACCACCTGTCCGCCGTCGACGGCGATCACGGGGACGACCGGGAGGCCAGTTTCCTCGCTGAGGCGACGGGCTTCCCACTTAACGGTTCGCATGGCCTTGGTCTTGTCCCAGGGCCCGTACATCAGGGCGCCGTCCTCCCAGCGAATCGCGGCGCCCCGAGCGTGCCACGCCTTCGTGTCGACGTAGACCAGGAACCGGCCCGAGGGGTGGATGGCGACGTGGTCGAGGTTGGCGCGGCTGCGCGGGATGGACCGGTCGTGGCCGACCCACCATCCGAGCTTGACCAGGGGCGCCAGTGTGGCGGCGGTGCGCTCCTCGGCTGCTGCGCCCTGAGTCCAGGAGGCGGCTCCGGAGGGCTTCCGAGACCACCAGACGGCCGTAGCCACCCCGGCGGCCAGAGAGGCCGCGAGAGACCCCACCGCGTTTGAGGACGCGGCATACGTGCCCACGCCCAGGGCGGCGGCCGAGTACGCACCGACCTTAGCGGACTTCTTGACGTGGTCGACTCTGAGCGCTCGCGCCCTGTTGTGAGCCGACCTCCCGGCATTCGACCTTTTGGTGTTAATGATGGTCATTCCTGTTCCTCGTCGGCTACAGATGGTTCCCCCGATTACCTGCAGCGAACGGATGGCTACGCGTGGTCGGCGACACAGCGGAAGTGCCCGTTCGGTACCGGGATCGTACCATCGAAATTGTCTCTGATACAAGTGAGGCCGCCCTGCCCGGTGTGACGGACGAGGCGGCCTCGGGGGGGCGGTGGCGTCAGCAGCCCAGCGCCAGCGGCGTGAACTTGATCGAGGTGCCCTCGGTCATCTCGCTGGCGAGCTGGTGCGTCCCCTGGTCGACCGTGTACCACCGGTCGTTGTCGGTCAGCTCGCCGTTGACCGCGTCCAGCTCGACGCACCAGCGCTCGGACTTCTTGAGGACGTTGCGAGTCTCGGCTCGGGTACCGACCTTCACCTGCTTGCAGGCGGTCTTCTTGTTGACGGTCTTGCACTGGAGCTGCTTGACGTCGACCTGCTTGGTCTCCATCCGGTAGACCGGGGCGACGTACCGCAGGTCATCGCGGTTGCCCTCGACCGTGTCCAGTGCAGACGTTCCCCCATCGCAGGCCGCCAGCGCGACGACCAGAGCCGCCACCCCCGCCGTGACGATCGCCTTGCGGTTCATGTTCCCTCATCTCGTGTTGTGGTCGGTTCCAGCCGGGGCCAGGGACCTTATCGCACCGCCCCCGGCTGGTAGAACCAGTCTATCAGTTACTTGCCGGGTGCGCAAGATACCGTGCATGACCGGAGCCGTATACGCCTCGACCCCCGGTTGCTTAGTCCGGGGGTCGAGAGGTGGGGGATGGTTCGGGGGAGGGTCAGCCCTCGTCGGACGCGCCGGTCGGCTCGTTCGCGGCGGCGGCGGCCTCGGCCTTCTTCGCAGCGGCCTCGGCCTTCTCGGCGGCCTTGCGCGCCTTCTCCTCCTCGGCGGCGGCCTTCTTGGCCTCACGCTCGGCGTCCTTGGCGGCCTTCTTGGCCTCGCGGTCGGCGGCGGCGGCCTCGCGCTTGGCGGCGGCCTCGGCCTTCTTGGCGTCGCGGACGGCCTTCTTCTCGGCCTCGGCGACGGCCTTCTTGTCGGCGGCCTCCGCCTTCTTGGCGTCGGAAGCGGCCTTGCGCTCCGCCTTCGCGGCCTCGCGCTTCTCGTGGGTCTCGACGCCCTTGTCGATGTGGGCCGCGAAGTTGAAGTCCTCGGCGGCCTCGCGGGCCGACAGGACGGCCTCCGGGTTCTGGTCGGTCGCCTCGCGGGTGACCTCCTGGCCGTTGATCGCGGCCTTGATCAGCATCGACTTGAGCTTCGCGTCGTGGCCCGGCACGAACGACCGGACGGTCTGCGCGGTGCACTCGGTGGTCACGTCCCCCTCGTCGGTGTGAACCGTGTAGAGGGAGCACGCGCAGGCGTGCGGGGTCTTGACGGACTTCGCGGGCTTCGCCTCGACGGGGGCCTCGACGGTCTGGGTGTCGCTCATGGTATGAACCTCCGGGTCAACTGACGGTGTCGTCGTTTGTAGAACCATTCTATCATGGGGTTTCCTCGGGGACAACCCTAGACGGAAGGGCCAACGATCGAGAATTCAAGCACACGGGTTGATGGGCCGTCAACTCACTCGCGCTGGGTCAGGTCGCCGATGGCTCCGGCCAGCCGGGCATGGCGGGGGTCGTCGTCCGGCACCAACCCGAGCATGTCGAGAAAGCCCGCGAGGGCGGTCTCTTGGTCCTCGGAGGACGCATCCGGGCCCAGAACCCGGGCAACTATCTCGGAGGCCGTCCGAGCGGCCTTTTGTAGCTTCTCCTGGGGGAACGTCTCGGTGCCACCGAGGAACTTCAAGTCACGCATCGTGCCTCCGCACGTCGAAGGGCGGGGTGGCGTCAGTGCGCCACCCCGCCCGTGTTCGGTTGGGTCAGTCCTTGTCGAGCGGGACCTCGTGGTCGAAGTAGTAACTGGGCTGCTGCCGGAACGAGGCGGGGTGGCGCTGGTGGAAGTGCCTCAGCACGATGCCCGACCCCCCGTAGTGGTCGAAGTCCAGATCGTACCCGGTACCGGCCAGCAGCTCGTGAATGGCCTCCTTGAGCTTACGCCCCTGCTCCTCGACGACGTCGCGCGCCATCTTCGCAGCCAGGATCTCCTCCTTCTGGCGCGTGTAGTTCAGGTGCTCGTTGGGCTCGCGGTGCATGCTGGCTCCTCGGACTTGGTTACTTCGCGGACTTGGTGACGGCGACGTTGCGGTTGGCCTTGATCTTGGTCCGGCCTCGGTTCTTGTACTTCGACTCGATGATGCCCCAGCCGAGCACGACCCCACCGCCCGTGAGCGACCAGTCGGCCCAGTTGGAGAAGCCGTAGTACCGGACCAGCACGTCGACGGACGTGGTGACGGCGATGAACATCACGACGAAGGACGCGATGGCGGCGGACAGGGCGGCCTTCGACTTCTTCGGCTTGGCCGGAGCGACCAGGTCGAGCGCACGGGAGCTGAAGTTCTCCTGAGTGCCGGACCCGTGGAACTTGACGTTTACCAGGGTGTGCGACCCGGTCGAGTGCCAGGCGTGCACGACGCCGACCTTGTGCGGGTTGTCGGTCGGCCGGACGACGTCGCCCTCGTTGACAGTGAACAGCATGTGCGAGGTCCCCCCTCGGGGGTTGGGGGGCCGGTCCGGGCGACCGGCCCCGGGTGGGGTGTTACGCGGTGAGCTCGAAGATGACCCACGCGGTGTAGCCGGTGACCTCGTCGTCGTCCATCTGAGCGGCGATGTCGGCAGCGGCGACCGGGACGGCGTACCGGGCGATCTCGGAGGTGGTGCGGTGCAGGGTGTAGTGCGTGATGCGGTCCAGGCGGAAGGTGGTCATCTCGGCGTCGCGGCGGTCCCACGCCTTGACGACGATGTTGCCAGCCTTAGTGACCTCGATCGAGTGGACCTCGATGCCCCGGCGGGAAACCTCGCCGTTCTCCTTCACGTAGCGAATGGTGACGGCCGACTTGCGGCCCATCGCGGTGATGAGGTGGGCCAGCGTCTTCGTCGAGTTCTTCCGCACTTCAGGCTCCCTGTCTCGTTTCCCCCTGCTGTAATACAATTAAATCACAGGCTTGCGGGTTGCGCAAGTACCCGGGGCCGACGGCGTGTCGGCCCCAGGCGGGGAAGTCAGGCGCGGACGATGTGGACGGTCGAGGGGAGGCCGAGGACGTCGCGCCCCTTGTCGCCGACCACCACCGCGTTGCGGTACCGGTCGACGGTGAGGCGGACCGACTGCACGACGCCGAGGTCCTCCGCCCCGAAGATTCGGTCACCGGGGCGGATCACGTCGTTGAGGTTGTGCTCCGTGACGCGAACCTCGATCGCCCCCTCGGGCGGGGTGGCGGGGGTCTGGACGGCGAGCACCTCGTGCGTCTTCGCGGCCTCGACGGCGTGCGCCCGGGTCCGGCGGTTCGGGCCCCAGGTGAACCCGTGCTGGCTCATCGCCCGAAAATAACCCTTCTCGCCGTTGACGTAACCCCAGAACTCGCCGCTGGCGTGGACCTCGTAGGTCGGGGCAGCCCCGTCGGTGAGCGTCTGGCCGTTGATGATGTTGGTCGGCACGAACTGAAGGGCGTTAGCCACGATAGGCTCCTCGGGTTGAGGGCCGCTGTCGGCCCGGTGAGTCCATTAAAGCACAAGCCTTGCCAAACGCGCAAGGCCCGGACCGGGGGAGGCGGTCCGGGCCTTGCGGGCTCACGCCTCCAGGGGGCGGAGGTTGCGCGGCGAGGTGACGAAGTACTCGTCCGGGTCGGTGACGCCCTCGGGGCGGATGACCACGGCGACGATCGCGCGGCTGATGGGGTGGCGGCGGATCGAGTCGATGAGACCCGTCTTGTGGCCGATACGGGTGATGACCGCGAAACCGGGCTTGATGAGGTCGTTCGCCATGGTCTGGCTCCTTGGCTCGTGGCCACCGTTTGTGGGGGCCGATAGGGATAAATCTACCAGCTACTTGTCCGGCGCGCAAGTCATAGCGGTGTGATCTGTGTCACATGCTTTACCTACTTGCGCTGCCGACAAGCCGCTGGTTTACTGGGGTCAGGCAACAACGAGAGGGGACGTCGTGACGCACTACCACATCAAGAGCAGCACCGGCAACGCGCTGAGGGACGAGGAGATCCACTGCGTCGACGGACGCGACTTCGCGACGCTGGCGCTCACGCAGGACCTGTACAAGCTCACCGAGTGGCTGTTCGACGGCTGCGACCGGGGACACTGCGGGTACTGCGGCTGGTGCCAGGCCGCCAAGAAGGCGAAGGTCGAGGCGCAGGACGTCACCTCCACCCGCGTCGAGACCGACCTCATGGGGGCGTCCGGTATCGTGATCGACAACCCCGCCAGCCAGACCGGGGCGTTCCTGCTGTGGATGGAGTCCGTGCCCGGACAGCGCGGCACCTGCAACGACCACTGAGTCGGCGAGGCCCGGTTCCCGAAAGGGGGCCGGGCCTCAGACTTGCGCCGACCCCGCGCGGTATGGTTAAATTTGAGATGTGGGAGGGAGACGCCCTCCCCGGAAGGAGCCAGACATGACCCGCGAGCCGATCAAAGAGCCGTCGAACCTGATGCTGTTCCTCGGCCTGACGTTCATCCTGGGGGCGCTCGTCCTGGTGATGTTCCTCTAACCGACAGACCGAAGGCCCGGACCCCCCTCACGGAGTCCGGGCCTTCGGCGTGCGGGCGGATCAGAACAGGCTGTCGAGGAAGTCGGACCCGCCGCCCCCACCGCTGCCCGACGTGCTGTCGGAGTCGAGGAAGAGCCAGACCCCCCAGTACGCCGCGAAGAAGACCAGCGCGACCAGGGCGGGCATGGGGTCGGGCGCCGGGGTGAACGTGTCGACGATCGCGTATACGCCCATCGACAGGACGGCCGACACGAGCAGGTGGATGGCGATTTCGAGGGTCTTCACAGCTTGCCTCCTCGGGCCAGCGTGTACGTGACGCCCCCGGTGACGAGGGCGACGAGAGCCAGTCCGGTCAGCCAGCCGACCAGGACCATCGAACCGGCGGCTATAGCCGCCGAGTGCAGTTTGGACATTGCAGCTCCTGTAGTAGAGGCGAGGCGCTCCGTGGCCTCTCCGGCGGCCTGGGGGAGGGCGGCTGGCCCGGAGTACCGGGGCCGTTCTCCCAGGGCGCGGGACGGGCACGGGGCGCCCCCTCCGGCGGGCTCTGCGCGGCCAGAGGGGGCGGGGTCCCCAGGGGTGTCGGGCCGGTCAGCCCAGTCGGACCAGCTCGTCGTAGGTCGGGTGCGGGATGAGCGCGTCCTCGGGCTGCGGGACGTCCCACACGACCTCGACGTAGACGCCGACCCGCGCCTTCACGGTGCCGGTGGTGTCGGCGTAGATCTCCTTGACGCGCGCCCCCGGGGTGAAGTCCTCGGGTCGGGGGAGCGGGAGGATGATCGCGTTGATCGGGGCAGGCGGGGTGGCGGGCTCGTCCGACCCGAAGTTGACGACGTCGGCCCACTGCTGCTCGGTCATACCGGCCATGTCTGGCTCCTTGCTGTGTGGGGGCCCGGTGGCCCCCGATAACCTAATTAAACCACGGGGTTGTCGGGGGCGCAAGACGACACGCGGGGCGGCGTGTCGTGGCTGACGTCAGCCGACCAGGGATTCGAGGTCGGCGAACACGTGGCGCGTGTTGCCGACCAGCCGGATCGGGTCGTCGAGCAGGTCGAGCAGGCCGTGGAAATCGGGCTTCCACCCTTCGACCAGACCCGGCAGGGGACCGTGGCGGTTGACGCTCGCCCAGTTGAGGGCGAGGGACGCGTCGAACTCCATTACCGACCCCGAGCGGAAGTCCTCGTAGGCGTTGGCCACCAGGGTCCACGCGACCTCGGGGTTGACGCCGTTCTCGATCAGGTAGTCCTTGGCCATCGCCGTCATCAGCTGGGGCGACTTATTGACGCGGTCGGCCATCACGTCGACCCGCACGTCTAGGTTGAACAGCATGTTGAAGCAGGACCGCGTCATGTACGCCGTCAGGATGGTCGCGGTCTCCAGTGCGATCCGCTCGACGGACGAGTGGGAGATGTCGCGCTCGTGGTGCAACGCCACCCCCTGCATGACCGGGTCGACCTGGGCGCGGACGATCCGGGCGAGTCCGCACAGCTTCTCCGACGTCACCGGGTTGTTCTTGTGCGGCATCGACGACGAACCGCGCTGGCCGTACGTGAAGGACTCCGCCACCTCCCCCGTGTCGGTCCGGCTGGACAGCCGCACTTCGAGGGCGATCGCTTCGATGGCTGTGGCGACCTGGGCCATGCCGTACACGAAGTCGGCGTAGACGTCGCGCATGACGACCTGGCTGGCGACCGGCGCAGTACCCAGGTTGAGGGACCTCATGGCCTTCTGCTCCTGGGACGGGGTCAGCCGCTTGAAGTCCCCGACCGGCCCCGACAGCTTGCCGACCGCGATGTCGTGCCGGAACATCCGGAGGCGGCGGCTGGCCCGTTCGAGGGTCCACGCGAATTCGGCCATCCGGTGCCCCCACGTGGTGACCTCGGCGGTCTGTCCGTGGGTCCGGCCAACCCGCACCGACTCGCGGTGCTTGAGGGCCATCTGGGCGACCTGGCGGGTCAGGTCGTTGTCGAGCCGGTCGCAGATCAGGTCGACGGAGTTGGCCATACGGATGGCGTTGGCGGTGTCGACCAGGTCCGACGACGTCATGTTCCGGTGAACCCAGGTCTGTGCCTCGGGGGTCATCCGGCGACGCCAGACCTGGAGGAACGCGACGACGTCGTGTCGGGTCGTCTGCTCGGCCTCCTCGACCTGAGCCTGGGTCGGGATCAGGGCACCCCGCATCTCGTTGATGACGCGGAGGGGGGCACCCTGGGCTTCGGCGGCGGCAATCTCGATGCCGATCCAGGTGCGGATCCGGTTGCCGTCCGACCAGATGCCCGCTGCCTCGACGTCGTCGTACCGCTTCATGGCGTCCACGTTCATGCCTCCTGCTTCGCGTTGTGCTCGTTCTCGTGGTTGGTGCCGTGCGCGTTGGCCAGCCGCAGCGCGACGGCCTCCGCAATCTCGTTGGTGCGGGCGTAGGTTCCCGACTTCTCCCACCCGCAGAGGCAGGCGACGAACCAGTGACCGCCGGGCGACCCGTCGGTGTGCGGCTGCGTGTCGGCAAGAGCCTGGTGCCGGGGGGGCGGCGGTCCGGAGCAGGTCCGCCGGTCGGAGTTGGTCGATATCTGGTCGTCGGCCGGAAGCTCGGTGGGGACGACCCGGCAGCAGGCGGTCAGCCCGCTGCCGGACGCGATGATGTGGACGGTCACGGGCACTCGCCCTCGGGGGTCTCGGGCTCGACCAGCTCGGCCGGGACCTCGATGGGCTTGAGGGGCTCGGCGAGCTGGAAGTGCGCGGGGTCGGTCAGCGAGAGGCCGTGGCGGTGGCGCTTGGCGATGCGGCTGACGCGCTCGGTCGCCTCGTACTCCTCGCGGAGGTAGATGTTGTGGACCAGGGTCTCGGCCACGCTGGCGGCCTCGGCCTTGAGACGGTCGGCGACCTCGGGCGTCAGCGGGACGTTCCGGGCAGGCATCTTGACTGTGACTTTGATGTACTCGGGACGTCGGGTCGGTTCGGTGCCGTCGCGGCTGACCGTGATCGGGTGCGAGAACCGGAGGCCGACCACGCTGCCGTGGCGGATGCCCCGGCTGTCGAATACGGCGGTCCAGGTCCAGCCGTCGGCGACGAACTCGGCGGCCAGCAACTCGCGGAAGTTCTGCGGCCGGACGGCCGGGAACCGCACGTGAACCGAGGTCTCACCGTACCGGATGTTGAGGTTGTTGAACGAGTACGCGCCCCCCATGCGCTCGGCGAACCGAGCCAACGGGCGTGCCGCGTCCTGCATCGTGGTCTGAAGCATGGTCACTGGGTGGTTCCTCTCGTCGTCGTAGGAGGATCGTAGCACGAGACTTGCCGGGTAAGCAAGGGGCCCGACTGCGCTGGCAGTCGGGCCCCGGGGCGGTGAAGGTCAGGGGTTGCGGTCGATGCATTCGATCCACGCCACGCCCACCGCGACGACCTGGATGAGTTCAGCCCGGAGGGCGGTCCGGTCGGACTCGGCCATCGCCTCCCAGAACTCCTCCTTGAGGACGTGGAACCAGGTCACGCGCTGCTCGTTGACGGCCTTGCGCGTGGCGTTCCGGGCCGCGTCGGCGAGTCCCTTGAACTGGGGAGACGTCCCGTTGGGGTGGTCCTGGACGCCGAATCGAGCGTCCTGTCGGGCGCGCTCCTGGCGAACTTCGTCCATGATCGTGTTGAACGCGACCAGGTGGTCGGCTTCTGTGCTCATGTGGTCGGCTCCTTGATCCGGCGGGCGCGTCGCGCCTTGAGCCGCAGTCTGATGTGCTGGTAGGTGAGGGCGACGGCGAGGAACCCGTCGAGGGCGGTCAGCCAGTCGGTGCTCCCCGGGTGGTTGACCGACAGGGCGAAGAACGACCAGAACCCGAGCGCCCAGTACGCGTGAGCTTCGAGGCCGAACTGGCGGAACTGGCCGAACCTTCGCCAGTCGTGGTCGAGGGCGAACCCCAGTCCGATGAACGACAGGCCCACGAACAGTACCGCAACGTACGCGGCGTCGATCCACATCATGAGCCGTTGACCCTCCGGTCAAGGTCCTTGAGGAAGTCAAGGACAACGAGGTTGTGGGCGGAGTCGTGACCCGCGTGGTGCAGCGTGGCGGGGTTCTGGGCGGGGAACGCCGACTCGGAGACGCCCAGGTCGTCGGCGTACTGCATCAGGTCGTGCGTGAACATCGGCACGTCCGGAGGCAGCTGCATCATCGTGCCCCAGAGCCAGGCCAGCGACACGTGGTCGAACGCGCCGTAGTCGGCCCACAGGCTGAGGCGAGGGAACGTGAACGCAGGCGCGTGGCGGAGGGCTCCCCGTAGGAACTCGTAGACCTCGCTGGCGATCTGGTCCCGGGTCTTGACGTCGGGATGATCCAGGTCGATGAGCCAGTCCCCCGAGTTGATGGCGCGCAGGGGAGGCAGCTTCGGCACGACGTGTTCCATCAGGAACGCCGACCGGCTGATCTCGAACCAGGGCGCGTCGCGGAAGACGGCGTAGTAGGAGTCCCCCCAGGGAGCCGACATGCCGATGCTGATGGGCTCGATGGTCATCACCTGACGCTCGCTGTTGCCAGCGGCGGAGGTGCGCGTGGTGACTTCGTGCTCCAGGAACTCGAAGTCGTATCCTATGTTGACAGTCACGCGCGGATTGTACCATCTATGTTGACTACACAGCAAGGCCCCCGCCCAGGTTCGGGCGGGGGCCGGGGGAGTGGCGGTCAGTCGGTCAGCGGCCTGAGCTTCTCGCGGTCGGTGTAGTTCAGGTCCTGCAGGTGGCCGGACAGCACGAACTCGGCCGGGTACTCCGGCAGGTTGTTGCCCGGCTGGCCGAACTGCGGGTTACGGTCGGCCCAGTTGACCTTGACCGAGTGCGCCCCTGCGTCGTACGCCACTTCCCCCCGGTGCGCACCGTTGTGTTCGGTGCACTCGACCCAACGACCTTCGGCCATGACGCCTCCTTGGCGATGTGACTTGCGCTTTAGGCAAGTCTATGATTTAATGGAATTACACCGGGGGACGGACCCCCGGGGATCGGAGCCAGACGATGTTCGAGACGCAGAACGACCCCTGCCCCATGGGGGGCAACCACGAGTGGGTCATCTGGAGCGGTAAGCTCCGGTGCCGCAAGGGCTGCGGCGCCAGCTGACCCCCCGGGGGCCCGGAAGGGCCGGGCCCCCACCCACTTCACAGAAGGAGCCAGGAAGATGAGCGAGCAGATCATTCGAGGCGACCGCGTCCAGTGCGTCGACTGCGACGGCCAGCACAAGGGAACGGTCGTCCACGTTGCGGGCCTGTGGTACGGAGTCGCGTGGGACGACCGGAACCCCAACTTCGGCCGACCCGGCAACACCGAGCCTCAGTACCCCGCGCACTTCCTGAAGGAGCACCAGGCGCACCTGACGATGGTGGGAGACCTGGCAGTCGACAAGATCGCGTGATCCCCTGAGGCTGGCGCCCCCGACCGTACGAGGTCGGGGGCGCCGCTGTGTGCGGGGTCAGAGCCCGGTCGAGCCGAACCCGTTCGCGCCCCGGGTCTTGGTGCGCGGGGTCCCCCAGGTCGGCGTGTACTCCTGACCGGGCGCGTAGTGGAGGATGAGCTGGGCGACCCGCTCGCCCTCCTTGACCTCGACCGGCTGGTCGGTCAGGTTCTTGCACCCGGCGTACAGCTCCCCGGTGTACTCCTCGTCGATCACGCCCTGAGCCACGAGAAGGCCCCTCTTCCGCAGCGTGGAGGACCGGCCGGTGATCAGGCCCCAGGTGCCATCCGGGAGGTCCACGGAGACCCCACAGGAGACGTCCACGAACTCGTTGGGACCGATCACGTAGTTGCCGCAGGTGTAGAGGTCGTACCCCGCGTCGGTCTTGTAGCCGCGCGTCGGCAGGGTGGCCCCCGCGACGTGCTTGCCGAAGATGATCGGCTCGACGTCCCGAGCGGCGCGCTCCGCGTTGGCGGTGACCATGCGGGAGCGCAGCCAGCCGATAGCGGCCTCGACGTCGGCCAGGGCGTTCATGCCGAACACCCCGCACAGCGGGTTGGCCGCCCAGCCTGCCAGGACCCACGAGTCCTTGTGGAGGTCGGTGACGATGGCGACCGGCTTGCCCATGTTCAGCATGTACTCGATCTCGGCCGGAACGCCGACCGAGCGAGCCACCCCCGGCAGGAACGCCACCGCCCCCGTCGACGTGTCCATAGCGCCCTTGTTGACGCGGCTGATGACGTCGGTCGGCAGACCCGCGACGTGGAACGCCTCGGCCGGGTGGTAGACCGGGACTCCCAGGGCCTGCAGCCCAACGTAGGCGGCGTGCACGAGCTGGCGGCGCTGGTCGTCGAGGCGGTACAGGTCGATCGGGTGGGCCAGGTAGGCGAGGTCGTTGTCGGTCATGAGAAGCCCCCTCGGGCGGTTGAAGGGGGGCGCGGCCGGACAGCCGCGCCCCGGGTGGCGGTTAGGCCGTCAGTTGGTGTCGGAGACTCCGGGCCAGGCGCCCGTGGCCCGGACGCGCTGGGCCATCCGGACGTACACGCCGAGGTCGTGAAGGGTGTCGTCCGACGGCCGGTCGTTGCGGACCAGGGCATCGGTCCACCGGGCCAGCTTGCCCCGGATGTAGAAGTAGATGCCCATCTCGGCGGCCTCCTCGTCGGAGACCTCCCGACCGGCGGTGCGGGCCAGGTCGCGGCCGATGTCGATCAGGTCGAGGGCGCCGTACTCGACGGCCTTCGGGACGACCTTGTCGACCTCCTCCTTGGCCAGGTCCATCCACCAGTCGCCGAGTTCGGCGGCCATGCGCTCCGTGTCCGACATGACGGGGGTCTCCTCCTGGAGGTGGTTGATGAATCCGGCGAGGGGCGTTACGGCCTGCCGGAGGGCGGCGGCCAGCGAACTGCCGTCGACCTTGATCTCGGTCGTGATCGGCTTGATCTCGGCCGCGCCGTAGAAGCGCCCGTGGTTGCGAGTCTTCCAGTCGAACCGGGGCTCGCCGACGAGCCACGGGTCCTGCAGGTACTCCATGACCTGCCAGTTGTCGAGGCCGTGTGCCTTGAGGGCGTGGTCGGCGTACTCGGACGGCCGGTTGAACATCAGGTCGTTGCACTGCGAGACCCACGCGCACCGGAACGGTCGCCACTCCGGGTGGAAGTCGACGTTGTCGCACAGGCAGTCGCAGTTGGCGCAGTAGTCGGCGTTCTCCATCGACCGCGACATCATGTGCTTCACGGTCTTCATGGCGAACGGGTGCGGCGGCGTGACGACCTCGGGGTTGTCAACCCACGAGGGTCGGACCTCGGAGCGCGGGTGCAGGTGCGGGTGGGTGAGGGGGCAGTCGCCCACCGGGCACTTCGGCTGACCGAGCTTCATGCCTCGGACCTCCCGGTCGATCTGGTAGCAGCCGATCGGGCAGGTCTGCGAGTGGTTGAGGGACGGGCAGTGCGGGTTGGGGCCCCACTCCTCGTCGGTGGGGCGTGCGGCCTCCGGCAGGACGTGGAACTGGACGGGACCACCGCCCCACTTCGGGTTGTACGCGGGGTTGTGGAGGTCATGGGACCACGGCTCACCGCAGTTGCCGACACCGCAGGTGCCGGGGTCGCCCAGGGTGGGGGCGAACTCGTGAGACGAAATGTGCGTCATGGCGTCAGGACCTCCAGAACCCGTTGACGGGGGACGTGCCGATGAACCGGATGGGCGCGCCGATCTCGTCCTCCAGGGTGGTGAGCCACTCGATGAGGTTGGACCACGTCTCGGCCTCGATGTCGTCGAGGTCGTTGGCGGCGGCCAGCTCGGGGAACACGGTGTCGGCCATGGTGAGCGCGACCTTGACCGTGGGCGCCCCGCCGTTGGCGCGGACGGCGGCCTTGACCAGCTCGCCGTCCCACTCGCCCACGCGCCGGACCTTCTTGGTCACGGTGGTGAACTCCTCGGGCAGGCCGAGGGCGCCCCACGAGGTCTCGCCCTTCATGGCGCCGGAGTTGCCCGCGACGCGGATCGGACGGACGCGGGCGGCCAGCCACACCTCGAACTCGGTGATCGAGTGGTGCCAGGGCGACAGACCGGCCATGGCGAGGAAGTCGATGGCGCGGGCGTCGGACGAGGTGCACTGGGGGTAGTGACCCGCGTGCAGCCCGAGGCCGTAACCCTGGGTTCCCTCGATCATGACCGTGGCGCCGAGTTCCAGGGCGCGGTACATCATATCGGCCGTGTCCTTGCGCAGGAAGGACGCCATGCCCCACGCGTCGCGCGCCAACTCGGCCTTGCGCCAGATGCGGTCGGCCCGTGCGGCACCGATGCCCTTGGCGGTGGAGCCGAGACGCTCCTGGATCTTGTCCTCGACCTCGGCCTGGATGTGGTGGCGGCCGAGAATGGTGGCCTGCTCGTCGATGTGCAGGCGGCTGGTGACGCGGTACCCGGCGGAGTCGAGTTCGGAGACCTCGCCAGCGAGGACCTCCAGGTCGATCTCGGACCCGGCGGCGATGATGAGGTCGGCCTCGGGGTTGTTCACGGCGCTGACGGGGACGGAGCGCAGACGCCAGGGGTGGCCGATCTGCACGCCGTTGAAGACGTGGTCGGGACCCTCGCCGCAGTCGGGCGGGCACTCGCCGTACACGGTGTGACCCGCGTTCGGTCCGGCCACGCGGACGGCGATCACGTCCGTGTTGACGTTGTTGGACGGGCGGGTCAGGTGGTCCGCCACCGCCCCCTTGCCCTCGCTGCCGAACTGGGCTCCGGCGACGACGATCAGCTTGCCCATGTGAGCACTTCCTCTCTGGTGTTAGTCGGTCTCGGGCAGCTGCTCGCCCTGGGGGGCGGTGCGCTGGCCCGGAATGGGCTTGTGGAAGTCGGACAGATCGACCGGGTCCGGGTTGGCCAGGGTCGTCGGGCGCGGCGGGTGGAACCCGGCGGCTCGGCGCTGGTCCTCGGAGTTGAGGGCGACCGTGCGGGTCACGGCCTCGACGTCGACGATCTCGCCGGTCCGGATGGTGTGCAGGACGGCGAACTGTCCCGAGGTGGTCAGCACCGACACGGTGCCGAAGCGGCTCATCGTGTGCCGGACGTACCGGCCGACGGCGAGCAGCTTCTCGGCACTGTCGATGCGGACGGCGTCCTCGACGGCGGTCGAGCCGCCCCGGATGCGGATCTTGATGACCAGCTCCACGTACTCGGCCGCGTCCTTGCTGGGCGCGTTCGAGAATATCTCGTCGTAGAGCTGGCGGGCGCGGCCGTCATCGGCCTTGCGCTCCAGTGCATCGGTCCAGAAGCTCACGTTTGGTTCCTCCCCTGGTGAGCGGGTGTGCCACAATAGTAGCACGCTGCTTGCTTACGGGACAAGCCTACGCGACAGCGGCTCGTTGACGGTCACCTGGACGTGGCTGGCCTTGACGCAGCCGGGCGCCATCCAGTAGACGTCGGCCCCCTCGATGTACCCCTTGATCCAGGCGGCGGTGACCTCCTGGCCGTCGAAGTGGCCATCCTTGATCACGTCGACGGCGCGGATCTTGGCGGTCAGGATGATCGAGTTGTTCGAGCGGACGGCCCGGACGGAGTACCACTGCTCGACGCCGACGACCAGTTCCTTGGTGTGGCTGTTGACGTACTTGACGACCCAGTCGGGGGTGATCACGTCGCCGTCGTAGCCGGAGTGCTCGGGGGCCTTGCCGTTGGGCGGGGGATCGAGGATGACACCGAGGTCGAAGATCTGCACAACAATCACGTCCATATCAGTAGGGGGCGGCGGCCTGAGTGACCGCCACCCCCGTACCGTATACTACCGGTTGCTCACGGCGCAAGCCGCGCGAGGTCGCCCGGTGTCACGTCGTAGGGCATTCGGCCGTCGTGGAACAGGTGCACGTCGGCCAGGTCGTAGAACAGGTCAGCGGCCTGCGAGCAGATGACGTTCTGCTCGTCCTGAATCCGGCGCTTGAGCCAGAGCGGGCGGACGCCGAACCGGTACAGCGCCAGGTAGCCGTAGGTCGACCAGGCGTAGCCAACGCCGACGTGTTCGCGGGCGTACCGGATGATCTGCCGACGGTTGTGGTCGGTGAGGACCGAGGCCAGCGGCTGCAGCTCGTACTTGAAGTGGTTGCGCTTGTCGCCGTACGTCCGGGACTGGTAGTGCGTGACCTTGCGGCCGGGGCGCATCTCGTACTCCGACAGGGGCGTGATGACCGCCCCGCCCGGCTGCGCCTCGAAGAGGGTGCCATCGTCGAGGACCACGGCAACGTGGGTCCACTTCGACAGGTCGCGGTTGATGGCCTGCATCAGCCACACCGCGACTCCGACCCACCCCTGGATCTTGAGGAGGAGTATGTCCCCCGGGTTGAGGTCCAACTCGTTCACGAGCTGTTCCTTAGCCACATCACACCTTCTTTCGGTTCAGCCCCGGCGGCGGATTCGACGGGGTGGTCTTCGTCGAGGTGAACGTCGACGATCAAGCGGGACTCGCTGGCGAACCAGCATTCGAGAACCGGGCAGCACCAGCACGGGGTGGCGGTCTTTCCGGCGGGCGGCTCCGGTCCGGGCCAGGGGATCAGCTCGGCGGGGTCCATCAGCGGAACACGACCTGGGTGGCGCCACCGTGGCCGTGGACCTCGATCACGTCCTCGACGCTGGCGTAGATGTTGGTGGACGCGCGGTTCGACAGCCACCGCATGACCACGGTGCCGTCCTCGAAGACGAACCCTTCCGCCACCCGCCCCGTGCCGCTTTTGCCGGAGAAATCGCGGTCGCGCATCAGGTCGAACATGCGGCCGGGAACCTGCGTGTGCTCCCAGTTGTCGCCCAGGGTGCGCCGGATCACGGCGAACGCTTCAGCCTGGTCGAGTCCCCCGAACGCGGCCTCACGGACCTTGTTGAGGGTGAGCCGGACGGCGTTGAGTTCGGCGGTCAGGTCGGTGACGCGCTGCGCCGTGCGAGCGGCGGGAATGTCGGCAGGAGATGCCATTTAGTAACCTCGTCCCTTTAGGAGGATGGTCCGGACGAAATACTCGCCCAGGTTTTCGGAATCTTTGGCGTGACCGCCGTGCCCGTGGCTTACCCACTCGTTGTGGGGTCGGCGCGGCGGCTTGAACTCGATGTTGCGGTTCATCAGGCCCTTGTGGTCGGCCGGACGAAACGACTTGGTGGGAACGCCAGCGCGTCGACAGACGTGACGGAGCGCGCCGATCATCTGCGAGGTGAGGAACTCGGAACCCTGCTGCTGGGCCATTAGCTCACCACGCAGGTTGAACGCCTCGTAGACCAGGAGCTTAAGCCGACGGTTGGCGGCCTCGCGGACAACCCAGTCCACGCACGTGTCGGGGTCCGTGTGGACCGACGCGACGCAGACCGGGCCGACCCACGCGGACAATCCGACGTTCTTGTCACCCGGGTCGATCGACACCCACCACTCCGGTAGCTTCGACATCAGGTCGTTTGTCACGGGGGATCAGCCTTTCGACGAACGATCGGGCCTGCCGGACGCGGGTCCAGGCGAGGAACAGATCGGAGTGTCCAGTTTCGATGGCCAGCCCCCACAACTCGTCAGCCTGCGCCTGGAGGCTACTCGACAGAACCTGGTAGTCAGGCATCGGGCTCCTCGTCGTCGACCGGCGGATGGGGGGCGGCGAGTTCGGTGTCGGCAGCGACCGAATAACCGAACGCGGGCTTGGAGGACTCGGGTTTGCCGTTGAGGGCGGCCGACAGCAGGCGGGTGGCGGACTCCTCGACGGCGCGCATCAGCTCGGTCGACTCGGACGAGATCTCTATCTCGACCTTAGCGTCCCCAGACTCGACCACGTACTTCACTGGTGCACCGCCATCGAGTGCTCTCCGGAGAGGCACATCACACAGAACCGGTACCGGTCAAGCAGGAGGTCCCGAGTGAGGAGGTTCTCGCCGTCAGCCGTAACCGAGGTGGTGACGATGGTGTTCGGCATCGTCCGGCGCTCCATGAACCAACGAGCCTGGCGGAGGGCGTCATCTCGGCCAGCCGCCTCAAACTCGAAGGTTACCGTTACGCGGGTCATCGGGGGCACCGCTCGCCGTAGACGTGGCGGGTGTTGTGGAAGCAGGTCGGCCGTAGCTTGTGGCAGTCGGTGCCCGCGTGACCGCCCTGGGTGGAGCAGTCGAGGGCATGGCCGGTGTAGACCTCGGCGGGGGTCTCGTCACCCTTGCACGCCTGGCCGTACGTGTGCTTCGACCGGGTGGTGGTGCCGTGCGTGCAGTTGGTGCGGGTGACGTTGCACAAGGTGGCGGCGTGTTCCCAGCCGGGGGTGAGCCGGACCTCGCACGTCACGGAGTGGCCAGCGAGATGCTTGGGGCAGGCGCACGAGTTGGGGTCACCGTTGACGATGTGACAGCCGTCCTCGAAACCGGTGATGACGTCCTCGGGGTACAGGGCGTCCTCGGTACCGGGAGCGACCGCGCCCCACAGAGCCTTACGGGCCTCGTCGGCGGCGGCCAGGGACTCGGCCACGCCCTTCATGTCGGCTACCGCCGTCAGGGTCGAGCTGAGGGCGTTGCGCTGGTCGTCGACGCCCAGGGACATCGCGGCACCCGTGAACAGCGACTTCATGTGATCGAGGTCGCGGACGGCCTGGCTGAGGTGCTCCCACGCTTCGGCCATGCGGGGCGCCCGAAGCATGAGGTGGTCGGCGAACTCGCGGCACGCCTCGGCGGCCACCAGGTCCGACCACTCGTCGCGGGTCTGGTTGTAGTAGTTGTCGACGGCCTGCACCGCCAGCACCCGAGCGGCCAGCTCGGGGTTTCCTCGTTCAACGAGTCGGTTGGACACCCGCTCGGTAAGTCGTTCGCGCATGTGGCGACCCTCCCTTGGTAGTTGGGGGCCAGCCTAACATACGCCTTGACAGCGGGACAATTGGTATGCTATTTAGCCGCGAGCCGCCGCGTCCGAAGGACCGGCGGCACGGAAGGGCCCTCCGGCGGCCTGGGAGGAGCGGGCCGGGCCGGAGGGCCGGGGGCGGTACGAGAGACGGCGGGAGGGGCCACCGAGCGTCAGGACGAGGGCGCGGTGCGGTGGCGCCACAGCCGCCCCAGCACCCACTTTACGGCCTCGGTCGGCACGGTGTGCACGGGGGCCGCGATCAGGTAGCCGTCGAGGGCCTGGGAGTAACGCGGGTCGTACTCGCCCATCAGCATGAACGTGAAGCGGTGGCGGGTGTCGGCCACGTCGAACGTGATGTTGAGGTCGTCCAGCTCGATCCGTGCCATTGCTCGATTCCGGTCATAGGGGAGGGGCCGACGTCACGTCGACGCCGACCCCCAGTGTAACCCCGATGTTGACCCGTTGTCAAGCCAGACTAGTACGAGTCGGGCGGCGGGACGTCTCCCAGCAGGAACGGCGCCACTCCGTAGTTGGCGCCCCGCTTGACGATGATCCACTCGCCCTCGACCCAGCCGCCCGGCTCGACGGCGTGGGTGTCGACCGACAGGATGAGTCGGGTCATGTCGGTCATGAACATCTGCATCTTGATCCCGTGGTTGGTCTCCCACGTGAACCGCGCGGCCGACTGCCCCCGAGTCTGGCCGGTGAGGTGAAGCCGGGCCTTGAAGACGTGGTTGGACTTCCAGTCGTAGCCACCGCCGTCGAAGTTAGGCCCCGGTTCGCAGCCCGGGTAGACGACCAGGTTACCGGCCGAGTCCCAGGGGGCGTCCGTCAGGTTGATCTTCACTGCGCTCTCCTCATGCGGATGTCGCGGACCGCGTCGCACGACCAGGCGGCGGGGAACCACTTGCCGATGTTCCACTCGGTGACGAACCCAGCGGCCAACTGCTCGCCGAGGGCGCCCCAGGTGATCGGGTTGACTTCGAAGGACAGAACCCGGCGGAACTCGGCCAGCGTGTTGGCGCTGTCCACCGGGTCTGCGAACTGCTCATGCGTCACGACTTGTCGTCCCACCGCTCGGGCTCGATGCCCCAGGTCATCACGCGACCCCGGACGTTGAAGTACTGCTGAAACTCGCGCTCGCCGATGGCCGAGACGCGCATGGCCTCCTCGTGACCCTCAGGCGTGTCGTCGTGCTCGGTGATCAGGGAGTCGTGGACCTGGAGGAGGAGGCACTCGGGGATCTCGCGCTCGACCGCCGTCATCCAGTTGATCATGGCGCGGGCGAGGTTGCCCTGAATGATCTGGTTGACCGCGCTGTTCGTCTTCTCGCGCGGGTCGTACCAGCGGCGCCAGCCGTCGAGCATGGTCAGGTATCCACGGCCACCCATCCAGCGGGTGACGCGCTGCTCGGCCTGGTCGGCCAGCTTCTTGAACTCGGGGTAGGTGGCGAAGAAGTTGGCGATCGCCTCCTTCACCTTGGCCTGGGAGAACTTCATGCCCGTGGCCGCCTCGATCTGCTCGTGGATGGCCTTGACGCCACCTCCGTACAGTACGCCGAAGGTGCCCCGCTTCGCGCCGTTGCGCAGCTCCTTGAAGTGGGGGTGACCCGGCTCGGCGTCGAAGAATGCCTTGGCGTTCATGCCGTGCAGATCGGCGCCCGAGTCGAGGGCGTCCCACATCTTGGTCGAGTTGGCGATCACGGTGACGACGCGCAGCTCACCGGTCGCGAGGTCGTGCTCGTACAGGACGCGGCGGGGCTGGTCGCCCTGGGGCGGTACCTGGCCGATGAGCTTCCGGACGGGCGTGGCGCCCTCGGGGATGAGGTGACCGTGCGGGATGGCCTGAGCCTGCCAGCGGGTCACGGCGAGGCGTCCGGAGACCGTGCCGCCAGCGGCCTGCCCCGGGCGCTCGATGTCGGAACGGCACTGCCGGAAACTGGTACGGATGCGTCCGTCCTTGCCCGTGCGCGCGGCCCAGCCGGTGTACCACTTACCGTCCGAGTTGCGGCGCTTCGTCCAGTCCATGTACTCGCGCGCCCAGGGGCGGTTTTCCTCCACGAGCTTGCGCATCTCGACGATGTCGAGCTTGGGGGCCTGGGTCTTCTCGGTCCGCTCCAGCGGTTCGAGCCCGAGGCCGTTCTTGCCGCCGCAGTAGGTGCAGGTGGACTGGCAGAGGGTGACGCCAGCGGCGCCGGACGCCCCGCCGCCGGACGAGATGGCGAACGGGCAGACCTCGCCGTAGTAGTACCGCTTGACCTGGCTGAGCTTGGTTGGGTCGAACGGCATGGCCTGCGCGTTGACGCGGTTGAGGCGACGAAGCTCGGCACCCTCGGTGTACGACTTGTTGGTGTTGTACGCCACCCCGCGCCGCTCCATGCGGTACAGGGTGTTCTGCAGGTCGGCTTCCTTCTGGAACAGGGTCCAGAAACCGTCAAGCAGGATGCCCGGCTGGTCAGCGAGACCCTCCTGGTACTCGCGGATGCGGGCGGTCAGGTTGGTGTCCTTGGCCGCGTACCGGCCCATCGCGCCGCACCAGGGGAGCAGGTCGTAGCGCTTGGTCAGCCCGGTTCCCTGGCCCTTCAGCTCGGTGGCCAGCTCGTCAGCCTCGGTGCCCTCGTCCTCGCCCCACAGACGGCGGGCGGTCTTCTTGAGGGCGGCGGGCTGCAGCGGGTCGACGAGCTGCTTCTGGGTGATCATCGTGCACCAGATCTGACGGCGCTTGCCGTCGGCGCGCACGAGCGGCTTGGCCGAGGGCTCCATCATGCCGATGCGCTGCGGCTGGTTGCGGACCCACAGACCCGGCTCCGAGTCGGGGTCCCAGGCGCACTCACCCTCCTGGACCCGGGGGTCACCTCCGGCGCCCTCGCGCAGGCCAACCCGGAACTGGTGCTTGTCGTGGTTGGCGTTGTGCATCGTGAGGGTGTCGCGGCGGTCGAGCCACTCGATGAGGGTGGCGTAGTCCTCGACGGGCAGGTTGGGCGCGGCGTCGTTGAGGGACACCGGGTACCCGAGGACCTTCGAGTAGTAGGCCAGAAGCTTGGCCTGCTGCGCCTCGTCGAGAACGGCGAAGGTGCACACACCGGTCTCGGGGTCCTTGATCGGGTTGGACGGCTTGCCGACCACGGGGCCCTGGTCGAACGGCCAGGCGAAGTCGACGAGGTCGCCCGGGGTGCCGTCCTCGTTCGGCCAGCGGAAGGAGACCGAGACCACGGAGATGCGGGCTTCGGGCTGGGCGGAGCGGCCAGCGGCCGGAATCGGGTCGCCATCGACGTACAGCCCGGATCCCTCAGTGTCGACGGCCACGGGCCAGCCGCTGGGAAGCTCGGGGAGCCAGTCGGTGCCGACCTGAACCCCAGTGACGCCAGCCAGCTGCGGCCGAGTCTTGTTTTTCATCATGGGGTGCGTTCCTCCTTGTAGGGGGGTTGAATACGCAGCAACCCCCACACCACGATCCTAGCATGGGGGTTGCTGGCGGGACAAGCGGCCGGGGGTCACACGAAGGGACTTCCCTCGATCAGTGCCGCGCGCACGAAGGCGACCCGCTCGGCGTGAGACTTCTTGATGCGCTCGATGTCGGTGACCGGGCCGGTCGTGCTGACCTCGACCTCGTGACGCCACCCCCGCGCGGTGACGGTCTGGGGCGTGCGCTGCTCGACCACGGTGCGGGTCGGCTCGACGTACGACATGCGGACCATCTTGGTCTGGGCCTGCTGGTCGAAGATCTTGCCGGAGTCGATCGAAATGCGCGTGCGGTAGTTGGCGACGATGACCTCGGGGTCTTCCTTGACGCCCGGCATTACGACCATGGAGTTGCGGCCCTGGTCGGCCTCGACCCGCACCTCAGCGTAGGACTCGCCCCGGAGGGTCAGGAAGAAGGCGCGCCGGAACGCGGCGTTGCGGTCGGCGTAGAATGCTGAGTCGATGGAGAAGTCGGAGTAGCAGCCGGTGGTCACGATGAACACGCGGTTCTCGTCGCCGTCCTCGGGCTCGACGTCCTCGTATTCGGGAACCGGGTTGTCGAGGAGGCGGTTAGCCGGAAGGTCGTAGTCGGTCTTGGCCTGCTCGCGGATACGGGCAGCCTCCTTGGCGCGGGCGTCGGCCTTGCGCTTCCTGAACGCGTCGTCGAACCGCACCCCGGTGGCGTTGGCCTCCAGCTCGTCGTCCGACGGCCGGATGTCGGCGGTGGTGTGGAACGCACGGTTGGGAACCTTGGACGTGCCGATCGGGCGGCGGGTGCAGCCGACGCACAGGGCGCGCGGGTCGTCGTTCGGCTGGATGTGGTCGGTTTTGGCGTGACCACACCAGCAGTGCGTCGACAACGGCTGGGCGTCGATACGCCAGCGCAGGGCCTGCATCAGCGGCTTGTTGGTGAGCCACTCGTAGACGTTGTCGCCCATGAGGGCAATCTCGCCGTCGACCTCACGCTCATAACGGTCGGCCGCGTAGGAACCCTCGACCGGCGGCGTGACGCTGGCGAGGTACAGGGTGTACGAGGACGCCAGCTGCTCGGCCTTGCGGACCAGAAGGTTGAAGATGTTCTGGGCGTAATCGCCCGGCATGTCCGAGATGGCGTGGCGGTTGTTCTGGTTGTCGGTCCACCAGTTCGGGTCGTCGAGGAAGTGCGTCACGGGCTGGCTCCTAGCCGCTCGGGATAATTACCGGAGGATCGTAGCATGCGGCTTGCGCAGCACGCAAGCGCCCCCCGGCGGCTGGCCGGGGGGCGCGTTTACGGGACCTGGTCAGTCCTCGGAGTCGTACTCGCCGTCACCGGCAGAGTTGGACATGACACTGACGTCGCCCATGGCCGAGGCGATGGCGGCACGAGGGTCGGAACCGCCCGCGTCGAGCTTGGACTTGATCTTGTCGCTGGCCTCGTTGATCTTGTTGACCATGCGGAACGCCAGGTCGACCACCGAGCGGTCGCTGTTCTCGTCGGCCATCTGGATGAACTTCTGGCAGGCCGCCACCTCCATCTCGTGGGCCTTGAGCATGCCCTGGAGGAACTCGGTGTCCAGCTTGCTGAGCGCCATGTCGGCGACCTCTTTCCCTTAAGGTGAGCCCCCGGCCGAGCGGCCGAGGGCGCGCGCCCCCTCAGTGTATCACAGAAGGTGCGTCTTGATGTCGACTACGGGGATCGCCCCGCGCCGGATGGCGGCGTACAGGAGGCTGGCCCGATCGGGCGCCCCCCAGCGACGACGCATCTTGCGGACGTGAGACTTGACGGTCTCTTCGGACAGCCCCAGAGAAGACCCGATGGCCCGGTTCGTCTTGCCAGCCGCCACGCCCCACAGTATCTGGCGTTCGGTCGGCGTGACGAGCGGGCGCGGGGGCCTACCAGCCCTAGGCATCCGCGTCGAGGCCGAGGGCGTGGGAGATGGCGCGGTGGTACGCGGTCCACTCGAACTCGGTCCACTTGAGGGAGTCGCCGTGCTGGTCGTGGAACACCAGATCGACGTGGGCGAAGGCGTCGGCCTGCTCGGGGGTACGCGGCTTGGGGAACGGGATCTCGGAGACGTGGATCGGCTGGGCCATGACGGTCACCTCGCGGAGTGTCGGTTTTCGCTGATGGGGCACTGGGCCTGCTTGTTGGCGAACTCGGTCACCAGGGCGACGACCAGACCGAACATCTCGTAGTGGTCGACCGTCGGCAGAAGGATCTTCTGCCTGCCGGAGTAGACCGCCTGACGCTCGCCAGGGAAGCCAGGCCCCCGGTCGACGTGCCGGATCTGGTGCGCCTTGCCGCAGTCGTAGCACTCGACGGAGGCCCGCTGCAGTACCTGTGTGCTCATGGAACTACCATACACCTGCACTTGCCGGGTACGCAAGACCCCCGCCGGTACGAGCCGACGGGGGTCAAAGCGAGGCTGGTCAGGTCAGAACCGGAAGCCCCGAGCCAGCCAGACCGAGACCAGGACGTAGGCGATGGCGAGACCACCGGCCATGCCGCCGAGGGCGGCGATGAGGTACCACACGGGACGTCTCCTTACTTGTGCCAGAAGTTGCGGAGGGACAGAGCGATGATAAGGCCCACGATGAACCAGACGATCAAGGCGAGGATGACGTCGATCACTTCGAGAACTCCTTGAAGTGGGCGGTCATGTGGGAGTCGAGCCAGCTCATGGACTTGGCGCGCGAGTCGGCGATGAACACCAGGCCGGAGTCGTCCACGGTGCGGACGAGGCGGCCGACGCCCTGCACCAGGACCGTGCGCATCTGGTCCCAGTAGACCTCCTGACCGTGGATGCGCTGGATGGCCTTCATCTCCAGCGTCGGCACCGCGTACGGGAGCTTCCAGAGGATGACGTTGCGGAGGGCCGGGCCGGGGATGTCCAGGCCCGTGAACAGGGTGCGGACGCCAGCCAGGACGGCGTTCCCGTTGGCCTTGAAAGCGGCGATGTCGTCCTTCAGCTCCTCGGGGTTCTCCCGCGACTGAACGTAGAACTCGGACTGGATCTTCTTGTCGAGGTGCATGTTGATGAGGGGTACCACGGCTTCGAGGTCGAGCCAGCTCGTGAACAGCAGGAGGGCGCCACCCCCCGTGGAGTTGATCGCGCTGGCGGCCTGCTGAGCGCGGGCGTAGTTCGACTCGCGGTCGTTGCCCCGGTGGTTCGAGATGACGAGCCGGGACTTCGAGTAGTCGAACGGGTGGCCGACGTCCTTGATCTTGGCGAAGTCACCGACACCCAGCCGCCGGGGCTCCGACTTCGGGATCGTGCCCGACACCAGGACGGAGGGGGCGGCGGTCAGGATGTCGCGCATGAACAGCGAGGTGTCGACGCAGATGCGCCGGAGGTGGATCACCGGGTCGTCGTTCGGGTTGGTCGGCTGCAGCTCCATCGTAGAGATGTGCTGCTCGGACTCCGAGACGAAGTCGACGAACCGCATGATCGAGTCAGCCTCGCGCTCCAGCTCCTTGCGCTCGTCCTTCTCGACCCCCGGCATGTCGGCCTGGGCGTACAGCTCGTCGGCGCGCTTCTTGCCGTCGGCGGCCATCTGCACCACCTGCTCGTCGCGACCCAGGTGCGCCTCCTGCTGCTTGGCCTCCAGCATGGCGAGTGCCTGCTTGTCAACCCAGTCACGCAGGCCGTCGACGTATTCGTAGACGTGAGATCCCGGCTTGATCTCGTCGGACTGGCAGGCGCGCGCGATGGCCTCCAGCTCGTGGCACTCGTCGACGAAGAGAGCGCCGCGCGCGGGGAGCAGGCCGCCCATGCCGTTGGTGAAGGCGTAGACGAGCCGGTCCCACACGAGGACGTGCCCGTTGGTGATGATGACGTCGGCGGTCTCGGCCTTGCGCTTCGCCTCGAAGGCGCCGCAGTAGAACTGGCACGAGCACTGCGGCCGGACGCCCTCGACGATGAGGCCGCACACGCACGAGTCGGCGTCGCAGGTGGGCTTGTGCTGACCGTGAACGGCGCACTTGATGCTGACGTCCCACTCCTCGGAGCCCTTGCACTCCTTGGCTCCGGGGCACCCGAACGTGAAGTCGAGTCCGGGGACCTCGGCCCACTCGACGGCGCCCTTGGCAGTGAGTTCGAGATACATGTCGCGGGCGCCCTGGTCGCCGACCGTGGTCTTCTGGATGCCGCGCGAGTTGACGCAGAGGTAGCGGGAACGGCCCTTGATGTACTTGAAATCGCCCCCGGTGGACTCGGCGATCTGGGGCGCGTCCTTGTTGACGTACTGGTCGATCAGCGAGTTCATCGGGCAGACGACCACGGACGGCGCGCCGGTCGCCCGAGCGGTCTCCAGCGCGGTCGTGAGGATCGCGTAGGACTTGCCGGTACCGGTGCCCGCCTGGGCGAACTGGACCGCGCCCGATCCCACCGTTTCGCGGATGATGTCGACGAGCTTGACCTGCTGGACGCGCGGCGTGAGGCCGAGCGACTGCATGACCGACTCGAAGACGAGGTTGTTGGCCCCCATGGGGAAAATTCCGATCTGTGGTTGTGGACTGAGCCGCCAGCGTAGCATGTACTTTGCGCCATGAGCAAGGGCGGGAGTTCGCCACCCCCGCCCCTGCGCGCCCACGGCAACTACCTGGTGACGGACCACAGGAAGAGTTGCCACGCGGTGACGATGGCGAGGCCGCCGATAGCCAGACCGATCGGGACGCCGACCAGCGCGGGCCAGACGGCCGACCAGACCCGCGAAGCCCGGGACGGCCCACGGGAGGGCCTGGGAGACAGCGGCCGGTACTCGGGCCCGGAGGCCGTCTCCCAGGCCAGCGGGAGGTCACGGAGGGTGGTCTCCGGGCCCACGCCCCACGGCATCTCTACGGTGGTCTCGCTCACTGGCTGGCGTCCTTGGCGTTCGAGGGGTACATGGCGAAGAGGGTGCCCGAGCGGTCGTCCTCGGTCTGGACGCGGAACAGGTGGTGAGGGTGCGAGCGGATGAGCCGACGCTTGATCTGGCCAGCCGAGTTGGCGCTGGCGTGGTGACTGACCTCGGCCCAGGTGTCCGGGTTGTCCTTGAGGGCGGCCAGCACGGCGTCACGGTTGGGGTTGCTGTTCGAGAAGTCCGAGGGGTGTCTGGCGTCCCGGGGGGTGTTAGTAGTCATAGGGGTATTATACCAGACGACAGGGGGGGTAACGGCGGTGGGGGTACGTG
>Ga0247830_10000017_pt1 | contig 42817 bp, 62 predicted proteins | sample 12C_Control_Day5_FD_207766 | JGI IMG/M metagenome (GOLD analysis project Ga0247830, IMG submission 207766) | Soil microbial communities from agricultural site in Penn Yan, New York, United States - 12C_Control_Day5 | ecosystem: Environmental > Terrestrial > Soil > Agricultural land | place...
ACCCTGATGCTGAACAGGTTCTATATCCGCGATGATCGCCTTGACGCGCAAAATGATGGGAACGCCGGCACCAAGGTTGACGGTGCAATTTTCCAGCACAACTTCGGGGGCTACGGATGCCGTGGCGGTCGTCACGCTATCGAGGCCATGCTGATACAGAGGGCACCAACAGAGACGGATAACACCGACCGGAACTATGTTGGCGCAGTGTCCTACTGCCAGAGCCTTTCTGGCGATGCCGGCGTGCTTGGAACCCTTCGCGGCTCGTACTTCGCGCACAACTTCTACGCCAGCCTGGTCAACGCGATGTACACAGACCATGTGAATGGCTGCGAGAGCAACGTGCTCATCGATGCGAACTCGTCCGCACGCTATAGAGCCGGCTATAGCTCTGTATCCGCCGGCGTGAAGCAAGGCGATGTGATCGATACAGCTTATGCGATTGGCGCTCTCGGGGTGACCGGAGCTCAGTGGAAGTACGGTATGTTCGCTGGGGTGCAGAATGGTCGACAGCCTCTCAGTAGTGCTTACATGCGCGACGAAACCAACGTCTCCACGTTGATATCGGCTGCCGTTGCGAAGTCGTTCCTATACAACACAGACGATGGCCGCATGCGAATCTCGCTGGCAGATAGCGCCTACTACACGGACAACTACACCATCCGCCTAGGTGGAATTGCTGGTACCGCAAATACTCCGCTGATCCAGTTCCACTGCGGCGCAACGGATATAGGCCTTTACGCAGGCAGAATCCTTGCTGCAGGCGGTGTTCCAACTATCGCTGGGAACGGGGTCTGCCGTATCGAATTCCGGCAGACGCTCGTTAGGGAACTGGCACCCTTAGCAGCGAACACCTACACCTGCGGTACTGCCGCACTTCCATGGTCGGGCGGATTCACACAAAGCGCATTCACCGTCACTTCTGACGAGCGTCAGAAGCAGGACATCGAGTCGATCCCTGATGCAGTCTTGGACGCCTGGGCGGAGGTCGAGTACTTGCAGTTCAGACTGACAGATCGTGTATCAGAGAAGGGCGATGAGGCGCGGCTGCACACCGGCGTTATTGCTCAGAGAGTTCGAGATGTGTTCTCGGCGCACGGGATCAACCCTTACGCCTATGGCGTCCTTTGCCATGATCATTGGGAGGAATCCCCAGCCGAATACATGACTTGGGAGGAAGAGCGTGATCAAGATGGGAACATCACTAAAGAGGCAGGAAGCGAACTGGTTGTTCCTGCTAGAGAGGCTGGGGATCTGTACACCATACGATACCAAGAAGCTGATGCACTCACGCTAGCGCTGCTGAAACGGGAAGATCTCAAGAAAAATGAAGCCATAAAACAATTGGAGGATAGGATTAGCTCAATTGAAGAACGCATGATTCAGCCATAAAGCTAGATATGGAGGACTTTAGGATGCTATTCGATCAGGCATTCGATCGGTTGATTGGTCATGAAGGTGGATACTCAAACCATCCAGACGATCCAGGCGGAGCGACCATGTGGGGGGTTACACAGAGCGTCGCTCGCTCCTGGGGCTACACCGGAGTCATGCGCAGCCTTCCGCGCGACACGGCCAAGGAGATCTACCAGGCTCTTTACTGGAAGCGTGTGCGTGCCGAGGAAATGCCAGAGGAGGTTCGGTTTGATGTGTTCGATACGGCGGTCAACTCTGGGGTAGGTCAGGCCGTGAAGATTCTCCAGCGTGCGGCCGGCGTCACGGATGACGGCGTGATCGGGCCAAAGACCCTGGCGGCTGTTCGGGCCATGGACCCTCAGAAGCTCGACAAGCGCTTCAGCGGGTATCGGCTGAAGTTCATGACCGGTCTGAAGAACTGGCCTTCGTTCGCCAAGGGCTGGGCGAACCGCATCGCATCCAACCTGATCGAGGACTGAGCCATGATTGAATGGGTTCTAGGAATTGTCGCGCTTGTAGCGGCAGCCCTGGGCTTCTTCGGCGGAAACGCCATAGGGAAGTCCAGCGGCAAGAGGGAGGGCGCACAGCAAGCCAAGACTGAGCAGGCCTCTGTGCAAAACGAGAAGGCGGCGCAGGCCGCAAAGGAGCGTACCCATGTCGAAGTTGAGGTGGCTGCTGATTCTGACGATGAGCTTGAGCGCCGGCTGCAGCGTCACTCCCGTAGTGATTGACACAAGCTGTGCCTGGGTAAAGCCGATCACCACAACTGCCGCAGAGCGCAAGGTGATGACCAGGCAGACGAAGGAAGAGATCGCAGCACATAACGACATGTGGGACCTCAAGTGCGGGAAGCGCTGAACTAGGGGCTACGGCCCCTTTTCTTTTGGAGAAGGACGAATGATCAAAGACATCAAGCCGACCGTAGGGGTATGGCAGAACGTGTACGCGCTGACGGGGTTTGCCGTTGGCACGCCTCTGTTGATGCAGAACAAGAACGGTGGACGGTGTGCCGTGTGGGAGGGCGCCACTCCGCCGACCACTGACGGAGAAGATGACCGACACGGATATGAACTGGTGCTTGGAGGCCTTCCAGCGCGCACCCTGAGCGCAAACCCTCCAGGGGTATGGGTGCTGTACTGGGAAGTCGGATTCACGCCAAAGGGCCGCATGTGCGTGCAGGAGTGGGCATCATGATTGGTCCATCTATCGGCATGACCGGTTCAGAAGTCCAAGCGATGATCGAACAGGCCATGGCCAGCGGATCGCCAATGACTGTCATGAACCAAGCCGTGATAGAAGGTCAGACGGTTACGATCCCGAACACCAACAACGATGTAACGCTCAACCTTGAGACTGGTGGCGCCCAGCTAAACGCCGTGACTATCAATCTGCCGGGAAACTCTGACGGCAGGGTCGGGCAGCGGGTGTTCGTGAACTCTGATGGCCAGATTGCGCTGGCGCACTTCCAGTCGACCATCACCGTCAACGGTGCCGACTACATGTTCAATCCCGGCGACAACTGCGTGTTCTACCGGAACAAGCCCGCCATCTTTTCGAGGATCACCGCATGAAGCGTTTCCTTCTCGCGCTGGCACTACTGCCGGCGCTGGCCTTCGCAGGGCCTAGCGACATCGTTACGAACCAGCGCAACGCTACTGACACCAGCAGCATCCCGCGCACTGTGGCCAAGCCGCCTGGAACTCAAGATGGTCTGATGGGCTTCAACGGATCGACCGTGTTGCCAGTGCACTGGACCATCGGAACCGGCCTGCAGATCAGCAGCGGCTCTCTGGTCGCTCTGCCTCAGGCGTGGACAGACATCACTGGGAAGCCCGCCTTCGCACCGGTGGCCACGGCAGGCACCTACGCCTCGCTCACGGGTATCCCTTCGACATTCCCGCCATCAGCGCACACCCAGGCATGGAGCACGATCACCAGCACGCCTACGACGCTGGCAGGCTATGGCGTCACTGACGCCTATCCGCTTACTGGCAACCCTTCCGGATTCTTGACTGGCATCACTTCTGGACAGGTCACCGCGGCGCTTGGATTCACGCCCTACAACGCCACGAACCCGTCGGCCTACATCAACCAGGCCGGGGCCAGATCTGCAATCTCGTTGACTACCACGGGCACGTCTGGCGCCGCTACCTATAACAGCGCCACTGGCGTTCTGAACGTCCCGAACTACGCAACCCCTGTTGCGCCATCAATCAACGACAGCCCGGCCCGTACTCTGGTCACAACGACCACGGCAACCGGATTCCAGATCAGCGCTACGCGGGTTGCGCACGTCTGCTATGAAGGCTCGTTCAGTACCACGTCGACCATCGGCGGACCATCCTCGGCCAGCGTGTTCCTTGAGACGGCAGACACCAACAGCACCACGCCGGGCGACTGGACCACGAAAGCCCAGCAGACGTACAGCAACACGATAACCCTGGCCGTCGTACTGAATCAGGTGCAGGGCAACAACTGGTCTATCTGCCGCTATATCCCAGCCGGGAAGTTCGTGCGCATCCGGTCGGGTTCAATCAATGGAACTGCAAGCGCGACGATCAACACCACGCAGCAGGAAGTCTTGCTTTAGGGGATATTTCGAGAAGCTAAAACATGGCCCGCATTGCGCGGGCCTTTCTCGTTTTGGAGATTTTTCACCAATAGCTGAGGTCTTCATCTACGGCATCGCGGGGGTCGTAGCCGGGGAATGATCCATGCAGGGAGGAAACCATATCCCACCTCGCCCAGCCGCAACGCTTCCGCATGTAGAGATACGCTCTGCACTTCCAGATAAAGCCCGACATACGATTCTTCACATTAACCACCTCTCTACGCCACTCACGGCCTGCGCCATCATGGGCTCTGGTTGTTGTTCGTGTGGAGCCTTGCGCCATTCGTGATGTGTGACGCAGGTCCTCGCGGTTTCGTTGTAATGGTTCCAAGCGCAGGCGCCGATCAGCGCTCCGATAGCGCCATAGGTCAGAACCTCGATCAGCCAGCCGATCATGACTCAAGCCTCCGGTAGATGGTCCTCACGGTCACGGACATGAACTCAGCGATCTGATGGATCGTGTTGCCTTTCTCCAGCAGCTTGAGAATTGCCTCCTTGGCTGCGCTTGATCGGCCACCAAGCGGAGAGCCGCGCGGACGGAGCTTAACGCCGTGCGCCTTCAGCCTACGAGATACAGCCGTCTTGCTGATTCCATACTCCATGCCCAGCGCCTCAAGACTGGCGCCAGCCCGATACGATCGGCACATCTGCAAAAGCTGCTCCCGGGTAAACTCAATTGGCCCGTTCATTTCTTCACCCTGTAGATAGGCTCGATCCGCTGTTCACCATTGGCCACGGCGGCGAGCTTGCTGTAGTAGAGGCCGGAGGTACCTTCGTAGCCGGCGATTGAGTGGCCGGCGCGCTGGTTCCAGTGCCTGATTGCGACTCCCTCCGAAGGCCCGCGGTTGTCCAGAATACTCGGGCAATTGCTCGATTGGCCGCGAGCGCCGCAAGCGTCACACTCAACCCAAGTCCGATGGTTGTGGTAGTTCGGCGAGCACTGAGAGCTTCCACAGAATGGGCATGGCGCGATTTCAGGAATGGTCATGGCTTGCGCTCCAGGGCGGCGCGTGCTTTCTCTTCCCGGCTACGCGGGTCAAGCCAGCATTTGTAATCTGGCCCGCACCATTGTCCGCCGTGGCCGTAGCCTTGCGGACACTCTTTCGGCTCATGGCGCTCAACCGGCGCGCTCGGCTCATCTTGGCAATGTGGGCAAGGTTCCATATCCGGCTCTGGCGGCTGCCAGTAACCTTGGTCAATCATCTTGCCGGTGTGGATTTCGCCCTGGTCAAGGCAGTGCTTGCACTTCGGCGCGCTCGGCTCTGCGCTGGCGGGTAGAGCCGAGTCAATGTCCCTTGCTAGTTCGGCTTCTATCTTCTTAGATGCTTTGTCATGGATCTTTTGCCCCCATAGATCATTGGGGGATGGGCGCTGCTGTTTCCGTTTGAGCCAGTACGCAACCCTGGCCAGAAGCGCATCCCGCTCGGCCAGCTGGGCGCGCAGGGAGTGATAAACCTCGCTCAAATGCTGGTGCACGTCATAGACGCGCATGTGCGCTTTCTTTTCTCGTGCTAGTTCCTCACGCAGGTCGATGGCGTTCTGCGCGTGGGCGTCACGATCAGCCTTCACGGTGGCCAGCTTGGCGCGAAGAGTGGCTACTTTGTTTGCGCAAGCCAGGCCACGCACGCGGCGCCTTTCACATTGTTCGCGCAGCCGCTCAACCTCTCGGTAAAGCTCGGTCTTCTCGCCTGCCATTTCCATGCGGCGCTCGATGTGGCGCTCAACCTCGCTAGGATCGGCGTGGGTGTACAGTGGGCGAGTCAACGTGGACAGTGCGGCTGCGGGCGCTCCGCCTTTCGAAAGTGCATAGGCCTTATGCTCTGCCGTACACATCCGGCTGTCATTGTCTGGGTCTTGCCACGCCACCGGCTCGCCCTGGTGCTGCTCGGCTGGCTTGCCCAGGATCTCACTCAGCGCTCGAAAATCCTCTTTGAACATGGTGAACATGCAGATCTTGGAAATACGATCCGCCAGCTCACGCGGCACCATCACCATATCGTTCTTGCTCATTCCTTTGCCCTCCACTTGAAAATAGTCACACGGCGCCATTTCGGCGGAACGAACCAAGCTGCGATCATCGCAACAACTGCTAGCCACCAAGCCGGATGCCTGTCGATTGCGAGCCACGCAAACATGACGATGAATAGAAAGTCCGCGCCGTTTATACGCATGGGGATTGTCTTCTCGTTCTTGCTCATGCTTGGTTCTCCAGTTCATAGATGATCTTCTCCGCCAAGACGCCTGCGCCGAGGGAGTGACCCCCATCAACCTTGCGAATAATGTTTGATAAGAGGTCAACATCCAGAATTACCCGAAGCCTACCAACCTCCTCATCCCGCGCATTCAGCAACTGCTGGAGGGCGTCGCGCTCTTTTTGCAGTCGCTCTGCATGCGAGTAATGGCACCAATGGCCGTTTTCGTTTCCTTTCAGCATTCCCTCTTGCTCACAGAAGGAATAGCGCCAGATCTTGTTGTCCATTCAAATCTTCCTCCCCGGAAGGTAGCTACGCGGAACAAAAAAGAAGTCTTTGCCGATGGCGGCGACGGCCCAGTCACGGTGCGTCAGGCGCTGCATAAGTTCTTTGAAGGTGTAGACGCGCTGGTTCATGACTTTCCCCTCATGGCTGCCACATCCCGCGCATCCATCAGCTTGTTGATCCAGGCCTGAACGCCATTTGCGTAGTCATCAGGCTTGTCCTGCTTGCCGCGCTTGGTGATGCGGATAAGTTCGTCATAGCCGCCATCCTTGACCGTGAGCGCCACCAGATCCCGGGTAACGTCCATCGCCCACATGTACCCGCTACGAAACAGTACTTTGCACATTGGCTTTCTCCCGACGCTCTCTTTCTTGACGGTGTTCCTCTTCGCGAACTGCGACGAGGCGAATGGATTCCTGCATGTGCTCCCTGATGTCGCCAGAGAAGAAGACCTGCACGCAATGCTCTGCGGACTTCTTGCGCTTGAGAGGGAAGTCTTTCTTCTTGTCCCGGCGCATGGCCTGGATCTGGAATGGATTGGCCCAGCCAACATGCTTCATCGGAACCCCGACGATCTCCTTGTGCATGCCGGATTGGATCAAGTGACACATCTCGATCATGTCTTTCACGTTTAGCGAAACGCTGCTGGCGCCTTCGTTCTGCGCCCGCTGCACTGCGGCCATTACGTAAATCGCAGTCATGTTCATGGTGGTGGTTCTCGGTGAGGTGCCCCGGAGTTACCCGGGGCGGGATGGATCAGAACTGAAGATCGAGATCAGCCAGGGTGGCAATGACCTTGTAAGTGACAAGCGGAGGCTCACCTTCGACTTCAACCGATTGCTCGGCCTCGATCACGCGGTCATCCAGCAGCCGCAGGGCCAGGTGCTCAGCCTGCTCGCCTTCGATCTTGAAGCGGTCGCTCAGCCATGGCAGGTAGAAGCTCTTGGCGTGCAGTACGACGGTCTGCTGCACTTCGCTGTAGGTCAGGTCGCCGTAAGTCTCTGGAAGGCCGTCAGCGTCCTTTGCGGCAGGATCAGCGGCTGGTTTGTTGCGGACCAGTTCGAATGCGTCGTTCGGGGCTTCACCGGTGCGAGTGACGATGCCTTCGGCGGACAGCTTGTCGAGGATGGCGACCGCTTTCTCATAGCCGATCTTCAGGAAATTCTGCATCCCGCTGATGTGGGCATTGCAGTTCACGGTCACGAAGTCGCGAGCGTCAGAAAGCATCTTCGGCGGGATCTCGATGGCCTTCGGTTCGTCTGACTTCTTGGCGCGGGGCTTTCGGGCTGGCTTGTCGTCGCCGTCCAGTGGCAGCGAGCGTTGATCTTTTTCCGACTGGATGTCAGCCATGCCGGCGCTGAACTCGCGAGGGTACAGGACGATCAGTACCTCTCCCTTGTCTTGGACTTTGCTGATGAGGTCGTTGTAGTAGTCCTCGTCAGCTTTGACGATGCCAGTCACCTGGCCATTCGAAACCTTTAGGTCCTTCAAGGTCATGTTCACGGTCTGGCTGCCTGCCGCATGGATCATGCGGGCCACGGTGTGCGCGATGCCTTCGGCGGCGTGCTGAAGTTCGGCCAGAACCGTGTCCTGCTGTTGCTGCGAAAGCTTCTTGTAGCCGACCTCGTAGCGCGCCATCTGGTTACGCATGGTGTCGACCATGTCGTGCACGATAAACTCCGGCGAGTACTCCATCGGCAGTTTGCCTTCGGCGCGGGCTTGGTCCAGCAGTGCTTTTTGTTCGCGGGTCATATTTCTTCCTTAGGCTCTCTGCCATTTCATTTTGCGATGGGTTTTTAGGCGGCCTGAAATGCAGGCGTATATCTGATTTTTGTCAAATCCAGCGCGCCCTGCATCGGCTGCGCTATCGAAATGAATTGTCGTACCATCAACAACGCTCGTTCCTATGATCGGCCTTGATCCTGCGTGGTCCTTCCCGAGCACACCTTTTGCTGGAGCGATCCGGCCATTGCTACGGTATCCATGAAGAACGTTTTCAGATGGCGTGACCCACTCAAGGTTTTCGATTCTGTTGTCATTCCTGATGCCGTTTTTGTGATTCACGGGAGGGCGGCCAGGATCGGGATCGAGAAAGGTGATTGCTATCACCCGATGCGACACAAATTGCTTGGCTTTTTCGCTGCCTATGACAAGCGACACAACTGGATAGCCCCTTGTGTTTAGGGGCTGTACAAGCATTGTCGATGGATAAGGGCGAATAAATGACTTGCCGTACCTGATAATTTCCCTTGACCGAGCAATCGAACGTATTCGGCCATGCGTACTGGCTTCATAGAAAGGCGCGAAAGGTACTGTCTTCCAGATTTCTTCCATGGAATTGCTCCAAAGAAAAAGGCAATGCGCTCAACCGGGTCAGAGTAGGGGCGAGTAACCCCATCCGGTAAAACGCACTGCCTTTTGCTTACTCGTTTCAAGCGGCTCTGACCCCGCGCAGCAATTGTAGAACACTCCTATGCAAAAGTCCCCATAAGTTCGGCTGCTGCCATCGCATCAGCCTCGTTGTTGAAGTGGGATTGCAGGACGGTGCGCCAGCAGGCGTTGAACACGTCCTTGTAGAGCGCAGAGAACGCGACGTCATCCATGCGCGACCAGCTGATGGACTTGGCCTTCTTGCGGATGCCGTCTGGAGTCTGCGTGATGTCGTACCATCCGGATTCGATGGTGATGAACTCGCGGAAGGCCTCGCGGCTTTTCTCGACTGTCGGGAATCGCTCGGCGCGCTCGGATTGCAGTTTGTCGATGTAGGCCTGAACAGCCTTGTTCAGCTGCCCAGGCCTGTCGTTGAGTTCTTCAAAGTACTTCTTCAGGCCGATGATGCCGCGCATTTCCTGACGCGGTATCAGACCACCGGTCGGCTCCCAGTACTGGTACGCCAGATCTATCAGCGCGAAGAACTTCCCATGCAGCGCCGCATTGCGCATCCGCTTGAAGTCACCATGAATCGTGCTGCCGATCTTCGTCTTGCTGATCAACTCACGGTCGGCTTCCGTGGCGCCGACCAAGCCATTTGCAGTTCGGACTAGCGCCAGGTCTGCCATGGTTACGGCCTCCTCAGTACCTGCTCGTACCCGTCGACCAGAAGCTTGAACTGCCACAGGTCGGCTTCCAGCTTCTCGATGTAGTCGTCGTCGCGTTTGAACTCCCGCCACCACAGTTGCTTGCCGACTGGCTCAAGGGCCGGGCAGTACAGGCCGATGTGCCAGAACTTGCGACCGGTCAGCCACATGCAGCCTTGCACTTGGTCGATCACGTCGCTGACGTCGTTGTCGATGTGGAAGGCGCGGACCTTCTCGGGCGACACAAAGCACTTGTACTCGCTACCGCCGTCGTCGCCGATCAGGCCGTCAGCGCTTGCGCCGAACCATCCGTCGTCAGTGGTAACGAACCCGGCACGCTTGACGAACAGGCCGCTCTGAATCTCGTGTTCCATCCTCGCCATTGGCTCTAGCTCGTTGCCCCGGCGCATACTCCACGTCTCGAAGCCTTCGTCCAATGGCTTGCCGCTGATTCGCTCAACGGCGAGGTTGAACGCATAGTTGAGCGCTGCGGTTGATGGCTGGCCGACTGGCTTGCCTTCGAGCGCTAGGCGAACAGCCTCGGCCTTTGGAGGAGCCTTGTACCCGGCGATCTCCATGGCCTTCTTCTCGTCCAGGCCGCGCAGCATTGCCGAAACGTATTTCTCTTGCTTCTCGTCCAGCGCGCCGACCTTTGAGCGGGCGATGGTGAACATGCTGGCCGTAATGCAGCCTGCCCGGGCGATGTGCCATTGCTCGCTGCCCTGTTCGCATTCGATGACGATCATTCTTGATCCTCCTGAAGTGGTGCGCCAAAGCTGTCGGTTTCAACGATCTGCCCTTCTATGGGCTCGGGCGCTGACTTCTCAGACTCTTTCAGGTGCTGGCCGCGTTTCTCTACGAAGGCCTTGAACTGTGCATATCCAGCAACGTCTCCCGCTTTCTTGAACGCCGGCCCTGCCTGGCGCCAGACATTGCTGAGCGCTTCGGACGTGCTGCACTCAGCCGCCTGCTGAATCCACTGCTCGGCCAGCTGGCTTGTCCCTTGTGGCGCCAGCGCTGCCAGACCTTCGCCGCTGTCGGTGTTCAGATGGTGAATGGCCTTGTCGAGACGGTCAGTCTTCGGCCAGTACTTGTAGGCGCGCTTGACGACGGTCTTCTTGGCCATCTCGCCGTAGTCGGTTTTCCATGGCGACGACTTTCCAGACTTCACCGACTGCGACCGGTTCATGATCGCATCAATGTCAGCGCGGCTCATGCAAGTGGTCAGGTAGTCTCCGTCTGCCGTCTTCACAACCACGTACACGCCGACGATATCGCCACGGTCAGAACTGAACGGGTTGTATGAGTGCGTAGGCGGCTTGTCGAAGCCGTTGAGGGCGAAAGAGTCTTGGGCATACACAAGCTCAGCCTGTGCCCACAAAATCGCTCCTGTGGCCATTGCAAGGTCCATCAGGCCCATATAGCTGATGTCAAGGCAGATCTTGCCGTCGCGCGGGACCAAATAGGCCTGGCGCTTGGCAGGGTTCAGGCTGATGCCGATGGCTGCAATGTTGGTCACTGCGTTGAAGACTGACTGCCGGTTTTGCATCGCGATCTTCATTGCGAAGTCATTGCCGGTCAGGGTCTGGATTGCGAACTCGGCTTCTCGCTCGAAGCTGAGTGATCTATCGGTCAGGACGGACGCGAACGAATCTCGCGCCCCGTAGATGTCCTGGGCGATGGTTTGAAGGGCTTGGCTCATCCCAGTGTTCTCGGCTTGGTATGCGAACAGTGCTGGCAGTAGTACATGTAGCCTGCAAAGCGCATTGGTTTCATGTGGCATCGTGGCGCTTCTGGAGCGGCATCGCTGGTCAGCGCCACGGTCTTGTCGAGCATTTCGAATACGGCGCGTAGAACCTCGTCGTCCTCTGCTCGGGCGAGCTTTGCCAGTTTGGGCTGGTGCTCGTATGGCGATTTCCCGCGGATTCGCATAGCCGTTCGGCGTACCGCGTCGGCTGTCTTGTTGAATGCGAGGGAGAGGGAAAGGCAGAGGACGATATCGAGGCTGTTCAGAGGCGCGCTGGAGGTGCGGCCATGGATCATGATTACCCCTTGAAGTTATACCCAGGCTGAACCCTGTCAGCCTCGGCCTTGGTGTTGAACATCAGCAGCTTTTCGAAGTTTTCGCCGAAGGCCTGCTTGACCTCGGCGAGGATCCAGAACTGCCGGAATTTGAAGTGCGGTGGCTTCACGATGCGCACGACAGTCAAGTCAGCCATGATGCAGTCCTGCCGCGTAGTAGACCCATGTGAAGCACAGGCCGGTGACGAAGACGATGATGAACAGGCCGCACAGCGCATCCAGAACCGGATTGCTCACCGCGAACCCGGGCGGCGTATCCGTACTCATCGGAGGCTTCTGGCCTTTCTTGAATCGATAACCACGGGCCTCCCAGTACGCCAGGTAAGCCAGTTCCTTTCGGGTGTAGCGGGTGGCCTGTGATTTCATGATCGTCTCCGGTTTATCCGATGCGTCGGTTAGTCGTAGCCCACTGCTGATGATCGCGCTCAACCATCCGACTCAAGCGCTCCTTGAAATGCCGCTGCTCGCCAATGTCGATGGCGCCGCACAGGCCGGCCATGTCTACAGCGGTTTCGATCTCGCGCTGTAGGCAGCAGGTCAGGCCCTTGTTAGCTACGGAGAGAAAGCGCGCCTCGATCAGGTCGCGCACTTGTTCACGGGTTTGCTCGTTCATTCGATCTCCATCTCTGGCTCAGGATCCAGATACTCATTCAGATGGCAGCTAAGAACGTGCTGCCGGTAGGAGTTGGGGCCGCCGCACTGCTTGGCGCAGTAGGGACAGCGATAGGTTTCGTCGGGTGGGTCTAGGGGAAGATCACTCGCCATGGCTCAGGTACTCATGGATCTTGTCCAATCCGATGTGCTCAAGCGTGTCGTCTGGATCGGTGTTTTCGAGAAGCCATTTTCGGACATCGTCTTCATCCATGGCCTCAAGCAATTTCTCAAAGCCAACTTCGCCAACGATATCGGATGGGTCAAGATCGTAGAGTCGGTCGTCCAGATCCAATTGCTCGGCGATTTCGCGGCCGTTGGCCTCGACCGTCACGCTTACCTCATTGTTGCGCGCTGACTCTACCCGTACTTCATCTGCGTTAAATGTGATGCTCACGGCATTTCTCCATTCGTTCGATTCAGCTTGATGTTGTGCTTCCCGTCAGGGGCTGTTGCCAACCCCTGCCAGTGAATCGTTACTGCTGAATGCGCAGCTCGTTGCGTGGGTACCACTTGCCGTCGATCTCAACCATGCAGCCTACGAACGCGGCGTACTTGGTCTGGCGGTCAGTCTGGTATCCGTAGATTGCGCAGCCGGCCCATGAAAGTGATGGCAGGAACAGCCACAGCATGATCAGGAGCAGCGCGATAAACTCGAACAGCTTCCACGGCTTGTTCACAGGTAGTCCTCAATGCGCAGGCCGAAGGCGCTGGCCACTTGGCGCAGGATCTTTTCTTCTGGCTCTTCCAGCTCGCCGTCAGCCAGGGCGACGGTCAGGCCAGTGACCAGCACATCTTCCATTTCGCGAGGGTCGCCTTTCACGTCTTGGATCTCGCGCATGATGGTGACCTTGGCCAGCATGAAGCCCGATTCCTTGCACAGCGAATCGAAGCGGTTGAAGGTTGACTGAACCTCTGGCCCGAATGCCGCCAGAGCCGGATTATTCGCCAGAACCTTGGCGATCTTCTCGCGCTCGCTGTCTTCGGCATTGCCATCAGCCCACATGATCAGGACCGCGATGCCGACCGTGGCTTCCATCAGATCCTTGCGCTCGAACTTCTTCACTTCAGCAGCAGCGTTGCGGGCTTTTTTCTTGAACAGATTGAGCATGGTGTAGTTCCTTTGGTTGGTTTGGGTGACTCAGCAGATGCGCCTCGGGGGAAGCGCATCGACTCAATCAGGTGCGGCTTGCGATCTTGGCGGCGACAAGGCCGGCAAGCTCAAGGATGTTCAGCTTCTTGCTTTCGATCTGCCCGCTGTACTCATTGCGCTCAAGCGGCTGGCCAACGAAAGCGGCCAGCATCACGCATGCAGCGCGCTCGTTCGTTCCGTTGTCCTCCATCTGCTTTTCAAGGGTTGCCACCTTGTCCTTGTGATGCGCAAGCAGCCAAGAGTCTTTCTTGATACCTGCGATCAGCTCAGCCTTGGTCAGCTTCGCCATTTCAGTTTCGGTCATGGTTGCCAGCTTGAAGATGTTGATATCGCTCACGGTGAAGCTCCTTTCGGTTGGTTGATTTCCCCCTGATGCCACTCATGGAATGGCACCGAGGAAAGCAACCGTACATGGGACTCCCCATGCACCTACTCCCGCCTACCGAGGCCGATACGGCCAGCCCCAGGGAGCCGCATGGCTATGTGGGTGGCTAACTGCCTTTCCCGGTCGGGAGGGGTGTTGCGTCTGGTTGTTAAAGAGCGGTGTGCTGCGTTGTTGAGCGAATGATGGATCACGACAGGAAGATTTGCAAGGGGCTTGCAAAGATATTTTTTGCGTGTAGAGTTATGAACATCAACAACGAAAGGGGTTACAGATGAAAACCAAGGCAGTAATTGAGTACTTCGGCGGTGTGCGACAGGCAGCAGAGGCTCTGAACCTTTCTACCCAGGCAATCTATGGCTGGGGCGAAGAGGTTCCAGCTCCGCGCCAAGCTCACGTTCAGCTGGCAACCAAGGGGAAAATCAAGATGGATAAGGTGAGCAAATGAAGATCGTCGACACGCCACGCGCTGTGACGCTCATCGAATCGGATGATGAAAAGGCCATCTTTAAAGGCCCCATCGTTCGTCAAGTAGGATTCGGAACGGCATCGTTCACTGATGAATTCCGGGACTGGCTCTTTGGCGTACAAGATGGGGAATGCGGGTACTGCGGCGCAAGCCTTGGCGATACGTGGAGCGGAAACAAAGACGCTCATGTTGAGCACATCAAACCTCGCCGCCTCGGCGGTCAGGATTGCCCACCGAATCTCATGTTTGCCTGTAAGTCGTGCAACTCAATGAAGTCAAATCACTTTTTCCGTTCGCTGCATTTGAAGTGGGCGCTAAGGGATGCAGGGCTCCACGGAGTCATAACCTGCGAGCAGGCAAAAAAGCTCGTCGACATGGGGTTTCTTGATCTCGAGGTTGGCTCAAGATTTCATTTCGAGATAGAGGGCTGGGCTCACGTATACCCGCTTCCAACTCAGGAAGACCATGATGAGCAATGGTCACGGGTCTATTCAGGTATCTCGCGCAAGGAGATCAGAAGTGAATCCGAATCGTGATTTCAGGGGGATCTGGATACCAGCGGACCTCTGGCTGACCAAGGAACTTACCGTTGGCGAAAAGCTGATGTATGTCGAGATCGAGAGCCTTTCAAGGTTGGGGCGAGGCTGCTTTGCCAGCAATGCTCACTTCGCCGACATGTTCAGCATCTCAGCCTCACGGGTTTCCGAGATCATCAGCTCGTTGGCAAGCAAAGGTTTCGTGACGGTTGAGCAGAAGCGTGAAGGCGTCAGGACGGTTCAGCGGATCATCAAGATCATCCCGCGTTATGCGACTTCTTCGGAAAATACGAAGAACCCCTTCGGAAAAGGCGATGAAGGTTCTTCGGAAAACACGCAAGGGAAGAATACAGGTTTAAGTAATACAGAGAAGGAGAGCAATTCTGTCGACCATCAAGATGGCCGACCGTCGAATGACGAGATTCTCAAGGCATATCAGGAAGTCTGTGGCGGTGTCTTCAAGGGCGCCGAACTGATGACGCCAAAGCGCGCAGCCAACGTGAAGAAGCTGATGGATCTGAAAATCCGTGGCCAGCGCCCGTTCCGTGAAATGGGCGCCGACTTCTGGAAGGCCTACTTCACTGACTGCCTTGAAAACCAGCACTGGCGTGGCAACAACGACCGTGGCTGGAAGGCTGACTTCGAGTTCCTGACTCGACCTGAGAACGTGGCCAAGGTACTGGGCGTATGAACGAAGCACCTGAAAGACCTATTTTTTCTGAGGAAGCTGAGCACGGCGTGATTGGTGCGCTCCTACACAGGGCAGACCTGGCCGACCGTATTGGTGCCAGCCTGCTGCCTGAGCACTTCTTCAACGCTGACAACGCAATGCTGTACTCGATGATCCTGGCGCAACGTGCCAAGGGGCATTCACCAGACGTGATTACCCTCAGTGATTACCGTGCTGAGCTACCAAGTGGTGCACCAACCTTGATCTACGCCGCTGAGATTCAGCGCAACGTGCCTGGGTATGCCAACGCCATGCAGTACGCCAAGGTTGTTCGCGAACGGTTCCAGGCTCGTAAGCTACAGCAGGCTGCATGGGAAATCAGCGACATCGCCTTGAGCAAGGGCAACATCTCGGAGCAGATCGCCAACGCGCAGGCAATGCTGATGGGCCTGGATGCCGAGGATGATCGTCCCGATGTGATCCTGATGTCTGATGTGCTGCCTAAGGTCGTGTCTGAACTGGACAGGGCGAATGCTGCCGGCCAAGAGCAGTACGAGCCAGAAGGCGTTACGTTCGGGCTGCCTGACCTTGACCGCATCATCAAGCGCCTACGCCCAGGTAGCTTCACTGTCATTGCTGGTCGGCCAGGTACTGGTAAGACGGTGCTCGGCCTCAACCTGGCTGACAACATCGCGATCAACGAAGGGCACGGCGTTCTGGTTTTCACGCTGGAGATGGAAGGCAACGAACTGGCTCGCCGCTGCCTGGCTGCCCAGTCTCAGGTAACCCAGAGCGTTCTTGATGGGTCGGAGAAGGCAGAGGACGGCCACTGGCCACTGATCACCCAAGGCGTGAATAAGATCCAGCACGCTGATTACCGGCTCTGTGAGAAGCCTGCGCTGCCGTTCAGCCGTATCGCGTCCATTGCCCGGTACCAGCACCGCGTGAAGCCGCTCAAGGCGATCTTGGTGGACTACATCGGCCTTGTGGCATCAGAGCCTGGCAGCAAGTTGTTCAACCGAGCAGCAGAGCTTGGGATCGTTTCGCGCGGCATGAAGGCCTTAGCCAAAGAGCTGAAGGTTCCAGTCATCGCCCTGGCCCAGCTGAACCGTGGTATCGAGTCGCGCGCCGACAAGACGCCGCAAATGTCCGACCTGCGCGACTGTGGCGACATTGAGCAGGACGCCGACACGATCATCATGGCGCACCGTGATGAGAACTCGGAAGACGGGCGCGACGGCTACACAGAGATCTTTGTGCCGAAGTGCCGCCACGGGAAAACCGGCCGCTGCACGCTTATGTTCAGGGGCGAGATTGCCAAGTTCGTGCCGGCCATCAAGCGCTATGGCGACACGGAGGCTAGGCCGGCTCGTACACGCTCGGCCAAATCATTCATCAACTCAATCGCACCACAACAGTAGGGCTGAGAGAGGAAATCACCGTGAGCAATATCCTTGAAGATATTTTTTCAGAAAGACCAGGCCAGCCAACGGCCGAAGAGCAGGCGAACAGCAACGCCTACCGATTTCAGGTATGGCTTCAGAATCTGATCTCTGAGCTTGTGCGCGAAGACAGCGCCAAGATCCGCAGTGAGATTCAACGCGACACCGGGAACATCCTGCTCAACATCCGCAACATGTTCGACTACATCAAGCGCGGCGATCACATCCATTTTTGCAAGGACTGTGGCCGACCTGAAATGTCGACGTATCCCAAGCTGATCGACATGCAGATCTGCTCAAGCTGTGAGTTCTGGGAGAAATACGCAGATCAGTACGAGGCCGAGAAGATGGATGGGAAGCTTTTGGTGATCGGCGGCTGGGTCTATGGCGACAATGGGAACGTCGAAAACACCAACGGCTACCACGACAAGTTCCTGGGTCACGCTGGGCGCCGGTTCTACATCCTCACCAATTCGGGCTCGTCGTTCACCACCAACAACCTGTGGTCGGCCGGAGATATCCCGCGCAGATTCATAAGCCGCATGCCGGACAACGCAGTATTTCTTACCAAAAACGAATATGACGCACTGTGGGTGAAGCCATGAGCAACTGGATTAGCGTTAAGGATCGACTCCCGGAAACCATCGAACCTGTCTTGGCTTTTGGCCAGAGCGACAGCAACGATTCTGAGCACGTCTTCATCGGCTGGACTGATGGCGACAAGTGGTTTGAGATCAACAATGGTGACTACATCGACGGCGGTTATCGCGATGATTACGACGCCGTTGCCACGCATTGGCAACCACTTCCCCCGGCGCCACCTGCGGAGGGCGAGTGAATGAGCATAAATGATGATCGGGTTCTTAGGACAATGAGAGCCATGGCCTGGGAGAGAGCGAAAGGCGAGCTGAGGTCTATCGGTCAGACCTATTGGGATGGCACCAGTGACAGATACGATCGCTTCAAAGAGGAAATCGAAGAATTCATTAAGCGAATTGAAGACGAAGGCATCATCGAGTAAGGAGAACCACCGTGACCAACAACGAAAACGAAATGCTCGAGCAGTTTCAAGCGTGGTTTGAAAAAGAGTTCGGCTTTGGCAAGAAAGAAATCCTTCTCACCGACGATGAGCGTGGGAAGGCTTTGCTCGGAGCAGCATGGTTGGCCTGGCAAGCCTCGCGCCAGGCCTTGGTGATACAGCTACCGGACCGAGCATCTGAGGCCTATCGCGAAGAGTTCGAGGATGTCGAGGGCGGCAGCTTCAACGAGGCGGCATACATCCGCGACGTGCGCACCTCCATCGAATCCCAAGGAGTGAAGTGCAAATGACCACGATCGAGAAAATCAAGCAGTCTAATCAGGTAGTGGAAGACCTGTTCAATCAGCTGGGCGCCCTGGTTAGAACCAAAAGCACCATCCGCATTCTTGACGTTGAGATTCTGCAAAAGGCCGTAGGTGATCTGGCCTACGCCCAAGCCGAAGCCCTGCGCCAAGCCACCGAGGTCGCCGACGAGAACTTCGCCCGCGCGCAGAAGCTCAGCGAGCAGGTTCAGGAGAATGTGCGGCACATTGAGCGGCTGGCGGAGCGGCGAAGTGATGAGGATCGGCGGATTATTCAAGGTTTGGAGAAGATTGCCATACGCATCGACTCCTTCGTCGAGGCCGAGCGCGACATGCCGCTCGAGTCGCTGCGCATCTGCCAAGACAAGCTAATCATTGCACTGGCCCTGGCTAAGGGGGAGGCGGTATGAGCATCACTGAGATCCAGATCGAAAACATAGAATCCTGCGACGAATACTCCCTGCGGCATCACGCAGACGAGGTTCTTGATCTAGTCCAGTCATATCGGGAGCTGGTGTGGCTTCTTGAGGATTCCGGGGTTATGCAGCTTGACGATGAATGGGCGGAGAGGATCCAGCGCCATGTAGGTGATGTTGAGGGGATCGAGCCATGACCCTCAACCCAAGAAAGCAGATGCCGCCGCTGGCATCGACCAACATCTGCGACGTATGCCGCAAGCCAAGATCCTTCGGCCACAACACCTACAAGCACACGAAGTGCTCAAAGATCAGACAGGCGCGGTATGCGCGGGAGGGGAAGGTATGAGCATCGTTCGAAAGAACCTCATGAACCAACAGGGCTACGCGCCATATTGCGGCGGCGCGATGGACCCTAAGTCCAATTGCCCTATGCCGCGCACTCGATGGGACGGTGAGCAGTTCAAGTGCTCATGCGGATGGAGATCAGAATTCCCAGCCGATTTCATCGCTGAGTACAAGGCCAAGTGGAATCTTGAGGGCAAGCCATGAACGTCCAACCAATGACCAAGCCAGACGGCGGCATGAATCCGCTGTTCCGTAGCGCGATGACCGGTCGCTGCGATGTATGCGGACGCGGCAGGGCCTACTACAACCACGACAAATGCTCAAAGGCTCGGCAGGCAGCAGGGTTTGTGCTGCTGGATCGGGGGCATGGGCGGAAGGAGGAGCAGGAATGAACACCGACCTGCAAACGCTAAAGGCCACCGCCCAGGCCACGGCTGAGAAATGCCCCGAGCTGCTGGTTACGGTTCCGGCTGGGGTTATGGTGGGGTTGATCAGGGATGCAGAGCGCTACAGGTGGTTGCGTCTGCAGCCAAATGACTGTTCGGCGCCACGCATCGACATCTGTCACTGGACGCGCAATGGTGATGATTCGGTCAATGAGGGTGAAGGACTTCGTGAGGCTGAAGCAGATGAAGCCATTGACACCGCCATGACCAAGGAGGCTCAGTGACAGAGATCTTCATCCTAGTTCCCGGCGAACCAGTGGCAAAGGGCAGGCCACGGTTCGCCAAGCGTGGCGCCTTTGTCACGACGTACACGCCTGAGAAGACGCGAGAGTACGAACTGAAGGTGTCGTGCGAGGCGCGGCGATCAATGGGGGCAAAGGCGCCTATTCTCGGGCCGGTTGGCATCAAGATCGACTTGATGATTGGCATTCCGCAGTCATGGAGCAAAAAGAAGCGATTACAGGCGTTTTCGGGAGAGATTAGACCGACGAGTAAGCCTGACTGGGAAAACGTCTGTAAAGCGCTGTGCGACGCTTTAAATGGCATTGCATGGATGGATGACTCGCAGGTAGTTGAGGCTACGGTCACAAAGCAGTACTCAGAGGAGCCATGCGCGATCATCAAAGTCCGGGAGCTTGACTTAGGTCTGCCGCTCAACGCATGATTCACCCACACCCGACTCCCCGCCATCAGCGATTCAGAACGGTGTTCACGGTGAAGTTCGCAAAACCCCAGGTCGAAAGGTCTGGGGTTTTGTTTTTGTGCTGCCATACTCCGCAAAGCGCTTCGCTTAACCACATTCAGGGGGAGATATGGACGACAGGAACGATTCACTCATGGCGCTAGGCGCTGTATGGACGAACGAGCATGAATTCGCCGCGGTGGCACAGAACGCCGTCGTTCAGGTTGGGTTTACCACTGGCGCCTACAACTACCAGTTCGACCGGCGAACCTACGCCTGCAGCGAGAACAAGATGCGCATTTCTCTGTATGAGGTCGCATTCACTGGCGGTACCAACATCCTGCGCACGTACAACCGCAATCAGGCTGGACCAGTAAATCCACCGGTGCAGATGAAGGCCGGCGTCACCTTCACACCGAACACCGTAATCGCAAGCCTGTTGTTGCGAGGTGATGCCACCGGCACCAAGGCCACCACCACCATTCCAGAAGATGAGCCGCTGATCCTCAAGAAGAACACCAGCTACGTGCTGACCTTCCAGAATCTCGCCGGCCAAGATGCCGATATTGACTTCAGGATCAACACCAGGGAGCAGACGCCTTCGGAAATGGTGCGGTGAGTGCTTGGATTTGGTAATTTTGGCTTTCAGGTGGATACGCAGGCTTACGCCATCATTCATGCACAAGTGAACCGCCATCCCGGCGCGGATCAAGGTGCTACACGCCGCCAAGGAGAAATCCTGAAGCGCCGGATCAGGTAACCGGCAAAGCCCTGCAGGCATAGCCCACTTCGGTGGGCTTTTTCATTCCTGCCGTTTGCTCTGGTATGATTGGTTAAAATTTGATCAATTCAAAAGATTCAGTCGTTGATCAAAAATCAACCAATATCGAATAAGGAGTGACTTATGGCTGCGCAACGTGGCGGTAAGCGCGAGGGGGCAGGGAGAAAGCCTGGCTCACGCAACAAGGTGACTGCTGACATCAAGGAACTTGCTCAGAGCTATGGGCAGGATGGTCTTGAGGTCCTGGTGAAGATCATGCGCGACAAGGATGCCCCTCACGCCGCCAGAGTGGCCGCTGTGAAGGAGATCTTCGATAGGGGCTATGGTAAGGCCAAGCAAGAGATGGAACACACTGGAGGGCTCAATCTGAACGTTGTGACCGGGGTGCCTAATGCAGACGCAGACCGTTGACTTAGGCTACAGGCCCAGGGGATGGCAGCAGCAAGTCCACACCCAGCGCAAGCGGTTCACTGTGTGCGCTCTCCATCGGCGGGCAGGAAAGACAGAGCTTGCGGTGATGGAGCTGATAGACAAGGCCATGCGCTTCCAGAAAGAGCTTGGCCTTTTTGCTTATGTGGCGCCGTTCCTCAAGCAGGCAAAGGCCATTTCGTGGCAGCGACTCAAGCACTACTGCGGGAAGATCCCCGGCATCGAGATCAACGAGTCTGAGCTTTGGATCAGGTTTCCGCACAATGGCGCGGTGATTCGCCTGTTTGGCGGTGATAACTCGGATGCCATGCGCGGCCTGCGCCTGGACGGGGTCGTGATTGACGAAGTAGCGCAGATCAAGCCTGAGCTATGGGAGGAGGTAGCACAGCCGGCCTTGTCCGACCGCAAGGGCTGGGCCCTGTTCATCGGTACCCCGCACGGCATTAACCTGTTCTCCAAGCTCTACTTCGAAGGCATGCAGAAGGCTGACTGGTGCAGCGTTCGATATACCGTGTACGACACCCAGGCGATTGACCCTGTTGAGGTTGAGCGCTTGCGGGCTGACATGAGTGAGAACGCATTTGCCCGGGAATACCTGTGCGACTTCTCTGCTGCGGGCGATGACCAGCTCATGAGCCTGTCAAACATCGAAGACGCATCGCGCAGACAGCTCAGGCCAGACCAATACAGCTTCGCCCCAGTGATCCTTGGCGTCGACGTGGCGCGCTTCGGCAACGACTCGTGCGCCATCGTTCGCCGGCAGGGGCTGGCCAGCTACGAGCCGCTTGAGTGGAACGGCATCGACAACATGCAGTTCGCCTCCCATGTCGCTGCGCAGATCCAGCAGCACAAACCTGACGCAGTGTTCATCGATGCCGGGCACGGCCAGGGCGTGATTGATCGCCTGAGGCAGCTTGGCTACATCGACATCATCGAGGTTCACTTCGGCGGGGCTGCGACCAACCTGAAGTACAAGAACAAGCGCGCTGAGATGTGGTACGAGATGGCTGAGTGGGTAAGGTCTGGCGGCGTGATCGCCAACAACATGCGGCTAAAGCAGGACTTGGCCACGCCAACCTACAGCTACGACCGGGCGAACAAGATCCAGTTGGAGTCGAAGGACGATATCAAGGCAAGGGGGCTGCCATCTCCTGACGCTGCCGACGCGCTTGCCCTGACCTTTGCCATGCCAGTGATGAAGAAGGACGGCATGCACAGAGGTTCGCATACCAACTGGGACCCTTACGCAGCTGGTACTGGCGCCGAAGTCCAGACCGAATGGAACCCCTACGCATGATCACGACAAGGCCATACCAGGCTGGCGACCTTGCCCGGCTGCCGTGCTACGAAGAGAACCCATGCGAGGGCTGGGAGGCGCATACAGAGGCTGAGGCATGCGGCCTGACCTCGTACTACCTAGGCGAGCAGATCGTCGCTGTATCGGGCTACCAGTTGCTTTGGAATGGCGTGGCATATGCGTTCGCAGTAATAGACCGTGCAGCAGTCAAGGGGAGCGGCCTGAGCCTTGCCCGGGCAGTAGCCGCAAGCATCGACCGCCTCATGCATTCCGACAGCCTCCACCGCGTCCAATCAACCTGCGCCGCCAGCGACCGCCACAGCGCCGCATTCCTCAGGGCGACAGGCCACACGTTTGAATCCACAATGCGCAAGGCCTCACCTGATGGCCAAGACATCGTCATGTACGCAATCACCAAGGAGTGAACAACATGGGTAAGAAGGTCAAGAAAGCACTAAACGTGGCCACCTTTGGCCTGTCTGGAGCCGCTGAGAAGCTGGCGGTAGATCCGCTCAAGGCGGCTTTGGGCATCGGCGCATCGGCTCTCGGCGCTGGCGCAGGGGCAGAGACCGGCAGCACATCTGCAGCCGTTGAGGCGCCATCTAGCACGCCAACTGCCGTATCAGCCGACACCGAGGCAGCACGCGAGGCCCAGCGCCGCCGACAACTGGCAGCAGCCGGCCTGAGCGGGAACATCCTCACTGGTGCCGGTGGCCTTGGCAGCGCATCCACCACCGGCGCCAAGAGCCTGCTCGGGAGCTAAGTCATGCCCAAGATCGATGCCAAAGAGGCCGAGCGCCTCAGCAAGAAGGGGCAGCAGCTCAAAGCTGACCGGGACGAGAAGTGGCTACCCAAGTGGAAGAACCAGCGCGACTACCTGTCACCGGCTGATGGCCAGTTCGAGGGCGACCAGCAGAACGACGGCAAGCGCAAGGACCAGCGGATCAACAACCAGAAGCCTGTGCGGTCGGCCAAGATCGGTGCCGCCGGCATGGCATCGGGCTTGGCCAGTCAGTCACGACCATGGATCTTGATCCAGCCTCCACAAGGCGTGCCGAACAACTCAGCTGTTCAGCAGTGGCTATACGCCGTGCAGCTGTCCATTCATGGCGTACTGGCACGCTCGAACTTCTACAACATCCTGCCTCAGGTCTGTCACTCGGAAATGGTCTACGGCACCGGGGCCATGTCGGCGCTGCCGGATGACGAAGATGTGGTTCGGTTCTATCACTACCCCGTGGGCACTTTCGCCCTGGCTACCAGCGCACGCGGCCAGGTCGACACGTTCTACCGCGAATACAGCATGACCCCGCGCCAGATCGTGCAGCAGTTCGGCAAGGATAATTGCAGCGCTCAGACAAGGTTGCTGGCCGAGCAGGGACAGAACACCGAAATCTGCGTGTGCCACTTGATCGAGCCAAACCCCGACGCCGACATGACCAAGATGGACAACAGATCCATGCCTTGGAAGTCCACCTACTGGGAGGACGGCAAGCAGAACGAGTGCATCCTGCGTCAGAGCGGTTTCAAGTCCTTCCCGATCATGGCGCCGCGCTGGGATGTTAACGGGGTGAACGTGTACGGGACTGGCCCTGGCGATGTGGCCATTGGCAAGTCTCAGGAACTGCAGCTGCTGGAAGCCGACAAGATGCGCTTGGTCCAGCTGTACGCCCGGCCATCGCTCACGGCGCCGATCAGCATCAGGGGCCAAGGCGCAAGCACTGTTCCAGGCGGCATCACTTGGGTTCCGGACAACCTCGTTGGTGCTGCCATGCGCCCATCCTACGAGCCTAACCCTGCAGCCTTGGTCAACGTCAGGGCTGAGATTGCCGAGTGTGAGCAGGACATCTCCGAGGCATTCTACGAGGACCTGTTCCTGCTGATCAGCCAAAGCGAAGGCACGATGACTGCTTACGAGGTGGCGCAGCGCAAGGAAGAGAAAATGCTGATGCTTGGCCCCGTGGTCGAGCGCAACAACGACGAACTGTTTGACCCTCTGATCGACCAAGTCTTCTCGATCATGTACGAGGCCAGTATTCCGTATTGGATGGGGTTGCGCGAGGGTGAGCCGCTGATCCCGCCACCACCTGAAGAGTTGCAGGGCGTCCCTCTCCGGGTTGAGTACGTCAGCATCCTGTCTCAAGCACAGAAGGCCGTTGCAGCCAGCGGCATCGAGCGCGCGATTCAGTTCACCTCTCTGCTTGCCCAGGCCCAGCCTGACGCCTTCGACAAGATCAATTCTGACGTTGCACAGGAAGAGTACTTCACCGCCATCGGCGTTCCTCCAACCCTGCTGCGCTCTCAGGATGAGGTAAACGCGATCCGCGAGGCACGGGCCCAGGCCCAGCAGCAGCAGATCATGGCAGAGCAAGCCGCACAGATGGTCGACAGCGCCAAGACCCTCTCCGAAACCCCAACAACCGGTGACAGCGCGCTAACTGCTATGATTGGCGCGAGTTGAAGCGAGGTGTACAAATTTTGAGCAACCAAGCGGAAGCGGATAAACTTGAACGGCAACTGGGCTACCAGACGATCATGAGCACCGTACAGGCGCGCAGGGTCATCTGGGAGCGGTTTGAGGTGGTAGCCATCTACCAGGCGGCCCCGAACCAAGAACACGGCACACTGGCGTTCAACGAGGGCAAGCGCTGTAACGCCCTTCAGCTGATGAGCGACCTGATCGCCTACGTGCCAGAGCTTTACGACCTGATGGTCAAAGAAAACCGGGAACGCCTTCTGCGTGAAGCGCAGGAACAACAGACTGGGAGTGACGAATGAATCTGTTCATCCATGGCCGACTGGGCCATTTCTTCATGAATGAGGCTGGTGCTGACGGCGGTGATGGTGGCAGCGCAGCTGCTGCAACTGGCGGTGATGCTCAGGCATCGGCAGAGCCATCCAGTATGCTTGGCGGCGGCGAACAGCAGGCCAGCACAGAGCAGCAGCAGGAAGGCCAGCAACAGCAGCAGGAGAAGCCAGCCGGTGCACCAGAGGCCTACGAGGCATTCACCCTGCCTGACGGCGAAACCCTGGATGAAGCCGTCCTGCCTCAGGTGCAGTCCCTGTTCAAGGATCTCGGCCTGCCACAGGAGAAGGCCCAGGAAGTCCTGAACAAGCTTCTGGAGATCGACAAGGCCCGCCAGCCTGCTGAACTCACCGCCGAGCAGGTGGCAGAGCAGCAGAAGCAGCAGCACGAGGCCATGAACGCGCAGATCGTCAACCTGAACAAGGACTGGGGCAATCTGTGCAAGCAGCTGCCGGAGATCGGCGGCCAGAACTTCGAAGCTTCGCTGAAGACCACGCAGAACGTCATGGCCAAGTTCGCCAGTCCTGAGTTGCGCGAGCTGCTGAACTACTCGGCCCTGGGCTCTCACCCGGAGTTCTTCAAATTCATCCACGCCATCGGGTCCAGCATCAGCGAAGACACGATGGTCCACGGTGGCGAAAGATCCACCGGTCCGAAGCCACCTGAAGCGGTGCTTTGGCCAACCATGCAACAGCAGTAACCACAAACCACTTGAGGGGAATGATTTATGGCAACTCTGACCGGTAAAGTCACATTGTTGGATGTGGCGAAGACCCTGGACCCGGACGGCAAGACCGCTGCAGTAGCGGAACTGCTGAGCCAGGACAACGAAATGCTGCTCGACATGCCTTGGTACGAGGGCAACTTGCCCACCGGCCACCGCGTGACCACTCGCACCGGCCTGCCTGAGCCTGTATGGCGCAAGCTGAACGGCGGCGTTCCACCGAGCAAGGCGACCACTGCACAGCTGGATGAGGCCTGCGGCATCTTGGAAGCGCGCTCCGAGATCGACAAAGACCTGGCCATGCTGAACGGAAACACCCCGCAGTTCCGCCTTCTGCAGGCAAAGGCTCACCTCGAAGCCATGAACCAGCGCATGCAGCAGCAAGTCATCTACGGCGACCGCTCCACCCCTGAGGCCTTCGTAGGCCTTTCGCCGCGCTATGACGACGTACCCACCACTGTCGGCGGCGCGGCCACCAAGGACAACGTAATCGATGCCGGCGGCACTGGTACCGATAACTCGTCCATCTGGCTGATCGGCTGGGGCGCGAACACCATCCACGGCATCTATCCGAAAGGCTCGCAGGCTGGCCTGATCCACAACGACCTTGGCGAGATTGACGCGTTCGATGCGAACATGAACCGCTTCCGCGCCTACGGCGACCAGTACCAGTGGAAGGCCGGTATCGCTGTGCATGACTGGCGCTATGCAGTCCGCATCGCCAACATCGACAACAGCGACCTGACCAAGAACGCCAGTGCCGGCGCCGACATCATCGACCTGATGACCCAGGCCCTGGAACTGATCCACAGCCTGAACGGCGTCACCCCGGTGTTCTACGTTCCGCGCCGCATCCGTTCGTTCCTGCGCCGTCAGACCGTGAACAAGGTGGCCGCATCGACCCTGTCTTACGACAACGTTGCAGGCAAGCCAGCGCTGATGTTCGGCGAAGTGCCTGTTCGTCGCGTCGACGCAATGCTCAACTCTGAGGCCCGGGTCGTCTGACCCGGCTTCACTCAACAGGAGAAACCCTTATGTACGTCGACAAGCAAGCAGAGTTCTCGGATGCCCAGGCGGTCACAGCTACCGCGATCTCGACCAATGTCATGGATCTGGTCAGCAACAGCTCGGGCAAGAACCCAATCCGCGATATCGGCACCGGCCAGGATGTGTATCTGGTCGTGACCACCACTGTTCAGCCGACCGCGGCTGGTGCTGCAACCGTCACCGTTACCCTGGAATCGGACGACAACGCCGCCCTGTCTTCGCCAACTGTCCACTTCACCAGCAAGGCATTCGCGCTGGCTGAAATGGCGCCAGGCGTGGGCATGGTCGCGATCAAGCTGCCAGCCGGTAACTACGAGCGCTACCTCGGCGTTCGCTACACCGTAGGCACCGGCCCGCTTACCGCAGGCAACTTCGATGCGTTCCTGACCACCGATGTTGCTTCGTGGCGCGCCTATGACCGCAACTACACCGTGTAAGGAGGCAGCATGAGCCAGCAATATCGAGTCACTCATGTACCTCACTACATCGGTGGTCGTCTGGTCTACCCGGATCGCGGCGACGAGTCGTTGGTAACTCTGGAGAAAGGTGTTGAGCCTGGTCAGTGGCTGGAGAAGGTTGGCGGTACCGAGGCAAAGGAAGACACTGGTGCCAATGATGGCGCTGATGACCGTAAGGCCCTGCTTGAAGAAGCTCGCGCCTTGGGCCTGAACCCTCATCACGCCACCGGCTCCGAGAAACTGAAAGAACTTATCGCCGAGGCCAAGGCCAAGGACGGCGGGGGGGGAGAAGAACCACCGGAAGACAAGAATCTCCCGGACGCGTAATCAGCCAGCCCTGGCCCCTTCGGGGGCCTTTTTTCTTTGTGGGGTCCAGACATGGCCAGCAAGATCGATGTATTCAACATGGCGCTATCCAACATTGGGTCATCAGAGACGGTGGCTGATGAGCTTGAGCGAAGCCCTGAGCGCGTGACCTGCTCCCGGTTTTGGGATACGTGCCGGGATGCCCTGTTCTCGTACAAGGATGTCGAGTGGAAGTTCGCCACCGCTACCGTGGCGCTGGCTGACCTCGGCACGCCGCCTGAGGGATGGGCCTTCCGCTACCGTTACCCTAATGACTGTATCAACGCTCTGGAGGTCATGAGTGGCATAGCTCGTACCGTGCCGGAAGAGTTCAAAGCCAAGTTCGACATCCAGTACGAGGCCAATGGCCGCGTCATCCTGTGCGATATCGAGCAGGCTCAGCTTCGGTACACCAAGCGCGTGGAAGAGGTCGAGCGCTGGCCTGCGTACTTTGTTGAGGCCATGGCTGCGCGCCTGGCATCGTTCATCGCTGCGCCACTCAAGAAGGATCTGTCTACGCGCAATGACATGATCCAGCTTGCCGAGCAGCTGATTCAGGTAGCCATCGCAGCGAGCCTGAACGAAGGCCAGCCAGACGGGCCATTCACCTCGATCTATGAGGGGGCCATTCACCAATGACCACATCTCTCATTCAGCCTACGTTCTCCCGCGGTGAAATCGGCCCTGAGCTTGCTGCTCGTACCGACCTTGCCGCATATCAGACTGGCCTGGCCAAGTGCATCAACTTCATCATCAGTCCTTACGGCGGCGCACAGAACCGCCCGGGCACCCAGTTCCTTGCACAGACTGCCGGTAATGAGGTGGCGCGCCTGATCCGCTTCAAGTTCAACGTGAACGACACCTACGCGCTTGAGTTCACGCACTTGAAGATGCGGATCTACCGCAATGGCGCGCTGATCGTGTACAGCAGCGGGCCAAGCGTCGGGCAGATCTTCGAACTGGTAACGCCATTTACCCGCGACCAGCTGTTTGAACTGAACTTCACCCAGTCGGCGGACGTGATGGACATCGTGCACCCTGAGCACAAGCCGAAGAAGCTGAAGCGTTTTGCGCATGACAACTGGACGCTGACTGATGTCAGCCTTGTTCCTGCGGTGCCTGCTCCGGCCAGCGCCACTGCTACGGCTGACACGGGCGGTAGCTCAACCGTTCTGATCGCTTGGCAGTACCAAGTCACCGCTGTGGTTGATGACGGCAGCCAAACCCCTGAAGAGTCGCTGCCGGTTACCTCGAACTCGATCAACGTCAAGAGCGACAACCAGAAGGCCACGCTGACCTGGCCAGCCGTCGTCGGTGCGACCTACTACAACGTGTACAAGGACAACGCCGGGGCTGGAATCTATGGCTTCGTCGGTCGCGCTACATCGACTAGCTTCACCGACGTGAACATCACGCCGACCAAGACAGACACCCCGCCGACCGGTACCGACCCATTCATTGGCGCCGGCAACTTCCCGCGTGCTGTCGCCTACTTCCAACAGCGTCTGGTGTACGCCAGCACCGAGAATAAGCCTCAGACGCTCTGGTTTAGCCGTACAGGCGTGTTCACCAACTTCGGCTACTCATTCCCAACCAAGGACGACGACGCGATCACATGGACGATTGCGAGCAACGAGGTGAACCAGATCAACCATGTGATGCCCCTGCGAGCGCTGATGACGTTCACTGATGGCGCAGAGTGGATCATCCAGGGCCAGAGCAGCGGCTTCACCGCCAAGACCATCAACGGCGACCCGCAGACGTACAACGGCATCGGTCAGCTTCGCCCGCTGGTGCTGAACAACACCGCGCTTTATGCGCAGGAGCGTGGACGCACCGTCACCGCATTTGGATACACCCTGGAATCGGATGGCTTCAGCGGAAGCGACATCAGCGTGCTCTCTCCGCAGATGCTGCAGGAGTACAGCCTGGTCGACTGGGACTATCAGAAGATCCCGTACAGCATCGTGTGGGGCGCCCGGGAAGACGGCGCAATGGTCGGAATCACGTATCTGGCAGAGCAGCAGGTCATCGGCTGGCATCGGCACTACACCGATGGCACCGTGCTTTCCGTTTGCTCTGTGCCTGAGGGGCGCAGGGATGCGGTCTATTTGTGCGTTGAGCGCGTCATCAATGGCGTGGCTAAGCGTTACGTCGAACGCATGGCAGATCGTCAGCCAGAGCGCTACAGAGGCACTCCACTGATCAAGTATTCATGGTTCCTCGACAGCGCCCTGATGTATGACGGCACGAACCAGACGGCAACAACCATCACCATCACTGGCGGTACCGAATGGAAATACCCCGAGGCACTGACGGCCACTGCCAGCGCCAGTCTGTTTGCCCCCGGCGACGTTGGCGACTCCATCCAGTACCTGGCCACGCCTGATGCCGACCCGTTCCGCATGGTCATCACCGCCTACACAAGCGCAACGCAAGTCACTGTCAGGCCCTATGGCGAAGTGCCGACCGCCATCCGTGGCGTGGCATTCACATCCTGGGCGTTCGCACGCAACACGCTTTCAGGCCTGAGCCACCTTGAGGGTAAGAAGGTCACAGTCTTGGCGGATGGCAACGTTACCAAGGACGTTACCGTCACATCTGGCGCCATTGAACTCGACACCCCGGCAGGCGTAGTTCTTGTGGGCCTGCCATACGAATGCGAACTGCAGACCCTAGAGGTAACTTTCGGCGGCCAGGAAACCCTTTCCGACAAGGCCAAGATCATTCAGCAGGTGACAGCGGTTCTGCTTGAATCCCGTGGCGGCTTCTACGGTACCGCCAACGAGGAATCGAAACTGTGGGAGTTCAAGCCTCGCCAAGACTCCGACGACTACGGCCCAATCCAGGCCTTCACTGGCAAAGCTACCCAAGTCATCACCGATAACTGGAGCGGGAACGGCCAGATAACCGTGGTTCAGAAGGACCCGCTGCCAATGACCATCCTGGCGCTGATCCCGGCGACCGAAGTCGGTGGCCGCAAATGATCTCCGTGAGAGCCACAAGTATCGACGATCTGGCCATCGTAGAGGCCGGTTCCAGGCAGGCAGACAGAGACGAAATGGCCGCGCTTGGGGAAAGCGTGGCTTCCTGCCTGCGGGTCGGCTTCGAGGAAAGCATGCGCTGCTGGTCGATCTGTTCAGACGATCATCCGATAGCCATCGTGGGTGACACCATGCAGGGCATTGGCGCCGGAGTTCCTTGGATGGTGACCACACATGACGTTGAAGTCCACGCCAGGGGCTTCCTGCAAGCCAGCAAGGCCATACTCAAGGACATGCTCACGCGCCACGCAACCCTGTCAAACTATGTGGATGCAAGGAATGCCGCGGCTATCAGGTGGCTTGAGTGGCTTGGATTCTCGATTGATCCAGCCACGCCGATCTACCCCCATGGCATGCCATTCCACAAGTTCACCATGTACCGGAGAGACTGACTATGTGCTTCCCAGCCGCAGCCGCAGCTATACCAATTGCCTTGGGTGCCTTCAGTGGCTTCATGCAGGGCCAGCAGCAATCTGCGCAGGCAAAGGCTCAAGCCTCGGCCCTGCGCCAGAATGCCCTGTACCTGAACAACGCGGCCAATGACGCCAAGGTGCGTGGCGCCATTGAGTCTGATCAGGCGCGTGTTCAGACCCAGCAGCTGATCGGCACCCAGCGCGCGGCCCAGGCCGCGAACGGCGGCCTTGTCAACGAAGGCTCCAACGCCATCATCCAGCAAGAAACCGCACAGCTTGGTGAACTCGACGCCCTGACGATCTCGAACAACGCCGCCCGTGAAGCCTATGGCTATCAGGTCGAGGCCAGCAATGCGCTCTCCAACGCCAAGCAACTGAGCAAGATTGCCAAACGCAGCCCGTTCACTTCTCTGCTTGGAGGCGTGATCCAGGGTGCAGCAGGCGCCTATGGATCCGGGCTGTTCTCTTCGACTGGCTCGGGAACTGCGGCGGCGCTATCTGGTGCCAGTCGGCTCAACAACAACCAGGCTTACACCTAAGGAGGTCACATGGCTGTTCAAGTCCCAACTCTTGGCGGTCCTCAGGTTCGAAGCCGTGGCATTGGCACTCCTCAGGTGCAGGCCGAGCCAGTAGATCCAACTGGCGCCCAGCTTGCCCAATCAGGCCTGCGCGCTGCAGATCAGATCTTCCAGAAGTCCCAAGAGGACGCCGACACCGCCGCGCTCATCGACGCTGAAACGAAGCTGAGCAACTGGAAGCTGAACACGATGTTCAACGAGCAGGATGGCGTGTATTCGCGAAAGGGCAAGAACGCCCTGGATATCACCAACCAGACGATTGGCATGTATGACCAACAAGCCGACGCCATCGGAAACTCACTGACCAACGACCGCCAGAAAGCACGGTGGAAGCAGATCACGGCCGGCCAGCGCCAGAGCCTGAGCGCCGAACTGAACCGCTACGAATACGGCGAGCGCCAATCCTTCTACGACCAGACGGACGCGGCATCTCTGCAAGCGGCCACGCAAGGAGCTACAGCCTACTTCAATGATCCGCAGCAGGTTGCGTACTACCAGAACAAGGGGGCGCGCATCATCGCCGCCAATGGCCAGCGTAAGGGCCTTCCGCCAGAAGCCGTGCAGCAGAACATCCAGAAGTTCAACAGCAGCATGGCCAGCGATGTGATCAGCCGCATGGCCGTAGATGATCCACTGAAAGCGCAGCAGTACTTCGCGGCCTCGTCCGGCTACATGACCCCTGATGACCAGTACAAGATCAGCAAGATGCTCTCTACCAGCGTTCGTCAGCAGCTTGGCTCGCAGATCGGCGCCAGCGTGTGGGCGAGCGGCAGCATCGGCTCTCAAGCGCTGCCTAACCTGATCATCCAGGCCGAAAGCTCAGGTGACCCTACTGCCGTATCGCCAAAGGGCGCCAAAGGCCTGATGCAACTGATGCCGGACACCGCCAAGGAAATGGCCGCAGAACTCAACATCCCGTACAGCGAAGAGCGCCTGACTGCAGACCCTCAGTACAACATGGCGCTGGGCACTCAGTACCTGAATAAGATGCTGGGCAAGTACGGTGGCAACGAGACGCTGGCCGTGGCCGCATACAACGCCGGGCCTGGAGCTGTTGATAAGTGGGTGAAGGAGTACGGCGATCCGCGCACCGGAGAGATCAGCAATCAGGACTTCATCGATAAGATTCCGTACCAAGAGACCCGCGATTACACCAGCAAGATCGTTGGTCAGCTTGTCGGCGGTGAACCTGCATCAGCGCGCTACGCAGCGGCCACCCAGCAGATCAACAAGATTGATGACCCCAAGACCCGCAAGTACGCCCAAGACCGCGTAGACGACCTCTACAAGGCCCAGCAGCTGGAACAGAAAGCCGCCTACGATCAGGCGGCTCAAGTCGTACTGCAGCGTGGCTACAACGCGGTACCGCCGAACATGCTCGACCAGCTGACGGCAGACGATCAGGTCAAGCTCCAGAAGATGGACGAACACCGCCGCAAGGGAACTGAGCCGAAGACCGATTACGCCAAGCTGCAAGAGTTCATCGACATGCCACCGGCGCAGCTTGAAGAATTGAGCCTTGAGCGTGATGTGCGCCCGTACCTGAACAATGCCGACTTCAAGCGCGTGACGACCATGTACCAGAAGGTCAAGCAAGGTGATCTGTCTGGCCAGGGTTCGGTGAAGGCAGAAGAGCGACAGCTTCAGGGTGTCATGGCAATGGCCGGCATCAAGGTTGGCAACAACAAAGACGCGAAAGAGCCAAAAAACCTTGAGCGTCAAGAGCAGTTCCGCGCCGCGTACCAAGCTCGAAAGGACGCCATCTTCCAAGCGACCGGCAAGCAGCCGACAGCGGCTGAGTCAAAACAGATCGCCGATCAGCTTCTGCTTGATGTGCGCCTGAGCGGTACCGGCCTGTTCTCTGAGGACTCGCTGAAACTGTGGGAGGTCACCCCCGAGAAGCTGGATAAAGCCTACGTTGACAAGGGAGACATCAAGATCGCAGACATCCCGGCGCAAGAACGCCTGCGTATCGTCCAAGCCCTGCGCGCTGCCGGCCAGTCGGCGAGCGAAGAGAACATTGTGGCAGCATATCTCGAACGAATTTCTGGCCTGGGGGTAAGCGTCCAATGATCCAAGTTCCTGAGTTGCTGAAACCGGTTGATTCAAGCGCGATTCCGCAGCCTGAAACGCCGCCGTCCAAGACCACGCAGTTGGCCGATGCTGCCCGTGACTTTTCTCAGTCGCAGAGTCAAGACTTCGTGCACAGCATGGAGACGGTTTCGAATATCAGCCCGGATGCTTATGCCAAAGCGACTGCTGTTTCGCGCTACAGCGGCGTGCCGGCCAAGGTGTTGCACGACAATGCCGACCGCATGAACCAGCTGCTGCGCGGCAACCAGTACGCTGGCATCTACACGAACTACCGGAAGACGGCCAATGCCCTGCGCGACGGCAACCTTGCAGCTGTTTCGCAAGACGACCTTGACCAGCTGGTGCGCATCGAGGGCGCGGCAAGCGACACCCGGTTCAACCAGCAGAGCACCGGAGAAAAGCTGTTCGGCGCAGTTCGCCAGCAATGGGTAGCTCAGCGGCAGGCTGGCCGAGTGGCCGATGCTGCTCGGCTGAATGATATCCAGGCCCAATTCGATCGGGTAGACCTTGAGGTTGCCCGAGCTGCTGAGGCGGGCGAGCAGCCATTCCCAGGCGGCGACAATCCTACTGGCTTCGGCTTCGACTACCTGCAAGCCACGCCAGAGCAGCGCCAGCAGATGCGCGAGCGCCTTGTTGGCCGCCAGACTGATCAGCTGCAGCGCGCCGCGCAGGATGAACAGGCTTTGGCTGACATGCCAGTGGACCCAGGCGCACGCCGAGCGGCTGAGCTTGAGAACAGGCTTTCAGTCGGCATCCCACTTGGCGGCATTGAGCGGCAGATTTATCAGCAGCCAACCGGTCGAGGCAGCCTATCAGCAACCGCTGAAGCTCTTGCAGAAAACCCTGGGTACGCCGTAAGGACATCTTTTGGGGCGGGTGCCACCAGCGCAGAAATGCTTATTGCCGGCGCGCTAGCCGGACCACTAGCAGCCGGAGGTATTGGTTTCGCTGGCGAGTACCAGTCCAAGATTCTGGACGTTCTGCGAGAAGCAAAGGTAGACATCAACAACCCAAAGGCAGTTCTTAGGGCTCTACAAGATGACAACCTAATGGCGCAAGCCGAGCGCAAGGCTAGCCTAAAGGCTGCTGGGACCACCGCCGTAGACTTGGTTAGCATGGGCTTGGCAAGCAAACTTCTTGCTCCTTCTAGGATCGCTGGAAGAAGCCTGACGAATACTCAGCGGGAACTGGCAAACCTCGCAATTCAATTCCCTGTGCAAGGTGTAGGTGAGGGGGCAAGCGAAGCAGCTGGGCAATTCGCAGCAGAAGGGAAAGTAAACGCTGGCGAAGTCCTTCTTGAATCGGTTGCGGGGGCGGGCATGTCGTCACTGGATGTGCTTGCTTTTAGCAACAGGCGCTTGATTGAGGGAATCAAGGATGGTCTTCGCAGGGCGCGTGAGTCTAGGGTGAGTCAATCATCCCTGGATGAAATGGTCGACGCCTCGCTGAGCAGCAAGACCCGTGGCCGAGAAGCTGACACCTTCGGCGACATCGCCAAGGCCCAGCTTGCCGATACGCCGATGGAAACCCTGTGGATTCCTGCAGAGGCACTGACCCGTCTGAATCAAGACGGGAAGGCCGATTTGCCAGAGCTGATGCTGTCGATCCCGGGCATGACCGAGCAGTTCGCTGATGCCTCTGCCCGGGGTGGCAGCGTGGCAATCAAGACTGCTGACTACCTGCGGGTCTTCGCTGACTATCACCAAGACCTCAGCCAAAGCATCCGCACTCAGGCGGATGGCATGAGTCCTGCAGATGTCGAGGCCTGGACTGCGGACCAAGAAGCACAGCTTGATGACCTCGGCAAGATCGTTCAGCAGAACTCACCGGAGACCAATGCCTACCGCGAAGTTGTCGATGACCTTGTTGCGTCCGGGTATCGCCGCGCAGATGCCGAGCAGTACGCCAGCGTGCACCTGTCCGTACTGAGCAACCTGGCCGAGCGCACCGGCCAAGCCTTGGAACAGATCCGCCAGCAATTCCCGCTGACCTTCACCGCCGAACAGGCTGGACCGCAGCAGGGCCGACGCCTGGATCAGTTCGCTGGACAGACCGCCTGGACTGCTGACATGTCATCGCTGGCCGACGCCGAGCAGCGCATTGCGGATGGCGACAATGCTGAGCAGGTGCGCCGCGAGACCGGCTGGGCACAGGGCGCCGATGGCAAGTGGCGTTTCGAGATTGACGATAGCCAAGCCCAGTTCGCCCCTGTCAACGACTGGCTTGATGACGCCGAGGTCGATGGCGTAATGCTTGGCGAGGCGCTAAATCACCCGGCACTGTTCGCCGCGTACCCTGAGCTGGCGCAGGTCCAGATCCGAGTCAACCCCGCCCGCCGCTCTGGCGGGATGTTCGTTTCTCAGCCAGGACGTGGCTTCGTCGGCTCCTACATCGAGATCGGCGACCCCACCCTGTATAGCGCTGATTCGCCGGCTATTGACGTTCTGCTGCATGAGGTACAGCACGCTATTCAGGTGCGAGAAGGATTCGCTACAGGCGGCTCTGAGGACGCTATGCGTGCCGACAAGGACCAGGCGATGGCAGACCGCGACTACTGGCGTCAGGTGGCCGACCTTCGCCGGGAGATCGACAGTCTTGGCGAGGAAGCTGGCAGGCAAGCATTCATCGACACCTTCGAGCGCACGCCTACCGAGCAGCAGATGCAGGATGCAATGGCGACTGACCTGCCGCAGATTGAGCAGCGCGCCGCCGATGCTGAGCAGGTGATGCGAGATATCGGCAACCCTGAGACGACCTATCGTCGCCTGGCTGGCGAAGTCGAGGCCCGCAATACCGAGCGCCGCCGCACCATGACCGCCGACGAGCGGCAGGCTGCCAGCCCTGAGCAGACCGCTGATACGCCATCTGATCAGGTCCTTGTTCGCTGGAACGGCACAGAAATGAACTCGGCGGCCGTTGCTGGCCAGCGCCGACTGAACCAGAGCGACAACGGCGATGCCCGGGGCTTCATCACCTTCACGCCACGCGGCGAGGGTGACCGACGATTCCAGATCTCCTTGGGCGACAAGCGCGACCTGTCCACGGTCCTGCACGAACTCGGACACTACTACCTCGAAGTCATTGATCAAATTTCGACCAATGAGAACGCGCCTGAGCAGATCAAGGATGACGTTTCCACCATTCGCGCCTGGCTTGGCGCAGAAGAAGGCGATCCGATCACCACTGAGCAACATGAGCAGTTTGCCCGTGGCTTCGAAAGCTATCTTGCCGAGGGTAAAGCCCCAAGCCCTGAACTGGCCGGAGCGTTCGCCCGCTTCAAGCGCTGGCTGATCCAGATCTACAAGGACCTGCGCCGGCTCAATGTCACATTGACTGACGATGTGCGCCGTGTGTTCGACCGCCTTGTTGCTACCGACGACCAGATCACCGCTGCCGAACAGGTGACAAACGCCATCCCTCTGTTCGCGGATGCAGTCGCTGCCGGTATGACTGAGCAGGAGTTCGCCTCGTACCAGAACAGCATCGACCTGGCTCACGCAGACGCCCGCGATTCCATTGAGGAAGAAATCGTTCGCGAAGAAGAACGTCGCCGTTCGAAGTGGTGGCGTGAGGAGTCCGCTCGGATACGCGACGAGGTCACCGAAGAAGTCGACACGCTGCCCGAGTACGCCGCCCTGCGCGCCCTGCGTAAAGGCCAGATGCCTGACGGTACTGAACTGAGCATCAAGCTCAACAGCGGCGAGTTGGCAGAACGCTACGGCGCCAGGGCAACCCGCAAGCTGGCATTCACCCACGCCCGCGACGGCCAGCCCCTGGACATTGTCGGCCCAATGCTGGGCTATGACTCTGGTGATCAGTTGGTCAAGGCCCTGCTCGGCGCTGAGCCGCGTAGCCAGGTCATCAAGCGCGAAACAGATCAGCGCATGCTTGAGCGCCACGGGCCAAAGTCCACTGGCGAGGCCGCAGAGCGCGCCATTGATGCAACGCACAACGAGCGCCGCGCCGAGGTGCTGCAAAAAGAACTGCGCCGCCTGGCCCAGGTGGGCAACCGCAAGAACATCACCACCCAGCAGATCCTGAAAGAAGCTGCGCGCCGGGTCATGCTGCAACGCAAGGTTCGCGATATCCAGCCTGCAGAGTTCCAGCGCGCTGAGGCCAAGGCCGGCCGCCAGTCGTATGAGGCGTTCGTCAATGGAGATCTCGAAACAGCCTACGAGGCTAAACAGCGCCAGCTGCTGAACTTCTACATGTACCGGGAGGCGCGCAAGGCCCGCGAACAGGTGGATGACATCACTGCCCGTATGCTCAAGTACAACAAGGCCAGTACCCGTGAGCGCCTGGGCAAGGCCGGCCATGACTATCTCGACCAGATCGACGCCGTCATGGAGCAGTATGAGTTCCGCAAGGTGAGCCTGCGCGAGATTGACAAACGCAAGTCGTTCGCTGCGTGGTACGCCGATCAGCTGGCCATGGGTAACGAGCCAATCGTTCCTGAGTTCTTGCTGAACACAAGCCAGCGCGTGAACTACAAGGACCTGAGCCTTGACCAGCTGCAAGAGCTTGACGAGTTCGTGGCCAACGTCAACCACCTGGCCGGTACCAAGAACAAGCTGTTGGCGAACAAGCGCCTGAAGGACTTCCAAGAGGCGAAGAACAACCTGATCCGGGCCGGATACGCGAACCTTGAGAAGCGCAAGGCGCCGCCTATCGACAAGAACACCCGCACCCTACTGGAGCGCATCGGTGATCAGGCTGGCGAATACAGCTCTGCCCTGATCAAGATGGAGCAGATCGTTGAGTGGCTGGACGGTGGACAGGTTGACGGCCCTTGGTCTACCGCCTTCTTCCAGCCCTTCGTTGAGGCTCAGGGCGCCAAGGACCAGCTCAACCGTGATATCGCCATCAAGATGACCGAGATTGTCGACGCCTACACCAAGGAGCGCGGCGCCAAGGTCATGCAGCAGAAGATCCACATTCAGAGCCTCGGCCAGCCCCTGACCATGAATGCCATCCTGTCGGCGGCGCTTAACACCGGCAACGCCAGCAACCGCAAGAAGCTGCTCGATGGTGGCCACAACGGTAAGGCCTGGACTGAGCAACAGCTGAACGAGATCACTGGCAATCTGACCCAGCGCGACTGGGAATTCGTGCAGTCCATGTGGGATCTGGTCGAAGAACTCTGGCCATCGATCGTACAGCTGGAGAAGGACCTGCACGGCGTTGCGCCCGAGAAGGTCGAAGCCACGCCCGTACAGACGCAATACGGCACGTTCAAGGGCGGTTACTGGCCTCTTGTGTACGACACCAGCAGCAGCGCTTACGCGGGCGTACAGAACGAGCTGGGGAACGAGGGTGGCCTATTCGAGCAAGGCTATGCCCGGGCAACTACGCCGAAGGGTCACACCAAAGCGCGTGTCGATGCCTTCGCGGCGCCGATCCAGCTTGACGTTGAGATCATCGCTTCGCACCTTGGACAGGTCATCCACGACCTGACGCACCGCAAGGCCATCAGGGACGCGGCCAAGATCATCGGCGACAAGGAGATCAAGCAGATGCTGATCGATACCCTTGGGCCTGCCGTTGCCAACCAGTTCAACCCATGGCTGCAGGGCGTGGCGAACGATATGGTGCTGGATAGCCAAAAGGGCATCGACGCATGGACCCGCGGCGCCGAACGCTTGCGCGCAAACCTGGCCGTTGGTTTCATGGGCTTCAGCGCCACCACCGGCCTACAACAGATCCTTGGCTACTCACAGTCGTTCGAATATTTCAGCAAGGTCGGCGGCAAGCGCTACATCTTCAAGGGTATGCAGGAGTTCATTCGCCATCCGTTCGACTCGATGGAAATGGTCAATCAGATGTCTAGTGAAATGCGCTTCCGCGTCGATAACCTTGACCGCGACATGCGCGGCGTCCTGAAGCAGATCAGCGGCAAAAGCGACTGGCTTTCCTTCGTTCAGCGCCTGGCTTTCAAGCACATCGGCGTGATCCAAGCTCTGGTTGACTACCCGACTTGGATTGCCGGCTACCGGCATGGTCTGGATACCGGCCTAGATTCTGAGCAGGCCATTGCGGCTGGTGACCGCGCTGTACGCCTCTCGCAGATGGCAGCCGGTCCAAAGGATCTGGCAGCGGTCCAGCGCAAGGATGGCCTGATGCGCGCCCTGACCATCGTCTACAGCTATTTCAACCTGCTGTACAACCGCACGGTAGACATCAAGCGCGCCTTCTCCAGAGCCAAAGGGGCGGCCGACTACCTGAACGTCTTCGAGCGCACCATGTTCCTGATCGCAATTCCTGCCGTGCTCGGCCCTCTGGTGAGCGGCCAGGGCCCTGGCGACGATGAAGACTGGCGCGCCTGGGCATCGCTCAAGATTGCGACCTATCCATTGCTCGGTATCCCGCTTGTTCGGGACCTAGCTTCCAGCCTGGAAAGCGGATGGGCCTACAAAGGCGCGACGCCAATCGGAGAAGTGTTCGGCGCACTGAGCAGGGCTGGATCTGCAGGCAAGGCTGCAGCAGAAGGCAAGGAGGTTGATACCGCCAGAACTGCAGGCCTGGCAATCGATGCGATTGGCTACGGCTTCGGTCTCCCAACTGCGCAGCCCAAGCGCACAGCCAAGTACCTGATTGGCGTAGCTGAAGGTGACATCGAGCCTGAAGGCGTCATCGACTGGACGCGAGGCGTCATCTTCGGTCCGCCCAAAAAATGATCAATAGGTCGATAACTCAAATCTGGTTAAAATTTGATCATTACCCTGGGAGGGAACTCGAATGACGGAGCAACTCGGAGCTTGGCTAGCCGCAACATTATTTGCCGGGTTGGTGGCTATGAACCCATACGCCGCCTCGGGGGCAGCCATTGGCTGCCTCTTCTACCTGACATACCCATCGGTCACGAGCGGCGTAAGGCGCCTGCTGCTGACGGTGGTTTCATGGGGTCTTGGATACGCCACCGGGATCTACAAATACCCAGACGGGCCGCCTTACGAGCCGGGCGCGATGCTCTGGTCGGCATTCGGCGCAGCGCTTCTGGTTTTCGTGCTGATGGCTATCGCTCTGATGGTCAGCAAGAAAGAAGATTTCCCGCCGTGGCTCGTGTCTGTCCTCAAACTTTGGTCGCCATTTGGCGCAAAGCGAGGTGAGAAGAATGGAGAGTGATCTCGGTACATGGATCGTGGTTGTGCGCAGCGTCGCGCTTCTGATAATCGCCTACATGCTGGGTCGTTTCCACGACCCTTCCGCCAGGTTCAAGGCTGGCGTTAGCCTGATGGCCTGGGGCTTGGCTGGAGGGTCATTTGGCTGGGCGCTTTACTCGTTGATCACCTTGGGGCAGGGCCGGGTTGCAGACCTGGCAGGCTCAATCTGGTCAACCGTTTTCGTTTTCATGGTCCTAATCCCAGTTATTCAATCCAGGGGCAACGCAGCGCGCATGCTGCCCCGCAAGCCGACGTATCACAGGGGGTAACATGACGGTATCCAGCTCCGCAAGCACAGCCTCGTTTCCGGGTAACGGGGTCACCACCGTTTTCCCTTTGCCTTTCAGGTTTTTCAGCAATAGCGATGTAACCGTGTATCTGGTCAACGATTCCACGCAAGTCGTTACGCCGCTCACGCTCGGGACGCACTACTCGCTAATTGGTGCTGGCGAGCCAGAGGTTGATGGAAACGCGCTAAGCACTCTTACGATGTTCGCGGCGCCGGCCATCGGCAATACGTTAACGGCAGAGCGTGAAATGGATGTCGTCCAAGAAACCGACATCATCAACCAGGCGCGCTTCTTCCCTGAAATCCATGAGAATGTTTTTGACCGTTTGACGATGCTGATTCAGCAAGCATTCAGCGGGCTATCACGGGCGCTTCGCAGGCCACGCGGCAAGGATTACTACGACGCAGAGAATCGCCAGATAAAGAATCTTGCTGATGGATCTGATCAACAGGACGCGACCAATGTTCGTCAAGTAATCGCCTATATCGAAGCCGCTGTTGCTGGTGTCGTCGGTGGTTTTGGGTGGTTCATCCAGACTGGTGTTGGTGCGGTACAGCGTACGTTCCAGTCGAAGATGCGAGAACAGTTCTCGATCACCGACTTCGGCGCTATTCCTGATGGCGTTACCGATAACTCGGCGGCTTTATCGGCTGCCTGTGCGGCTGCTGGCGGCAAGAAAATCATTGTTCCGCGCAATGAGATCGGTTCCGTGTACTTGGCAACTGGCTTTGTGGTTCCGCAAGGGACTGTTTTGGAGTATCAAGACGGGGCTTATATCTCTGGTGCCGACATGTCCAACTCGACAATTCTGTATCAGGGGGCCGGTAAGGCAGGGAGCTATCGCTCCGATACTGTGACACGTGGCTATGGCTCGGAGATTCATGAATCTCTGACCGGCATTGGCGCAAGCAATACCCTGATGCTGAACAGGTTCTATATCCGCGATGATCGCCTTGACGCGCAAAATGATGGGAACGCCGGCACCAAGGTTGACGGTGCAATTTTCCAGCACAACTTCGGGGGCTCCGGATGCCGTGGCGGTCGTCACGCTATCGAGGCCATGCTGATACAGAGGGCACCAACAGAGACGGATAACACCGACCGGAACTATGTTGGCGCAGTGTCCTACTGCCAGAGCCTTTCTGGCGATGC
>Ga0247830_10000019_pt1 | contig 41317 bp, 59 predicted proteins | sample 12C_Control_Day5_FD_207766 | JGI IMG/M metagenome (GOLD analysis project Ga0247830, IMG submission 207766) | Soil microbial communities from agricultural site in Penn Yan, New York, United States - 12C_Control_Day5 | ecosystem: Environmental > Terrestrial > Soil > Agricultural land | place...
GATGTACCGCAGTTCTTTATCTGGCGGTTGACCTGGTTGCCCGAGAAACAGAAATACGAAAAGATTAAAAGATTCAGCCCCACCCCTCCCTATCTCTATCTTTCGCATCTGAATCTCTATCTCCCTATCTCCAAATGCGAATCGAACTCATCTAGTGCGAGGTGGATAGGCTATCCCGTCTCGCACAGGCGTTGGTACCATCGGGATCTCGATCTTCACCGATGGGACACGCCCACCATCTACGCTATTGCAAGCCTCAACAGCAATCACGCCTTCCAGCTTCTCGCCGTTGTCCAGATAGACAACAGTCTCATCCCCGAATACCACCTTAGCGATACGCATTGCCAAACCCTCCATCCTCGGTTGCAGTCTTGGTGCTGTGGCAAGGCTTGCACAGGGCCTGCCAGTTGTCCACGTTCCAGAACAGCGCATGATCGCCACGGTGCGGCTTGATGTGGTCCACTTCCTTTGCCGGTACCACACGCCCAGCACGCTCGCAGTGCACGCACAGCGGATGCTCTCGCAGGTACGCCAGCGCAGCCTTGCGCCACTCCCCATCATAGCCCCGGGCCGTTGATGACTCGCGCTTGCTCGGCGGGATGATCTTCAGTGGTCGTCGCTTGGTAGGCATAGGTTCCCATCCATATCGCGTTGGGGTTGCTCGGTACCATCATCTGCCAGGGCTTCTATCAGCATCGCTAGCAGCTGGTTGGTTCTCTGCTGTTCCTGTATCAACCGCTCTATCTGTATCTCTATCTTTTCCATTTCCTCTCCACCTATCTCGCATTGTACGCATGTGCTTCATCAGCCACGCTCTACGCTTTTCACATCCTTCACACATTGGTCACGCTCCCACGCCGGCCCAAAAGGTAACGAAGTAACGGGTAACGAGTGGTTTTGGGTCCGCTGGCGCCATACACGAGACATATGTCTCATACCATTATTTCTATTGCTGCTCGCATGCGGAACACAGTATTACTTGTTACCTTGTTACCTTTTTAATAAAAATATAATAAAAACAAGGGTTTGAGCGGGTAACTAGCTGGGTAACGAGTGGGTAACAAGTTCGCCGCTCGTTACCGTTGAATCCAGTTTTTCCCGGATAGAATCGTTGTCTATCTTCCCTATCACCCAAACCCGATGCGGAATCCCTCTCCATTTGATTTGCTGCTTGATAGCTCGGTACCCGAGGTCACCCAGCATTTTGGATAGAGCGCTGGTCTTTGGAATCTCTATCCCCTCTGCCATGCACACCATCTTCATCGCTTTAGTAAGGCAAGCGCTCGATAGAACCTGCGGATGCACGCCGTACGCCCCCGTGGCTATCACTTGGCGAGCGATAGCGTGCGCCTCATCCTCGCCAGATACACGCATTTCGTGCTTTTCAGGTGTATCTGGTGCGTGCCCGTTAGGATCGAACCAGGCCGGTATCTGCATCTCAGTGAGCCATTTGCGCACCTGCCCAGGATGCTGCTGGCACAGGCTGAACACCTTGTCGAACTTTTCCCCCAGTTCCTTCACGGTCAGGGCGTTGTTTGCCACGGCGCAGTCGAGGGCGCAGCTGTAGGGGCTGAACACCACGAACCAGCGCCGGTCGTTTTCCTCAAGGGGTACCGCATCGTTGAAATTGGTGAAGGCGATGAAATTGCTGATGTTGATGATCGGCAGTAGGCCCTTGCCCTTCCGGTTGATGGTGATACGACTGTTGGTGACGTTATCCTTGAAGGCGTTGGCGATGACGTACCGCTGTTTCCCGTCCATCTTCAATTCTTCCATGCTGATGACGCAGGCACCGTGCGCCCAGTCCGTAAAGCCCCCGGTGTTCATCACCACCGCAGGGCCTACCGACGACACGTTGCGTTCGCCCATGGCAGCCCCGAGCACGCTGGTAATGATCGACTTGCCGTCACCGGGGACACCCTTCAGAATCGGCGCCCAGCGCACTTTCACGCCGGGGTTCTGCACGTTGTAGGCCAGCCAGGCCAGCAGCTGACCATAGACTTCCTGGCGGTGGTCGCAGAATGCTTGCAGCATGGTCGCGAAGGTCTTGATGCCCTCGATCCCCTCAGCCGTGTAATCCTCAAGCGCTGGAAGGCTCTCGGGGGTGTACAGGTTGGCGAACGTGCGGCCCTGGTAGGTGAACAGGGGATCGAATTTGGGGACGTACATCATGTCATGCACCGTCGGCATGCCCCAGCGCTCCAGCGACCACCTGGCCGCGTCTTCCTTGTCCCCGTTCTGCTTGGTGGGCATATAGCGGTTGAAATCGGCCTGGAAGCTGGTCCGGCTCAATTCCGTCGCACTGCGCACATGGAAAAAGGTATCGGACCGCCGCACATACACGTGCTCGCTCACGAACGGGAGCGCATCGGGGTTTACCGGCTCGCTGCTGGCAGGTTTGGCACACGCCACCATCAGGCGGGCAGCTGTGATGGTTACCGGTATCTGGAAATCCTTCAGACGGTCCTTCACCATTACGGCCAGGCGGTCGCGGTCGAGCATGCCCACCGTGCCGTCAGCAGCGATCCCCGGAATAACCTCATTGCGCAGTTCGTCTTCCTCGGCCCGTGCAATGCGCTCGATCCAGTTCTGACTTGCGGCCTTGCCCGCTTCGTCCACGGTAGAGGTCAACGGGGGAGGGGGTTCCTTGTCCACCAGCACCCGCGACACGCCCGAGCAGGCCCGCGCAATGGTGAAGCCAAGGTATGTGGTATCGCGGCGCGGACTATCCCACTTGTCGCGCACCAGGGCACTCTGACGCATCAGGCGCTCAATGCGGGGAGCATCACAGCCCGTCCAGAACGCCAGCTGCATCGCAAGCGCGCCGTCAGCCTCGGATTCCCCATACGGTTCGCCCTGCGGGAATGCAATGCGCAGCTTGGCCACGTTCCCTTCCCAAAGGTCGCGGAATGTTGCCTTGTTGCCGAAAACCCCCTCTACGCTTTGACTTTGCAGTGCCCTGCGCAGCAGTTCGGCGTCATCGGTAGGCCCACGCCACTCGGGACGCGGCCCGCTACCCCGCTGCTCCAAGGGTATCCAGGGCAGGAAGTGAGGAACGATATAGGCCATCGCGTTCGAATGGTCCACATCCGCACAGCCTTCAGCCTGGTCGGTCAAGCCGAACGCAATGCCCCGGTCTTCCGTGTAGAGTTCCAAGCCTGGCCACTGCCCATTCTTGCAACCATGCTCCGGCACGTGACCACTGCCAACAATGTGCAGGCCGCGACCGCTCGATGAGAACTCGGTGAATGCACCCGGCAGCGCTTGCAGGAACCAATTGGCCGTGTCGCTCAGCACTCCTTCAGCGTTCATCACTTCGTCGAGGTCGAGGAACCAGTAGCCGGCTTCCTCTGTCACCCACCAGCCCAGCGTGTATTGAAAGCCGTCGTTGCGGCTGCGCAGGTTGGCCAGCACGGCCACCGCAGTCTGGTAGGCCATCCAGTTCTTGGGGTTGGCCGCGTCCATGATGAGGTGCGAGCCGCTTGGATAGCACGGGGTCTTTTCGTATTTCTGTTTCTCGGGCAACCAGGTCAACCGCCAGATAAAGAACTGCGGTACATCGACCAGATCACCCAGCGCGTCAGCTAGGCGCATGGGTCAACCCTCGGTTTTAGGCTTGGTCGATACCAGTTCTTTCAGCTTGACCTCAATGAAATTGGTCAGGTTGCGATTGTCCTTGGCCGCGAGCGCCTTCAGCTGTTCCTTAAGCTTGGCGTCGATGTTCATGTGCAATGTTGTTCGCATGTTGTCACCATGTTGTTCGGCAGATGGCCAGCCTAACAAAAAGCCCCAGCATCGGCTAGGGCTTTGAGTGTTACTGTATAACATTTCAAAAACGGTCAACTGAAAAGGTTTGCCGCTGTTCTTCTTCAAGAACGCTTGGTGTGAGGTTTTCCAGGTTCAAAAGAACCGTTTTATTTTTCATTAGCCGATGCTTAATGTGCTTTTGCTCCCACTGTTTTCGAAGGCTGTAATAGAGAATGGCATCTTTCATTGTAGAATGGCAGTATCTTGGACCAAGTTTAGGCGTCCAACGCTTGCGGCTTTCGTCACTACAAGCATATTCAGAAAGTACCCAATAACCTTCTTTTGTTTCTCTTAGCAGTTCGAAGCGCTCGACTATTACAGAAACGCTTCCATCCTCATTCCAGCAATCTGAAAGTCTGTAGTGATATTTCAAATTACACTCTCCAGGGCGGCTACCCGCGCTTCCAGTTTCTTGATGGTTTCGAGTCTCGTTTCACGATCTTTTCGATGCTCGCCGTTATCGAGCGCTTGCATATGGCGTTTAAGCTGCTCTCGAAGGATATCCCGCATTTCCACCAGCACTGGGCGGTGCTCATTTCGGTGCGCTGCCAGGTGGACATAAACAGTGGATGATGCGCAGCCCAACTCCATGGCAATCGCTTCGTACTTGACGCCCTGCGCTCGCAGTTCCTTCATGCGCTCGATGATTTCGGGGCTGTATTTGAACGCCTTATGATTGCGACGGCTGCGGATTTTAACGCCTGCCTCACGCAACCTGGTGCTTACCGTCTGGCGGTGACACCCATATGCAGTAGCCAGAGTTTCCAAGCTCTCACCAGCCTCATAGCGCTGCTTCAGGTCCACTATGGGTAGGTTCTTTCTCTCGAACATTTATTTTCTCCCACGCGTATTTGAGTTTCTTGTAGGCCTTGCGGGTTTCAGCCTGTGAGATTCCCAGTTGCTTTTGCAGGCGTTTGATCTGCTTGCGCAACGCCTCGATTTCGGTTGTTTCACCAGTTGGTGGGGTTGGCACCACCTTGAGCATTGCCGCGTATGCCTCAAGCTCTAGCGCCCGCCGGTCAGCAGGTAGCCACGCCGCCCACACGCCCGAGAACTCGGTAAGCATTCGCTCGGTCGGCTTGACCGGCACCAGCGCCCAACCCTTGGGGATCACGGCTTGCGTTCCAGGGCGGCGCGGGCTTGCCAAGTGAGCCAGCATGGCTGGGCGTCATGCCAATCGTATTCACCTTCGTAAAAGCCAGGGGCGAACCCGTCATTCATGCTGGCGTAGTGTTTTTCAAACTCCGCCCGCTCATCGATCTCGACCGGCGCGCGCGCATCAGCAAGGGCCTTTGCGTAGCCACTTTCCTCGGCGCGACGCAGCTCAAGCTTGTGCTCGTTTGCTTGGCGATGCATCTGCCGGTGCAGCTCGGAATCCTCATTGGCGAACTCGCGCACTCGCGCTTCCATTGATCGGTACTCCTCGGCATCGATCAGGCATGCGGGCCGCTGAATTTCATGGGAGCCGAAATGAATCGAAGCCGATTCGGAATCGGTGAAGTGCTCATTGCAGTGGAAGCAGGTCCAGCCTTTGCACTTCGGCGCGCTCGGCTCTGCGCTGGCGGATAGGGCGGCATCGATGGCCGCCATCAACGGGCTATCAGGATAGATCGCGTCGGCCCCCTTGATTCGACGCAGCAGCGCATCCCGCTCGGCAATCTCGGCGCACGCCGCATCCATGGCCAGTTTGTGCTGTGCGGCTTGGGCATCCCGCTCGGCCAGCTGGGCGCGCAAACTCTCGGTTTCGTGCCAGTATTCGTTGTTCTTACGGCGCATGGATTCAATCTTTGAGTGCAGCCGCTCAACCTCGCCAGGATCGGCGTGGGTATAGAGCGGTTGGGCTTCTGAATGCGGCTTGGTAGAGTACGTGAGGCCCCCATACAGCCACGCCACCGGCTCGCCCTGGTGCTTTTTGTTGTCGTTCATTCGTCTTCATCCTCAGCTAATAGGGCTTCAATTTCGCCCTGCAATTGCATTAACCGCAGCGCTTTTGCGGTGGGAACAATATGGTGCCGTGGCAAACTGAAGAAGTCGTCCGGCAACCGGTGGGCGTGCTCCAGCAGTGCGGTTAACATTTCCCGCCAGTCGTCAAAGTCGTGCTGCTTACACAGCTTGTTGATGGCGTCGCGGGTGGCCTTGAGCGTCGGCAACGTGTAGTTCTTGACACCAAGCGCTTTGTCCTTGGCGTACTTTTCGGCCTTCTTTGTTTGGTTGGATTTAGCGGCCATTACAGTTGCACCACAAACAGTAAAATGCTGATGATCACAGCAATGGAAATTGATAGCGGTTCTCTTATGATAAGTTCTGCAATAACCCTTACCAAGGCAACCAATCCAAAACCTAACAAAAGCGCTACAAGCAATTTAGTGGTCATTGTAAATAGCCCTTTCGATGCGCTTAACCATTGACTTGATCAGGAATGTGGGCACCCGCATCCCTATGTACATGCGCGAGTTAAATGCAAGGCCATACTCCATACCAGTCCCAGCGTCTGCGATCAACCAGACTATTCCCGGTTTGTTGCCAGGCTCACACCACCATTCAATCTTCAAGTTTATATACCTTCTTGAAAGTGAGAGTGGACCCGTCAGCAAAGTAGAAAATCACCTTGTCTTCACCGAACGGTGCGTCACGGTACTCCATCTTCGCAATGGCGCATGCATATGGGTCTGGCATGCTGCGCACTTTATCTGCGATAGTTGGGTTGTTCATCACTCATCCCTCCAATATGATTTGCCGTCGTCGCAGTCCCAGGCCACTTGCCCAGGTACCCAAGTCATGATCGGCACATTGTTTACGATGCTGGTGATGTAGTAGCCTGACTTTGTGCGTTCGGTACGCTCGCAAACGTGGCTCGCGGTGAACTCTGCCCAAGCCTTTGCATCTTCATTGGCCAGCCAGATCGCAAACCACAGCACGCCCACAACGGCAGCCGTGACGAACACGCCGAAACCGATTATGAATTTGTCGTCGCTGGTCATTTCGGTAAACCTCCTTGGTTGGTACTGCCAAAGCCCCAGTTAAGGGGCGTGTGGGTGGCGGGGCTGGATCAGGCCGCGTTGATAATCATGCGGTCGGTTCCGTCGGTGTTGAAGCCCTTCAGAATTTCGATAGTGAACAAGTCGGCGATGTCTTCGGGCAGTGCGCCGGTTTCGTAGGCTTCAGCAAGGAAAGGCTCGATCATGCGGATATCCGAACCGGTGTTGTTCACGTAGCGGACGTTCTGGATCATCGTCTTGCCCTCCGGGGCGTTGTTTGTCTCTATGGGCAAATCATAATTTATGATTTAGAAGTCGTCAACAAGAAAAAGGGCGCCTAGGCGCCCAAGAATTCCTTCCAGCTTTGAACTGTATCCGGCGGGATATCGCCCCGGTAGCGAGCCGCTGCCCGTACTCCCAGCGCCAGCGCCTGCGCGATGATCGTCAGATTGCCACGGGCCATGCCTTCCTTCAGCACTGCTTCGCGCAGCTGGGCGCGCTGGCCGAAGTAGCGACTGACCAGGCCGTCTGTCACCTCGCCTTTCAGTTCCTCGACCACCATCAAGCGGTTGATCTTCGAATAGCCTTTCACCTCGGCAACACGAATGGCCGCTTGCAGGATTTGTTCAGTTCGTTCGGCTGGCGCCATTCGCTTGGTTGCCATGATCGGTCCCCATAAATTATTGATTCGCGCCAGTATCACTTACAACTGCTCGCAGGGCAATAGCTGCCGACTTGTCGTCGTGCGTACTATGCGACCACTTGTTCTTTGTGGACCACCAAAACAGCCAGGTGTCTTTCGCTACCCTGCGATACCAGATCGTGCCACCATTCAGCCCGTCCGCATAATGCGTGGCATCGGCTGGTTTGTAGGTCCTCATTCCGCGCGCACCTTGCTGATAGCGTCCAGGGCGTTGCGCACAGCTTCGATAGCTTCGTGCTGTTCGACGTCTTTGTAGAGGTCCATCAGCTGCGCCGCCGCCATTTCCAGGCGCTCGAACAGCGCTACCGGGATCGCCTTGGGCTTAGGTGCAACATGACGCGGGCGGACCTTGCCGCCGTTCTCGGCGGCAGCCTTAGCTAGTACCTGGCCAGCCTTTTCACCATGCTGGCGCACAGTCTTCAGCGCGGTGGTAGGCTTCACGACGTTCTCTCGCACCAGCTGTTGAACGTCGGTGTTCGCACAGGCCAGTTCGATCATGTCCTTGACATGCGGAACGCCCTTGCCGACCCCAGTGGCGATCTGGTCCAGGGTCCAACCGAACTTCTTCAGCCGAAGGTAGCCACGCCCCAGTTCAATCGGGCGCAGTTCCCGGCGCTGGTTGCTGGTCATGATGCGTAGGGTACGGTCAGCGTCGTTACCTTCGAACTGCTTGACCTCAACCCAGAATTCCAGCTTGCCGGTTTTCTTGTCCAGCACGCGGGGCAGCTTGCCCTGTGCGTCCAGCAGCCGCCAGGCTCTGGTGCGGCGTTCACCTTCCACGATCCACACGCCACCTTCATCGCGTGGTCGCACTTCCAAGGCTGGAACTGTCAGACCTTGCAGCATCAACCCCGCCAGATGCTTGATGGATTCTTCAAAGGTCATCCCGTTTTCGTCGAGTTCCAGCGGATCGCGCAGGTTAAAGCCCGGCTCGATATGCAGGTCTTCCAGTCGAATCTTGTTGGCATCAGCGCGACGGATAGTGCCGTCTTCACTCATTTGCCGAAAGCTTTTAGCTGCCATTATTTATGCTCCAAAGGTTTCAAGTCTTTCATGTGCTCGGAAGTGTTGTGCGATGGTTCCCACGTGGTAAGGCACCAGAACAACCACTTGCCTGTCAGTTCGCAACGCTTGTAGTGCAGGCGTCCGAACTGGTCTTCCAAGTAGTGAGTGGCACTTTCAGGCCCGTTGTACTTTGCCATGTTCAATATCCTCATCGTTCCACCCAGCAAGCCACCAGGCCCAAAGCTGGGTTGCCCATGCATGCGGGCAGTTGTTTTTGTGAATCCGGTTTTGATGCGCCATACGGCCCGCAAGATATGCCGCTTGGCAGTCTATTGCGCGGACCGCAGGCTTCATGGGCGGAAGCTCCCCGGACCCGTGGCAAACCCCACATCGCAGCCAGCCGCCAGCGCCAGTTCGGTGCAGTGCAGCTGGGCAAGCTCATGCTCGGTACCGGTGAACACCCAGCCGGGTTTCTTGATTTCCCGTCCGACGAACTGCCCGATGAAGGTACCCACCATCTGCTGAGTGATGAGACGTTTTCGCCACCCAACCAAGTCCCACGACTTGGTGCGCTTGTTCTGCTTGGCCGACTCATTGAACAGGCCGTAGCGCACCCACTGCCCCGTCTGGTCTTGGTACGCGCCGACGTTGTTGCGGGTCAGCATGATGCCCAAGCGTGGCGCCTCCAGCCGTACTTGCGATTGGGCGTAGCTCTCACTTTTTCCCACGGCTTCATCGGTAACCACGCCGCTGCCGTGCAGGCCCATGCGTCGCTCAAGTTCAAGCAGAGCATGGAGCGGCACCCCGTATTCAAAGGCCCATTCGCGCAAGGTGCTCATACGCCACCCCGGTTTGGGAATAGCAGCAGGTCAAGCTGCGCAGCGATTGCGCGCACGTTTGCGAGGTGTTCGCCGGCCTGTTCATGCAGGTATTTCGGGGCGTTACCATGTCGCCCCGCGAGCGCAGCAATCTCCACCTTACACTGCGTGTAAAGCAGCATTTCTTCCATCAGTTGGTCGATGCTCATTTGAACTCCAGGGCCTTGAGAGCGGCCAGCTCTGCGGAATACATCGCAACGTACCGGGCGCGCATTTCCTCGGCTTGCGCAATGGCTTCATCTTTCGTGTGCGTCCAGTCGCCGCCCCAAAGGCGTTCATGGGCGTACTGTGATTCGGGATCAACGCACGGGATGATAATGTTTGCGGCAATCGCTTCGATTGTTTCGGCCTCGAACACGCCGAGCGTCTGCCAATACTTCGTCACCCAAATTTTCATTTGAAACGTTCCTCAGCGTCGGAGTTCGCCCATGCTTCATCAACACTGCGCCAGCTGCTGGTTTTGACGATCAACGCTTTGGCAGCTTCCAAAGGTACGCCCAGATTTTTGCAGCGCAAAGGGTCGATAGAACCTGCGAATTTGAAGCCCTCATAGAAGGCGTCTTTCACCATCTGATCCACACCCAACTGGCGGCACAACCACGCCCGGATCATTTCCAGATACCTCGCTCGATGCACTCAGCAATGGCCTTGTCAACGCATTCGTCATACCGCTCTGCGTTGAAGTCATAGCGCTCGGCAAAACGGATAGCGCTCCACACTTCCCACAGCTGGTTGTCGAACAGACAATCGCGGGCGAACCGATAGCGGTCGGCGTTGTTAAACTGCGGGGTAGCATCTAGCCACGAAGTGAACACACTGCGCCACCATGGGGCTTTTCGCTCGATTACCTGCCCGAACAGATAACCTGTACCAATCCACATCGCTTGGCATTGCAGATCATCCGGCTTGGCTTGCCAGCAGCCAGAAGACTTGCAGTAAATGGGTGCGTGGCTGTAGGCCCACGCCACGCCGTTTTTATTGACGACGGCCCATTTGAAGACGCCGGGCAGGTCTTTGAAATCACGTTGCGACAGGGTTTTCATTCTGCGGTGCTCCATGTGTTTTAGTACTGAGGCAAGTCTATATCGTAATTTATGATTTCGGCAACCTTTTCTTTCACACGTTCCGCCAAGGTGTCTGCGTCGGCCTTCCTGAGCGCAAAAGCCGAAAGCATATCGATGTTGAAGGTGTGGTAGAAACGCCGTATCACCTTGTCGTCAGGTTCCCCGTGATGCGTCCCAGCCCACCAGGCCACGTAATGCCGCAAGCGCTTTTGAGCCGATTGAGCCTCCCGATGTATCTTGCGTTGGTTTGCCGCAGCGGTAGGGCCAGCACCTTGCGGGATGGCTACCCAGCTGCTATCGATCTTGGCCACCTCCCCGCGCATCTTCCTCAACACTTCTGGGTCCAGTTCGAAGATGTCACCGCCCACCAGGTTCGGCAGGCTTCGTGCGCTTTCGTCTGGTAACGGTTTCGGCGCGCCGCAGTGTGGGCAGCGGCTCTCGATGATTTCGTACGGGTTCTCGCATTGGTCGCACTGAATCATTGGGATGGCATCTTTCAGGTTGCTACCGCGCTTAGGGCGACGGTCCAAGGTCCAGATACGTGGCTTGTCAGGAAGCCCGTGACGAAGCACGTTGCCCACATGGTCAAAGATGAACGCGATAGGCTTGGGCGATTCGGCAATCATCTGCTTGCGCTGGAACGGTGGATAGGTGTCCCAGGCTGCCCGCAGTACGCGGGAAATCATCAGGCGCAGCGCTCGCCCGAACTGCTGCATGTACAGCGCCAAGGACGCAGTAGGGCGCGCCATGCTGACGCACTCGATATCCGGCAGGTCGAACCCTTCGCCGAACAGATCGACGTTTACCAACTGCAACAGCTTGCGTTGGGCAAAGTCGGAAAGCAGTCGAATGCGTTCACCTTCAGGGGTCTTGGAACTGATGACCGCAGCGGGCACGCCAGCAGCATTGAAGCCAGCAGCGATCCTGGTAGCTTCACTGATATCCACTGCGAAGGTGACGCCAAGCTTGTCGGCTGCATGCTTTAGGTAGGTGCTCACAACATCGCCAACGATTGCCGTCGATTTGGCCATGGCCTTAGCAAGCTGCTGCTGGTTGTAGTCGCCAGTTGTGGCGCTGATAGACACGCCGCTCAGGTCCAGATCGGTAGGTGTCGGGCACCATACCTTGTAGTCCGTGAGATAGCCGTTGTCGATTAGCCAGCGCTGCTCAGGTCCTTCTATCAGAATGTCGGCAATGCCGTCAGCATGCGCGCCCAGACCCGCACCTTCTGCCCTGATCGGTGTTGCGGTCGGTAGGAACGTTCGAAGGTTGGGGTTCTGGAACATGTGCCATGCCTTACCCCACTTGTTCATCCTCAGGAAGTGGTGGGATTCGTCGCCTATAAACAGCGTGGTGTCCCGAAAGAACGTCTCGCGCGGGTCCATCAGCACCAGGGTATCAACGCTGGCCACCCTGAACTGCGCGTGTGGATCGATGAAGTTGCGCCCGAACTCGCGCACGTGGTTGTTCCGCGCCTGCCGCACGGTGGCGTCCTGGCCTATGATGGAATGACGGATACCTTCGCGGGCAAGCTGCTGGCTCAGCTGGGTAACCAGCACGGACCGGTGCGCCGTGACCAACCCATATCCGTCATGTTCCTCGCACATGCGCCCTACCACCACCGTCTTGCCACCACCGGTAGGGCACCGCCACATGACGACTTTCTTGCCGTCGTCCCACGCTGCGTAGGTATCGTTCAGGCCTTGTTGTTGAAAGCCTGCTAGTACCGTCATGCGCTAGCTTCCAGGGCGATTTGGGTGATTCGATCCATGCCCTGCGCTGCGGATTGGAGACGATCCAAGGCTTGGCGCAGCAGATAGACCTTTGCTTGTTCATCGCGCAGCTGCTGTTGAAGCATGGCGACTGTGCTGGTAGCAGTGAGTTTTCCGCCAGTATCGATGCTGATGACTGGGTGTGGACCCATCACCCAAACTCGCACATACGCCCCTTTATTGATTGCGCTGCGTTCCTCGGGGGTCGGGTCCCACCGGGAAATCTGCCAACCGTCTTCCGTGCGAATGATTGGTAGGCCTACCACTTCAGCTTCCATCCCTTTCGGGGCACCCATCACAGCGTTTGCGCCTTCAATGCTTCCAGGGTTCATGAATTTCTATCTCCAAGGGGTTGCGTGTTTCGTAAATTATGATTTAGTCTTGCAACCGTTGCAACCACAAACCGTCAAGGAACCTATCACATGCAAGTCATCATCGACCTTTCCCAAAGCCCCAAACAGCTGGAAGACGATCTGAACCGGGTCGTTCGTCTGGCCTTGGGGAACACCTATTTTATCGACAGCGACGATCCGCAAGTAATCGCGCAACAAGGGAATGGCCTGCCAGCCAACGTGGGCGCCGAGGTCCAGCCAAATTTCAGCCCAAACGAACTGGCGAACCCGTTGGTGAACCTCCCCGGCGGCGCCGCGCCCAATGCCCTGCCGGGTGCCAATGCTGGGTCTACACCGGCAGGTGCCGCGCTGGACAGCGCCGGTAATCCGTGGGATGCCCGTATTCACAGTGGCGGCAAGTCCACCTTGCAGGACGGTACTTGGAAGCTGAAAAAGGGCGTAGACAAAGCGTTGGTGGACCAGATCACCGCGCAGAACAAGGCCCTGATCGCCTCCCCGCTGCCGGGCAACCAGCCACCTGTTACTGCTGCGCAGCCGTTGAACAATCTTCCACCCCTGAATGCGACCGGCCTGCCAGACCTGCCGCCACTGAACCCAGAACCAGTTCAACAGCTGCCAGCGGCTGACGTTGAGGTGACCGACTATCCATCGTTCGCCCAGTGGATCGCCCAACAGTCGGCCAAGCCTGGTCTGGCCGATGCGGTGAAAGCCAACCTGGACCACGGCCTGAAGCACTACGGCTTCGTCGATGCCCAAGGCAACCCGCATCTTCCAGCCGTAGCGCATCGCCCTGACGCCATCGACGGTTTCTACCGCTGGCTGAAATTCCAACTGCTCGGGCAGAACTGATGAATTACGCCATCCGACCTAGCTCGGCCTGGATTTGGGGCGCTGACAGCGGATGCCGTGGTTATCCGTTGATGGTTCAGCAGCGCCCAGAGATTTCCGGGACGGTAGACGACACCATCCGCAAGGAAGGTACTGCTGCCCACTGGGTTAGTCACGCCATCGGGCAAGGATATTCGGTTCCTGAAGGTTATATGACCCCTGAAGGCGTCGAAGTCGATGAAGAAATGTTGGATGGCGTGGCGCTGTATCTTGGGGTTCTGCGGTCGTGGGGCGGTACGGTGTACCAGGAAACCCCACTTCCTGCTGGCTGGATTCATTCGCTTTGTGGTGGCACCCCGGATGCGTGGGGGTGGTTTCCAGATCAGGGCTTAGTAAGGGTTACGGACTTCAAATACGGCTATCGGTTCGTGGATGAGTTCGAGTGCTTGCAGGGCGCAATCTACATTTCTGCGGTCTGCGAATACCTGGCCTCCAAAGGCTTGATGCAGTTGGACGGGCACACCGAACAGTTTTTGCGGTTCGAATTCACCATCGTTCAGCCTCGGTGCTACGGGGTCAAACCTGTGCGCACATGGACCGGTACCCTTGCTAGTCTGCGCGGCATCTGGAACAAGCTCAGGGCTGCTGCGGATGAGGTCGCAAGCCCAAATCCACCGCTTCGCACCGGCCCTCACTGCTGGGAGTGTTCCGCGAGGCTGAGTTGTCCGGCATTCACCAAAGCCTCAATGGCCTCAATCGAGTTCTCGGCCCAAGCTGTACCGCATGACCTGACCATTGAACAGATGAGCAACATGCTAAGGATGCTGCGCAAGGCTAAGGGCGATATTGATTCGCTGTGCGATGGTGTCGAGGCGCAGTTGATGCACGCGATAGACACGGGGCGAACGGTGCCCCATTGGGAGTTGTCCAGCCCAGGTGGACGGCGGCATTACAAGGAAGGCGTTGAAGATCAGGTGATTGCGCTTGGCGATTTGTACGGGGTCAACCTGCGCAAGCCTCCGCGCGCTGTCAGCATCAGCCAAGCTGAGAGCCTGATTGACCCGCAAGTGTTGGAACGGTTCTATGAAAAGCGCGCTTATAAGCGCAAGCTTGTTCCCTTCGATTCGAAGAAACTTCGTAAATTAGGAATGGAGTAAACAGAATGGCTAACTTTACCAGCCCTATCGGGCGTATCGTCCAGGGTAACCCGTTGACTGAAAACATTCAGTACGACGACAAAAACCAACCCAAGATCAACAAGCAAGGGCAGGTCGTAAAGTCCTGGTATCTCAACGTTGCGTTCGACAAGGCGAACCCTGAAACCATCGCCATGATCGAGGCGATTTACCGCCAGGCCGCGACCGACTACCCCAACCTGTTCCCCTATGGCTACCAGCCCCAGGCGAACCCAGGCAACCCGGCTGCTGGCCAACCGCCGATCCATGCAGGTGGCTGCATCCGTCAAGACTTCGCCTACAAGATCAAGGACGGCGACGGCTTCGACGCCAACGGCAAGCCGCACAGCGCCAAGGAAGGTTGGAAGGGTTGCTACATCTTGCAAGTCAGCACCTACGCTGGGCAAATCCGAGTGGTCAACGGCCTCAACGGCAATAGCCCTATCACTGAAGTTGGTAGCGGTCCCAACCACATCAAGACCGGCGACTTCGTGCGAGTCGGCCTGGACGTCAAATCGAATGGCTGGCAGAACGACCCGCAGTCCAAGCCAGGTCTGTACGTAAACCCAACCGTTGTTCAGCTGGTTGGTTATGGTGACCTCATCCAAGGCGGCCCAGACCCTGATCAGGTGTTTGCCCAGCAGACTGCGTACATTCCTGCTGGAATGAGCACAACGCCCACCGCAGCCACAATGCCGACGCCGATGCAAGCACCTGGTCAGTTGGGCTCCCTGCCTCCACAGCCTCAGCCGTTGCCGCAAATGCAGACGCCTCAGCCTCCACCGCAAGCGTTGCCGCAAATGCAGACGCCTCAGCCTCAGCCTCAGCCTCAGCCGTTGCCGCAAATGCAGACGCCTCCACCCCAAGCGTTGCCGGTGCTACCGAACACCCAATTGGTGCAGAACGTCATCGCTCAACAGCCGCAGTATGTCGTCACGCCGGCGGCTCAGGCTGGCGGCTACACCTTAGAATCGCTGCGCGCCATGGGGCATAGCGATGAGGTTCTGTTGCAGAACGGCTTCATTCAACTGGTGGGCTGATCATGACCGTCAAATCTCTAGAACAGCGCATTATCGAGCGCGCACAAAACGAACTGCGCGAGCGCATCAGCTACATGGTGGCAGGTTTGCGGAATCAGCTTGAGGGAGACGAAGGGCGGATCGCCGTGAAACTCGAAGCATCTGACGGCCTATTTCCCATTGACGACCTGCTTGATGTGGTAGAGCGCGAATTGGTCCGTGCGACCCAGATACGCCACTGCGACAAGGCCTTGGACAGCGCCCTGGCATCGCTGGAGTCTGATCTGGCGTATCGTAACCAGTATGGGCAACCGCAGCAGCGCGGCGTACCCCAAGCCCCAGCAGCTGAACCGTGGAAGCAGTAAACGTTATGTTGTAACACTTTGGGCGTCTACGGGCGCCCTTTCTTTTGAGGTGCCGCATGGTCGATCTAGCGTTTGAAATGCACCGCTTGCAGCAGGTCATGCAGCAGCTGAATAGCACCCGCCCCGTGGCAAACACCCCGTTCGATATCTCGGGGTGGGCGGAATGTGACACGGAATGTTATCGGGACTACTGGTTGATTAAGTTCTACATGCCCGATGGCACGTACCGCGAGTGGGCTTCCTACCCTGGTAAGCCGCTCGATACGGAAGGCCTGCGGGCGTTCCTGAACTCTCTGCCGGGCATCATCACCTTCAATGGCATGGGCTATGACTGCCCCATGATCTGCGCCGCCCTGCGCGGCTATGACAACCAGACGCTAAAGAATTTCAATGATGCGATCATCCCAGGTAACGGCAAGCAGGGCGTCAAGTATTGGGACTTCTACCGCAATTACGGGATTCCCGAACCCACCTGGAACCATATCGATATCATGGAAGTCGCTCCAGGCGTGAAGCTGAGCCTGAAGGCCTACGGCGGTCGAGCGCACGCACCGCAGCTGCAAGACCTCCCAATCGAGCCGCACATGAGCATCAGCCCGCTCGACCGGCTCAACCTCAGCAGCTACTGCGGGAACGACCTGCGCACCACCAGGCTGCTCAAAGAAAAGATCATGCCGCGCCTGAAGCTTCGCCACGACCTCGGGGAGAAATACGGCATCCAGGTAATGTCGAAGTCTGACGCGCAGATTGCCGAGGCGGTCTACAAGAAAAAACTCAGTCAGCCACCGCAGCGCATCCACATGCCGCACGGCCACCGTTTCCGGTACGTGGCTCCCGAGTGGATCACCTTCGTATCACCAGAACTGAACGAAGTCTTGCGCATGGTGCAGTCGCTCGATTTCGTGGTGAATGACGCGAGTCAGTTACAGCTTGATGAAGACGAAAAGGCCTATGACTCGGACGGTCGCGAAATCAAATCGGGCGTGCGGATGCCTGCCGAGATTCGGGGTAGAGATATCACCATCGGCAAGGGTGTTTACCGGCTCGGTATAGGCGGTCTGCACAGCAAGGAAAAATCGGTTAGCTATCGCGCTGTCAAAGGGCGATTCATGCTCAGCGATCACGACGTAAACAGCTATTACCCAACATTAATGCTGTTGATGAACATGTACCCGCCAGGCACTGGTCCAGAGTTCATCGAGTTGCTACGCGGCCTGTACAACGAGCGCTTGCACGCCAAGCACATGGCCGAGGCATACGAAAAGGCTGGTGATGACGCCCAGGCTGCGCAATGGAAGACTGTAAGCGACGGGCTGAAGATCGTACTCAACGGCACCTACGGCAAGCTTGGTAGCCGATGGTCGTTCCTGTTTGCCCCTGAACTGATGATTCGCACCACCATGAGCGGCCAGCTTGCATTGCTCATGCTAATCGAAATGCTGGAACTCAGCGGCATTCGGGTTATCTCGGCAAACACAGACGGCATCGTGGTAATCACGCCGCACGCGATGGAGTGGGTACGTGACGCAGTTATCGACTGGTGGGAAAAGTCCACCGGCCTTGAAACCGAATCGACTGAGTACACATCGATCCACAGCCGGGATGTGAACAATTACGTGGCGTTCAAGCCGGACGGAAAGCACAAGGCAAAGGGCGTGTTCGGGGAATCCGGTGTGTCACCAAAGGCCAGTCCGACCGGTAAGCACCCAGGCAAGGATATCTGCAACGAATCCGTTATCGCCTATCTGCGCGACGGCACACCTATCGAAAAGACCATTCGCGAATGCCGCGATATCCGCAAGTTCCTGGTCATTCGGGCCGTGGCTGGTGGTGCCATCCAGCAGTGCGAGCGCTTCATGGAGCTAGCATCAGGTGCCAGCTTCTGCGAACCATGCGATAAATACCTCGGCAAGGTCGTTCGCTGGTACTACGGCGCTGGGGTTACCGATTGCCTGCGGTACAAGTCGAATGGGAACAAGGTTGGCTCCAGTGACGGTGCGGTGCCGCTCATGGAACTCGATGGATCGTTCCCGGAAAACGTAAATTATGAATTTTACATTTCCGAGGCGAAAAAGATGTTGCGCAACCTCGGATCATAAATTATGATTTGCCCATACAGACGAACAACGCCCTGGAGGGCAAGACGATGACCGACAAACTCTACCCATGCAGCCGCTGCGCAGGGCAAGGCCGCATCAGCGCTTTCGGTCATGTACTGGCCGGCGTGTGCTTCCAGTGCAAAGGCAGCGGCAAGCAAAAGAGCAAGCCAGCACCCAAGGCAATCAAGTGGGCAGTGTTCGGGCACGACCGCAACACCGAAAAGCCTGGTCGCCTGTACAACGTAAAGGCGCCTACCGAGGCAAAGGCAATCGCCAAGGCGCAAGATTTGTTCGGCAACGCCAGTACGGCGTTCAAGGACACTTGGACCATGAGCAAGGCATTCGCCCTGACCTGGGAAGAAATCGCAGCGGCAGAGCCAGCGGAATAAAAACCAAGCCCCTTAGCTGGGGCTTTGGCAGTACCGAAGCCAGCCACCCGGCATTTCCGGGCCACCAACCGCGATAACCCTGAACTGCTTTTCGTATGTCAAAAGGAAGGTCTGGAAAATGCTGATCCTAACCCGCAGGCGCAACGAATGTATTCTGCTCCAGTTTCCTACCGGTTCTGAAACCTTGGAGGTCATGAGCCGCAACAAGGTTCGTATCGGCAAGGATATCTTCCACATCGAACCGGGCAACCACATCGAGCGGGGCGGTCTGGATATCCTGTGCAAGTCCTGGCGCGGCGGTCAGATGAAGTTGGGCTTCACCGGGCCGGAAGAAATCAAGATCATTCGCACGGAGCTATTGTGATGCAAAGAAATATCATGATGTGCAACCAGTGCAATGCCGACCTGAACAACACTGATATCGTCATCTTTAATGGTGCGACATGGTGCACCGACTGCGGCCCAAGTAGTATTGGATTAGTCGTGCCACCTGCCCGTGTGGACACAGTGAGGACTGGCCCGTACGCGCGACTGAATGTCCCACCACCTCCACCGACAATGCGAAATCCATCAGTGACTACAGCTTCAGCTGTTGGCCCGCTCATTGCTTGGTCTTTCGTCATGCTTGTGGTGGGGTTCTGGATTGGCTTCGAAGTGTTCAGCGGTTGAACGTCTTCCGTAGCGAATCCCAGGCCTGTTCGCAGGTCAGCCCCCTGAGTCGCGCAGTCTCATAGGCTGCGCTGACCTCTCCCAATCGCTTCGAATCGCGCTGGTACAAGTCGGATAGCACCATGCTGGCCTGTCGAGTTGCTTGGCAGCTTCCGGAAGTGGTGGTATCAGCGCGCTCTGCGTTGTCGCGCATGGTGGCAAGTCTTTCATGCAGCCGCCCAAGCTCAGCGTTAGCACCGTCAAGATCAGCCCGAGCCTGTGCAAGCTGTGCCGCGCTCTGTTCCTGAATCGCTTCGAATTGAGTGGATATCGCATGTTCCTTCGCTCGCTCAGTAGTCTGATGGTTGAAAGCCTCGGTGGCTCGCTGCGCCTCCCAGCGCTGATCGCTTGTTGCCTGCCCGTGACTATAGCCCCAGACCCATGCACCGATCAGCGAGAGCACCACGGCCAGCGCGCCCCATCCGTAGTTAAAGGGACTGTTCATTGGCGAATGCCCACGACTTCGGCCAGTCTTCAGGATGCGGCTTGCCAGGCCTCCAAGTACGCAGGTAGAAATCCCACGCATCGGCTTGTGTCACCGGTAGGCTGTGCGGATCGGTGTACATCAGCAGGCGTGCGAACGCTGCGGCCAGAACGTCGTCCTGACTGAGCGCCATCCACACATCGTCACGCTGCCATGGGACGCCGCGCACGTTGCATACCTGCATCGCCTTGGAAGTGACCAGACCACCGAAGTTCATCAGGCCTTTGACCGCCCCGCCCTTTTCAAACTGCCAATAGCCGCAGGCTGGACCACGCTCTACCAGTCGCCCGTCCACCTCGATCACCTGGCGACGGTTTCGATATTTGGTTTCCTGGTAGCCTATGGCTGCATGCAGTACGCGTGCTGGTTGCGTGTCCCATTTGCTGGGGAGCAGCGCGAACGCTTCGTTGATCGCACCACGGGGGAAGGTCATCGTTGGAGTCTCCACGGCAGCAGCTTGGCAACGTTCCCTTTACTGCGCAGCACCAAGCCGAACAGGATGATGAACAGTCCAAGCAAAAGGAATTCATGAATTCGTGCCCCTGGCACTGTACAGCGGCAGGATGGTAGCCACAGGGCGTAGGCGGTCCAAACTGCAAGGCCTAAGGAAAACGCTGCGATGAGGGTGGCGACAATGGAAACAACGAACCGGTATCTCGCTGAAGGGTCGTAGTACCGGATGATGACTGCGAACGTCGCCAGATTGATAGCACCGCGCGTGGCGATCAGTACGGTTTCAAGGTCCATTATGCGCCGCCTCGACTTTTCAGCATGGGTATGCGGTCCAAAATAGACTCAGCCCATGGTGGCAACGGGCCGCGTTCATGCACCACATAGACGAACGCGGTGATTATCAAGGCCCCCACGGCAGAAGTCAGGCCCGACACAAGCATAGCTTTTTCACTATAAGGCGGACCTCCACCGTAGGCGAACACGCCCGCCGCGTACCCCAACCCCCACGAAAACACGCCCAGCGCCCAGCGCTTCCAGCCGCGTGCGGCCATAGGGATCGTGGCAAAGAAAACGCACCCGAAGGAAGCCCCGACAGCCGCCCATGGGTGCGTGTGGATCAGGATGGTTGACAGCATCCCAAGCAAAAATGTTCCTGATCTTTCCATCATGCGCCTCACCTCCCCAGGTTTGGCGCAGTTTAGCATAATGTTAAGCAGCAATTGTCCCGTAGTTTTTCCAAACCGCTACGCCCGCCGGACCCGCTGTTGTGCAGATTTTCCCAGCAGCCGCGCCTGGTGCTGGGTTACGGAATCGAATACGGTCACCCTGCTTGTGAGTGCCCCCAGTTGGGTCGCCTGAAGCGGCGTTTACCATTGTTTCGCGCAGCCCGAAACCTGTCGGTTGCGACCAAACATTACCAGTAGGTGATGTGGTAAACGCGGTATCAGCGGTGTTTCCTATGTCCCACAGCTCCATCGACCATTCCCCGGCGGAAGCATCCCCGGCGTATGCGGAGGTCTGCGCCGAACTAAACGTGTGGTTTGCCAGAAGCTTTATGTCGTTGCATCCGGCGACCACGTAGACCGCATGCTGCTGCGTCTCCGCAATCCCCGGTTGCCCGAACCGACAGTCGTCTACAACACCGTGAATAGTGTTCGCAAAACGAATGCCGGAAAGCCCCGGAAGGGCGACGTTAGAAGTGTTGTTTCCATAAATCTGACAACGGCGGAAAGTCAGACCCCTGTTTTTGTCTGCGTCACTATCGCTCAACACCCCAGTCCCCGAGGCCTGGGTGATCCGTACCGAGTCAAGTAAGCCTCCGGTGATATTTCTCTGGAAGAAGACGTTTGTGCTGAACTTCGTGATGCTGCCGCCAAACACCTTTACGCCCGAACAGTTGTCGACGAACAACCCGTAACGGGTGCCGGTTAGCTCGGTGGAAAGCTGAGGATTGTTGACGGTAACGTCCATGGCCAGGCGACTCACTGCCGGAACGCTATTCAGGAAACCCTGCCCGGAAACCGACAAGGCTCCGGAGGTGCTAGTCAGTTTAAGACATGCCGGGTTGTTGATGACGATAGAGTTACCGATAAGCGGCTTTATTTCGGCTGGCGCGTAGTCGCTGCCGTAATCACCTGCCTGGACGGTGGTGATCTTCGCTATCTGGTCGGCGCCTACGTTGGACGCAGTGACGCTATACGCGCCCGACAGGTACAGCAACGCAACAAGGTTACCCGAGCCGTTGAACGTATCGCCGCGCAGGTTGCTGATACGGATATTGCGCGGGTGGGTTGTTGGATTGGACACGCTGGCCAGGTACGTTATGTCTGATGCATAGTCCAATGCAGCTGAATCGGATGCTGTCGCCCAGTGGATAATTAAGCCCATGGCCCATGGCCCGGTGCCGAAGTGGATGTTAGCTACCTTGACGTTGTAAACATCGCCAATCAGGTTGAACGGCGCATGACCGAACGCACCACACTCGAACTTTAGGTTGGAATAAGAGCAGTCATGAACGTCCAGGGCGAAAATGATTCGCTGGCCTGCCAGCCCAAGGTCGCCCACAGCTGTGCCGGCCTGTACCAGAGTCCCGTTGTTCACCCCTGCCCGGCCTTTCATCTGCATCAAACATTTGTTTCCAATGTGCGCGCAGGTCAGCTTCGAGTTGTTCAGAAACAGCGACACATCGAAGAAGGAAACTGGACCGGTAATGCGAAGCAATGACCCTTTATCCGCAACAAGTGTAGCCCCAGTACCCTGGTAAACAGAGGCGGCTGCCTGAATCAACGCGGTTTCGTCGCTATCGTCGCCACGCACGCCGAACCAGCTCAAGCGAGGTTCAGGCTTTTCTGGACGAATCCAACGACCAACAGGAACTCCGGTAACCGCAAACACGGTGCCGCCATTGTCGGCAGATGTTGATGCTGCGTCCCAGTAGACTTTGCCGCCGCCAACACCCGGTGTATCGGAGTAATACCCGATTACCGTCGCGCAATCTCTATCGAAACGGCCCTCCATAGTTCGCAAAGCCGCTACAGTGTCTATACGTCTGACCCCCGCACCAAGCTCTTGCCGCAAAGACTGATCATTGCGGACCGTCAGCAGCGGTTCATCGGTAGCCCACGTGCCGCTCAAAGTAATGGGGAAAGTAGAAGGCAGCTTTACGCTGTACAACAGACCTGATCGCTCGATTAACTGCGTGGGGCGATCTACCTGAAGTGGCGTCCCGTCCACATAGACGAGAGCGGGTAATTCGAATGCGGTACCTTGCAGGAAGGAATCGAATGCGTTTTCCATACCCCGCCAGGTGCGACGCACTCGCCCAAATGGCGGCCTGTCCACCCAGGTTTCCGCGTCCGAGTTAGTTGCGTCATCGATATTCGACGCGTTGTTGTACAGAACCTTTGGATGGGTAGAGCCCAGCGGGTAGCCGCTTGTATCGTAAATATTCGTCATCGTCAGGCCCCTACAGGCGGAAAATTGTCGTCGTCATCATACACTCGCGCGTCATAGTTTACTGCTTTTACGTTGCAGCTGCGCGTACCCTTGGGCGTTACATCCTCGATGATCGCTGGCAGGCACCAGCTTTCCGACAGCCCAAACTGTATTACCGGGTCCATCCATTCGCCACTGAAATCAGGTTCGAAGTCGAGCGGGGTGGGAATGGTCATGCTGTAATCGTCGATACGTGTGGCCGTGTGAGGACCTGATACCGAACCGTCCTTGCGGCGCACGGCGACCTTGTAGACGCCAGCGCGTGACCAGTCGAGGGGCACCGACACCTGAAGCATCGACGACGCCCCATAATTGAAATAGTTTTCCAGATATGCAGACTGGCCTTGTCCTGGCGTAGAGGTGCCCAAAGCAACATAGTCTTTCATTTCGCTGTTCAGCGCCGCCAATTCCGTCTGAAATTCATAGCTCTCGATCTGGTAGAACTGCGAACGCCTGCGCCGCATGCCGATTCGCCAGGCCCGCGTGCGGTCATTCACCCCTTCGAGCTTGATCTTTTCCGCACGTAGACCTTGTTCATACGAGCCGCCCGGTAGTTGCATTCTGCATTTCACTGTTTCATTTTGTCGAGTTTGCTGATCGTAATACTCAACGTCAACGCCATCGAAATCATCCGGCTGGTCCGGCATCTTGATGTTGATAGAAAGTGGGTCAAGCATGACCTGCGGGTTATACATGGCTGAAAAGGTGCTGCCACGCACCCCTTCCCGCAAAGGTGTAATTTGGCCACGGGACACGGTCATTTCTGACATTCCGGCTTGCAGTATTTCTTTCAGGATACCTTTCACCGTGTCAGGTGCCGCGACGGTCTTGTCATAAGTCTCACCACGCGGCGTCCAATAAGTGGTTTCCAGGCGTTCCAGTTCACCAATATTCAGATCAACAGTGTCCGAATACCCAACACTTCGAACCACATGGCCGACTGCGGCGCTTATTTCTCGGGTAGGCTGCTCAGATAGCCACACGCCCCCTCTTAGAACTGGGAGGATGCGCATGCACGACAGGTTCACCAAGGCCTCGGATTGCGACGAAATTTGATCGCCACCTTGCAGGTTGCACGACATTACAGTCATTCCCGCAAAGCTGGTCTTGGACGAACTCAGCAGGCGCCCACGCAGGCCGTACCACATTACATCATCATGCACTTCGTCTGGTCGTTCCTGAGTGGTGACGATCTTGCGAATGCGGCACTCTGGACGCATCTGGTATGGTAGGTCGATACGGAAAGTAAACCCTACCTGATCCTGACTGTCACCGGAAACGCTCTGCACAATAGTTGTGAACGACCCTCCCAATTCGGCGTCACGCCATTCAAAAACGTGGCGCCCCGGCACAGAATAGAATTGCCCTTCGCGCCCAAGGCCGAAAAGGCCCTGTGCATAGAAAACGTCATACTCGATCGCGTCAACCTTTTCGTTGGCAGGCGCAGCAGGGTATGGACCTCGATACCCTGCTTGTAAGTTGGAATTGTCCAAGCGCACTTGTGCCTGGTTGCTCGACAAAGTATCCCAACCTGGCCACGCGCCGTCTGCCGTACCGTCATTCAGGATGCGTTCAACTGTCATTGCTGATGGGCTTATAGTAACCACTCTGAAGCGCAACGCACTGTAGCCCATCGCCATTACTGCCGACCCTGTAGTCAAACCGTTCGCAGGCGCTCCACCAACGTAGTTCAACTGCATGGTTGTGGCTGTCACGCTGAACACCTCATAGGTGCCTGAGTTTTGCCCAGCGATAGTGATAGTGTCGCCAGGTGTGAAACCGTGCTGCGCGATAGGCCCATTGATTACGTCCCGACCACCTGTGCCGGTTCCGTTGTCCACCGTGTAAGAGTACGGGGCGACCACGTTCACCATCAGCCCAGCTTCCCAGTTAGTCGGGAAGCTTCCTGCACCTGATGGGATTGTGATGCTATCGCTAGAAAACTCCATCACTGATGCAGTTGCGGATAGAGTCAAGTTTGTGGTTGCTGTCACTTCAAGACCGGCGGCGCCGGTAGAACTTGCGCCAACCTCGGGCGCGGTGTACCAGCAGAAATGCGCAGGGTCTGCGCTGAGGTCAGCCCCAGGCTCATATATCGTGAACGAAGCCCCATCGCCTAAATTTAGCAAAGGGGTCTCACCCACCTTCACCGAAGACGGTTGAATCTGGTAGCGGCCCATGCCTACGCCCAACAGCATTTCCACCCGCTGTTCTCGGGGGCCTGCGAAGTAACGGCGCGGGACGTTCAGGTAATCCAGATATCTTTGCGGGTTGAACCCGAAACACTCGGGGATCACATCATTCAGCTTGACCTTGTTGCCTTTGGCGGATGCATCCGCAAGCGACTTCCCGGTACCCTGCGAAGCACCTGGTAAGCTGGGAAGTTTAGGCATCAGCGCGGACAGTACAGCTTTAGCGCCGAAAACCAAGGCGAAGGTAATCGAGAACGGATCGGTGCCCTTTGGCTCCCGGTAGATTTCGATGGAGTCGTTAGGATCGAAATAGGTGTTCCACCACAGCCCCGGCAGAACGTGTTCCCCGTTCATGTACAGGCTCATTGGCAGCGAGTCGAGCGGGGTAGCGTGACCAATGCCGTTATTGTGCAACCAGGTCAGCAGACTCTGCCTGGACTTTACCGCATAGGTTTCCTTATGCTTGTTGTTCAACCGGTTCGGATAAATCTCAATCATGGTCCCGGTTCCGATGGTAAGTAACGGTTACATGGTCACGCCGCCACATCCAAAGCGGCAGTACGCGGGGCGGGCGACCGTCGTTTATTTCCAAGATGCTCAATTCACCCGGCACCAGTTCCAGTACCAGCGCGATGTGCATGCAGACCTTGCCGATTATGACGGCTGCGATTGCCCCATGCTCTGGTGCGCATTCCTCAAGCTTGTCGGCCTCGGTGCGATACGCCTTAGTGAACGCCCGAGGGTTGGTATTACGCAGGTCGCCATACGATGGCAGTTCGCCCAACCCAAGCTCGACCGCGCGTACGTGTCGGGTAAGGCCCCAGCAATCGAACTCCACCGGGCCGCGTCCGCCATCCACATACTTGCATCCTAGGTACTCATTTACCCAGCTCATCAAATCCACCTCAGGCCTGGAGTTACCTCGGTCGTGTACTGATTGCGAGGATACCGCACACCCAGCATGTTGAAAAAGGCGCATTGCAATTGGGCGACAATACCTTTCAGATCAACAGATTCCACGCTGAGGTACCAAGGCGCTTCTTGCGGAGCGTCCTTGTTCTGTTCAAGGAATGTCCTATACGTAGCATAAACTCGCATCCTGGCAGCAGCTGCACCCCTGGCACGGGTGGTAACTTCACCGCTCCCATCTGCGATACCAAACGCCAAAGTCTGATTACCTTTACTGTTTTTAGCTGCAAGCGCAATATCGATATTCATTGCCGAGAACGTCAAAACTCGCCCATTTTCATCAATTACGGTCTGATCGATATAACCATTGCAGATGTAAACCGGCGAATCCCATTGATCGCAAGTCAACTCAAGCGTGCGAATAATCGGATTGTTACCGACGCTCGCATTAATCTCCCGTAATGTTTGGCTCATGCTAAAGGCCACTTATCATTCATTGCTCGATCTATGATATCTGCCTCAAGTATCCAATCGGGCAGAATCTCTGCCCAACCGTCTTCCAGCATTGGGGTCTTTTTAACTTCAATCTCAGCGGAATAACGCCAAAGAAATCTACCTACCAGCACCGGGCCCATCAACCGTTTCCGCAAGCGCACTTCCTCAATGTCGAAACCCATATCACTGAGGATCGGCATATTAAACCATTGGGCCTTTGCGATTTGATCGCACCACGCCCTGAGCAAACGCCCTTGAGGTTCAGTCAATAACCAGTTGACCTTGATGATACTGGAAGGTTTAAGGAACTCGACGCGTTGGATAGGGCGCCCAGCGTCAGTCGGCGTACTATTGATGTTTTCGGTGGCCTCAAACTCATACCCGTCGCGTTGTGGGTACGGCAGGCCACTGGGAAAATTCAAATCAGTCATCGGCCCACCGCCTGTAATCCAAGCTTGCCGGTCACGGCGTCGAAGGTTTCACCTTCACCCAGGAAGTTCGCAATCCACATATCGAACGATCCATCTTCATTACGTCGAGTTTGACCGGCTTTGCTCGCGTCTTCAATAACGTTGATGTTCGGGACGTTGCGTGCGTCCCGCTCGGCCTGACCTGCGCGGATATCGTTCAGGGTTCCATCCAGTTTGGCCGAGGTCTGCGCGGTAGTCACACGCTCCCCTTTCTGCAACAGCCAGGTGCCAGTCTGCGGAACACTGTCGATACCATCGTGTGCCATACCTGCGATTTGGGAGGACAAGCCTCCAGCGAAGGCCAAGGCGCTGGAGGCTGCCGCTGGGGCTGCAAGCGGCCCAATCAGAGGGATGGCTGCGGTAGATGTAAATGCGTTCAAGCCAGCTTGGATCGCCTGCATTGCCGCCCACTTGATCCCCATTTGAATAACTGTCGTTGCGAAGGTGAGGCCGACGTTTTTGATAGCATCGCCCCAAGACTGCGTTTTCATGATCGCACCTTGCAGGTTGGTGGCAAGGCTGTCTGTGGCACCCTCCAACAGCTGCGTGGTTGCCTGCGCAGCTTGTGCGTTGTAGTCGGTCGCCTGGTCCTTGTAGTTCTGCAAGGCATCGCTCACGCCGAGCAACCAGTTACCTTGGATTTCATCAAGCTGGTTGTAGTAGTCCTGCTGGTCGGTAAGGCGCTGCGCCAGCGCTTCCTGAAGCAGTTCGGTTTCGGCGTCGTAACGGTCCTGCGTGATGCTCTTATCGTTCAGCTGCTCCCACAGCGCATTTGACTTGTCGTTGAATTCTTCCTGAATCGCCAGGAACTGCTGCGCACGCTCGCGGGCCTTGTCACCTTCGCCGGCCCCCACCAGGTTTGCCCCGTTACTCTGCTTGGCGGTTTCGTTCTCGTTGCGCAGGTTGGTTGCGAATTCAGCCAGCGCCAGGCGGTCTTCCTCGGCCTTTTTCAGTTCCTTCAGGCGGTCGAGTTCCGCGGCCAGCCCTTCCAGCCGCTGCTGTTGCGTCTTGTTGATACCGACCAGCTTGCCCGACTCGATATCGAACTGAAGCTTTGCAACCTCGGTGGCTTCCTTGCGCTTGTCGGTGGTGGTGTTGATGAGCGCGATTTGCCGCATCAACCCTTCCTCGGTCGATTCGAACGCCGAGTTTATTTTCTTGGCGGCAGCTTCAGCAGCCTTCGCGGCTTCCTGCTGCGCTTTGGTTGGCGCAATGAAGCCCCCGCCACCTTCTGGCGGTGCAGCAAGCTGAAGGTCTTTCGCGGCATCGCGGGCTTTCTTGACATAATCGCGAATGCTGTCGCCGGCCCATGGCTTGTTCCAAGCGTCGGCAATTTCGCTGAGAACGCTGTTTGATGTGCGCGAAAAATCGATTGCGTCAGCGCTCATCTTGTCGGAGTTCTGTTTGAAGTCCGCCGACATTTCTCCAAACGTGACTTTGCTAAGCACCAGGTTTGCCGTAGCGCCCAAGCTGGTGATGTAGGCCATCGCGGTTGTGAAACCTGACACCAGACCCGCAGCTATGATCTTGAAGGTACGACCGATAGCGTCACCTGTGCTCGCCACCATGGCGGTGACTTCGATCATATCGTCAGCCAGACCGCGAATCTGCTTTTGCAGGCCCCCGGCGTCCTTGGTGGTATCCACCAGGTCTTTACCCAGCTGCGCCAAGATCGGCATGAATTCAGCAGCAAGCGCAGTTTTGGCAGCGTTGGCGTATTGGCCGAGCACCGTCAGCTGGGTATTGAATTCTTTGGCTGAGGCTATGGTCTGATCGTCAAGGATCATTCCGGTGGCTTGGGCTTCGTCGCCCAGTTCCTTGAACTTTCTGCCACCGTCTGCCAGCAGCGGAACAAGTGCGGTCGCTTCATCCGCGATGGCTTCCATGTAGAAAGTCATCTGCGCTTGCGAGACGTTCGCCTTTTGCAAGCTGCTGACGTACAGTTGCAAGGCGTCGGCGCTGTTCAGCTTGCGGAACTGCTCAGCGGTGACCCCAACCTTAGGTGCGATCTGTTCGAAAAAGTTTTGAAGCTCACCGCCACCGGTCGCAAGGAAGTCGCCAACCTTATCGTTGGTGTCCTTGAAAATGTCGGATAGCTTATCTTGCTCGATACCTACCGTTGCGGCGGCTGCGGCATAGCGCTGGAACTCGGTGGTACTCAACCCGGTCAGGTTAGCAAGGTTCTGGATTTCCTTCGCCGCCATGGCCGTGTGTGTGACCAATGCCGCCGTGAGTGTCGGAATCCCAGCGATAGCCACGCCAATCGATGCGCCCACGCCCTTCGCCCAGTCGTCGAAGGCCTTGCGCATATCGGCGGTTTGTTTCTTCGTTGCCGTGGTCGCCTTTTCGAGCGGTCCAACGAAGCCGCTGATCTTGGCGATGAGGTCGAGGGTAAGTGTACCGAGGTTTGCGCTCATTAGTCCCAGGTCCCCATGGCTTCCTCAAGGGTGATAATTCGCGGGTCCATGTGTGGCGCGAAGTCCTCAGCATGCAGCCGCTGTGCACCCTCTCGGGTTTTGCTGTTGGCGTAAAGGGCGGTAAACCGAGCTATCGATTCTTCCGTGCGCATGCCTAAATGCAGGCTGCCCCGTTTGCGCCGGAACTTGCACCAGACGATGAACTCAGGGTACGACATATTCGCCTGAGCCTCTGCTATGGTGCGACCGCCAATGCCATTCATGACAAGCTCGCACCATAGCTCATCTATTGCCGCTAGCTCTTGATCTTTCCCGCGTTTTGCACTTCATTGATGGCGATGAGCAGTTTCTTGACCAGTTCACCGTCCATTGGTCCAGCTTCCGGGTTTCCGGCAATAACCTCGGGCTTATCACCAGGCTTTTGCGGAGTGCTGTACACTACTTCCCCTGTAACATCCCATGGCGTCATAATTGCCTTACCGTCAGCATCGCACAGACTGCTTGCGATGCGACAGGCCAGGATATGCGCCCCACCTTCCGACGCCGAGGAAATATCGCCCATCGCGGTCTGGAACGAAATGGGACGCACGTAGGTATCGAACGTGTGCCCATTCCATTCGATGGTTTTGCGCACCGGCTTGGAACTGAACGCCTTTGCCGACTTCAGGCTGTCAAGGGTCAGTTCCATTAGGACGCACTCACTTTGCGAATCCAGGCACCGGGGCCGCTACGCTGGATGCTCACAGCGCTGGTAACCAGGGTGTTGGTCTGGAAGTCGAACGGGAAGTCGGCCACGTAGCCACCGAACACGTACCAGGTGCGGGTGGTCGGCAGAACGAAATCGCCATCACTGTCAACGGTTGGCACGATGCCCTTCCCGTCCGACCAGCCGATGGCGAATTTGATATCTTCGATATCCTGGCTGTCGTCCAGCGACAGTTCGTAGAGGCGCCCGTGGCTGGCGTATTTCGGGTCAGCGTTTAGGCTGACAGCCGCCTGCCCAGGGGTGCGCAGGCCCCGCTTGTAGGTGCGCGTGGTAGAGTCCAGGCAGGTGTCTTCCACCGGATCGGCTGGCGCACCGCCTGGGTTAAAGCCGGTCGGGCAGTCCACTTTGACGACCGTGTTATCAGCGGGGTCGATGAAGTACAGTTCAGACCCCTGTGCGAAAATACTCATTGTGTGACCCCTTATCGATGAGTGAACCAATCAACGTCGAAATCATACCCGAATGCTTTAGTTTCTGCATCCTGTACTTGACTTCCCCAGCGCACTATGTGGCTATCGAGTTCGATAGCATCGCGAATGGCTTCAGAAACTGCGCGAACTTCCGCACTTGTTGCCGCCCAAACGTTCACTTGCAAACTGAACTGGTCGGCGTCAGGGCGCCCACTCACATTGTTCTGCGGGGTACCGCCGACGTTCTGATAGGTGGCGTATGGCAGCTGCGGCGGCGGATCGATTGGCGCTTGCCCGAATGGCCACAGGCGCAGATTACCTTCACCGTCGCCCAGCAGCACCTGGCAGGTCGTGTCGGCTGCGCAGGTTGGATAAATTGGCGCGTTCATTTACCGGCCCTTTTGATAGCTGAATCGAGTCGCTTCCGATAGAAGTCAACGAATACGTTTGTGATTTCCTGCGTGTGGTTTGCCAGTGCAGGGCGCAGGAAGGGTCTTGCGGGCGACACCTTCGTGCCGAACTCCAGCAGGCGCCAGTGCGGGGTCTTTGCTCCGTGCGACTTATCGACAGACTGCCCGCGCTGCGCCAGAACTGCCCCCTTCATCACCCCCACGCGAAACCCCAGGTCGCCGGTATTCTTCCACAGGCGACCATTCCAACGCAGGCCGATGTTATCCGCGATGCTACGACCGGTGTCGGGATCGTCTATCCCCTGTGCGTTCTGCTTGGCAATCTCGGCCAAACGTTGGGCAGCCTTGCGCAGAGCCGAACGACCAGTGCGGTACCGCATATCGGTCGTGACGTTTTTCAAATTCTCGATGAGGGGATCAACCCCGAGCATCGAGAATTTGACATCACCGGCCATCATGCGCCGCCGTGCTGACCTGCACGCGCCATTCGCGACGGCCAGTGCTGTCAGTTTCAGGTGGTGCAGTGATGCCGTACACCTTCCCGTCCCAGGTAATGCGCATGCTGCTGAGCAGACCGGGGAACCAACGCATATTGATGCGCGCCACCTCGACGCCCTGCTGTGCATCAGCCGCCACGTTTTCCTTGCCGGGACCTGTCAGCACCTCGGCGGGAACGTTGGACCGAAACGGGAACCAGTTGATTATCACGCCGCCGTCCACCACATCCCGCGAGATTACGGCGCGCTCCACCAGTACGCGGTGGCGGTATTTGCCAGGGTTCGTGCTGTAGATGCTCATACGCCCATACCCACCCGTTGCTGATCCAGCAGGTTTGTAGCGGTCGTGTTCCCCGAACTGGGGTCAGTGGTCCGCCGTTCGTAAAAGTCGGTCAACACCAGCAGCACAGCTTGTACCACGGACTTCGGTACGGTCTGCACCACTTCGGAGGACTCGACAGGATGCAGACCCCCGGCGACGTACCATGGGCATTCCTGCGCATCGGTAATCGCCGGCCTGTTCATGTACTGCGCACAGTAGGATTCAGCAGCGTCAATGAGCATCATGATGTGCTCATCGTCGGCATCATGAATCACCAGCAACTGGCGTTTCGCTTGTTCGAGGGTAACGTAGCTCATCAGCCCACCCGCTTCAGCGCGAACGACATTATGCCCTCACGCCCAAGTTCGCTTTCAACCTTGTTCATTTCGTGGAGTTCAAAGCCTTGGTTCTCTGCCCATGCCACGAAGCCGTCCAACGTCCAGTAGTGTAGATGCTCGCCAGGCTTGTAATGCTTGCTGGTCAACACCCCGTGGAGTCCAGTGTAGATCGGCATGGATACGAAAAGCCAGTTCGGCACCCGAGCCATGAAATCGTCCAGGTCGGGGATGTGTTCCAAGCTATCCCAGCAGGTGACGGCGGATGGTGGGTATTTTGCGCGCTGGTTGAAACCGTAGAGGTCATACCAGCGCCCGGTGTCCTTCAGCCAGCGCACCGCGTCAGGGCACACATCGAAGCCCATCGCGTTGCAGTCTTCCGCGAAACGGCCACCACCGATGCCCACATCAACCACCACGCCACCAGGCGACCACCGGTTCACCAGGTCAATGCGGGCCTGAGTCAGTGCCGCGCCCATAGGGGTCTGGTCGAGCGCCTGATAATTGGCGAAATAGCCGCCGTCATAGCTGATGGGTGGGGCAGTGTGGAAACCCTGGCCGCGTTCCTCAGACCACAGCAAGGTGCCTTGCAGCCCATTGGGTAAACAGATTCGCATGGTTGCTGATCCTTTTGTCGCAGTTGTGTTGTTTGAGTTTACATTTGCAAAAGTTGTCGGGTACCGCGAACGACAGTCGGGTACCTGGTGGGCATACGTTTTCCGGCGAATTGAAGCCGCCCTGACCGCCGCAGATTATCCATGCTGGAACGCCTGCCGCGAGCGCAGCGGGAACAATCCAACCGATGCCCCCTATAACTGCTTGCGCTCCCTGTATCAGCGCAAGCAAATGCTCGACAGCCAGTTCACCAGCGTGGAAGCGATCATGCGCAGGGGGTAGGCCCACAGCCCACTCAAGCCCATCAGCAAGGTCGGCCACCGAGACCACCCTGTATCCAAGGTCTGCCGCGTGCTGCGCAGCCTCTGCAACGTACTCGGGCAACGGGTTGCGGCTCTCGGCTATCCACTCGCTGCGGATGGTCACGGGGCGGACCACCACATACGGCTGCTGGAACGGCGCGGGGCCGAAGTCCGGCAAATCGAATTCACCTGGTCTAACCCTGAAGCAGCCCTGCATGCCGCGCAGAATGCCTTCCGATCCGTAGGCTATGCGCAGTTCCTGCGAGCCGTGGGGCGGCAGCGACCAGGCCGAGAACCTGCCGAGGTTCTTTCGCTGGGTGCGCAGGTTGGTGTTAGGTCTGATGAACTTCACGTGCCGCAGGTCCTGATACAGCTGCGGCCATGGGGTGTCCAGGTAAACCGGCCCAGCCATCTGCTTCACGAATGCCCGCTGATAGATGTTATCGCCCAAGCCCCGCATCCCACGCACTATCATGGGCGTTCCTCGATAACGATGGTATAGACGCCCGTGCAGTCGCCCGACACGCCGGTCATTCGCTGTAATACCGCATAATATGTGCCAGGTGCGCGGCCCTTTTCGCCCACAGCTTCACCGCCGACGCTGGACGCCTGTGCAGTAGCGCCTGACGTTCTGACGCGAAGCGGGGTTATGGGCAGCTGCCCACCGTTGGGCGTGAACGTGCCACCCGACACAATCGACGCTTGGAAAGCGTGGGGTGCGGCTTCACCCATGTCGTTCTCAGACGACAGGGCATGCGGCGTGCTGAACGATCCACCAGCGACACCTTGCGACGCGGCGTAGGTGCGCAGAGTCAGCCCGCCCTGATCCACGGTAAGGGCATGCGCATGGATGATGAAATTCACCGGTATCGTGAACCGGAAGACCAGGGGAGTAGCTGCGATTGGGTTGGCCGATGCGAACTCATAGTTCAGCGACCACATGCGCCTGGCAAAGAAACCGGTTTGACCAACGTCAACCCGTAAGCGCGCTGCCGGCCCATCACCATCAGTAAGCAGCTTGAGGGGCGGTTTCGCAAGTACCTGCTCGGCGTGGCTACCATCGCCCACATCGACGAACCGTTTCAGGAACCTTCCCGCGATTGTGAACAAGTGGTCAGCCATGATATTCCCCGGATAAAAAGAACCCGCATAGAGTATATGCGGGCAAAGGGAGCAACGCAGATGGAATTCAAACCCCGTTTGCGCCACTGGTGGGGCTTACCAGCATCTCAAGGCGACCACGAACCTCGGCTTGCCCATTCACTGTATCGCGCCCTGCCTTGGAGTAGTGAGGCTACCGCCAGGCAAACTTTACAGCGTTTCCGCATGGGCCATCACGGGTTGCAAATTGGGTAGGAATTGAACCTACTACCTTCCCCGAGCACGCCATGGCTATAGGGGCTGCTCTCCCGATGAGCTACACAGTTTGCAGAACCAAAACTAATCATTATTTACGATTGTGTCAAGCGCGACGCGCGGAAACATATCCAGGCTAGTCACGCGGCTCGCGTTCAGCACCTGCCGCCCCGGATAGCGCAGTTGGATTTCTGCCACCCTGAACTGACCAGGCCACTTCGCAATACTGCCCGCATTGCCCAAACCCTTCGGGTGGTCCCCATGCCAATGCTTTTCCCCGTTGGCACCGAACCCGCAGTCATAGCCCAGCATGTAGATTGCCATGGCACCATAATGTGCGGCCATCAAAAGTGCCCCGGCACCAGAGTTAAGGCATCCGCTGCCGAAATTCGCACGCCTGGCAAGCTTGCTTTCAGCCGATCCACAGCCACGCACACGCAGGCCCTTGAAGCCTGACCGTGTGACCTCCCCGTGGTACTGCTCCCACCACGGGGTGTCCATTGCGTACAGGGCGTCTGCCCAAGGTGCCAGCCTGAACGATGTGTTTACGACGACGACTTTGCGTCGGGCAGGGGCGGCGGCACGCCAGGCTGCAACGGCGGCAACGTCGGCGGGGTCGAGGCTTGGGCCGCTGGCGATGCAGAAGACTTCTTGCCACCCTTGGGCTGCTTGGCGGGCTTCGCCGGGGCCTGTGGGGGTGCCGGTGGCGTAGCCTTGACCGGTGCCGGCGGTTCGTTTCCCGCGCCACCGTCCACCTCGATCTTGCCGACCAGGCCGGTAGCGGCCATTTTCTCGATGGTCTGCGCGTCGGCGGTGACAGGATCATTGCGCTTGTAGCGGGTGCCGCCATGGATGAAACCACGGAGCGCTAAGCGAGTAGGCATAATTTATTCTCCAGATGCTGCACATTAAAAAGCCCCGCAAACCGCACGGGGCTTTCGCATTGCCGATCAGCTGATGACCGGCAGTTCACCCTTCACGAACGCCTCGGGGCGGAAGACGGTCAGGCCGGTGCGTTCCTCGCACAGGATGGTGACCATGTTTTTCACGAAATTATCGCGGTCTTCCGTCGAAACGGTGACGTTGATCTGTTCGCGGTCCCAAATCTGCGCGCCCTGCTGGAATGCACCCACCAGGAAATCGCCGGCATCCTGCGCTTGGGTCGGTACCACTGGCTTGCCCCACAGGGTGGGGGTGGCAACGCCTTGCGGCTGGGTGAACAGGTAACGCAGTTCGCCGTCCTTGAGCAATTCGATGCTGGTCCAGTCGATAGGCGACAGCACGATGCCATCGGGGTCCAGTTCGGCCAGGGTCACTTGCAGCATCGCAATGCGCAGGCGATCCAGCGCGGTTTCACCCTGAACGCTTACGCCAGGGTTGGCATACACCACGGCCTGGTTCTCGATGCCGTTGATGTTCAGGCCGATGCCCGAACCCTTCAGGAACTGCAATTCTTCCTTGAGTTTCAGGCCGTAGCGCAGGCGACCGTCGATGTAGCTGCGCAGCATCGGAACGTCGGCCAGCACCTGGCGCGAAGCACGCACCCAGTGGGCGATGGTTGCCACGGGTACCGAGTCGAGTTCAAAGGTGATATCCGACTCAGGTTTCGGGTTCGCCGGGTTTTCCGAAACCACGTTCGCGTTGTTGGTGAAACCGCTTTCGCGAACGAACTCGATAGCGTTCGAATCGGTGGTACCGGCTGCGATCAGGTCACGGATGAACAGACGTTGAGTCAGCGGCAGCACCATGCCGACGCGCTGTGGCTCGATGTTCACCCCGGCAGAACCTGGCAGGCTGGTGATGGCCGCTTTGATCGGCAGGGTGAACGACATTTTCGCACCACCCGATGCGCGGGCGCGGAAGTCGTCGAAGCCCTCGGCGGCAACGAACATTTCGCCCATACTGGCCGATTTCTTGGTCTTGGCGTCGCCGGCTTCCAGCTTGGCGATGATCTGCTCACACGACAACAGATCGGCCTTCAGCTTGCTCTGATCGCTGTACAGTTCATCGACCTTCGCCTTCGTCTCTTTCGACAGCTGAACGTGCTGTTCAACGGCGGCTTTGGTCTGATCGGCGTAAGCTTTCAGCTGATCGCCGGTTTCTTTCAGATCGGCCTTGATCTGTTCGTACTCTTTATCAATTTGTGCCATGGCTGAAAATACCCTTTAGCTGAGCGGAAAGTTTAGTTGCTTCACCATCGACAGCGCGGGGCGTGTCTTCATCGTCGGCAGCGGTTTGCGTGCCGTCTTTGACCAGGCTTAGCAGTCGGCGGCGTTCGCTTCGCGGCATACCCGAGCGAGCCAATGCCCGATCAAGCTGCGCGGCGGCGCTGGCCGTCTCGCTGGTGTCGTGTCCAACCTCATCGCTGGACAACAGAGAATCTGCGAAACCTTGCTCAACCGACTCACTGCCGCCGATCCAGGTTTCACCGTCCATAAGAGCGGCCATTTCTTCAACAGTTCCGCCCGTGCGAGCAGAATAAATATCTGCCATCGCCTTGTCAAAGGGTTCCAAGTGATCGGCATATTCGCGCAGTTGATGACGATTGCCAGCAACAAGGAACCAGGCGTTGTGGATCATGAAAAACGCGGACCGGGCAATTTGAACTTTGTCGCCACCAACTGCCACTACGGACGCCGCCGAAGCTGCAACACCGAGAACTTTAGTAGTTACATCACCCTTGTGCTCGCGCAACAAGTTGTAGATGGCCAACCCTTCGAACATATCGCCGCCTGGCGAGTTGATGTTTACGGTGACAGGTTGATCGGCACCGATATAACGCAGCAAGCCAGCAACACGTTGCGCGGTCCAACCTTCACCGGTCCAATAATCTTCACCGATGATGCCAAAAATGTTGATGGTGTTTTCGGTGTCGTCAGTGGTTGCAGCTTTGATACCGGAATCCCACCGCTTCAGGGCCGACTCGGAAATGTCAAATCGAACCTGCGCGGCAGGGCGATTACGCATCGCCAGCGGTAGACCTTTGCGTTTCATTGGCGGTTTCCCCAAGTTTGTCAATTGGCATCATAGCACCTTGCACGGTAAGAACCGCAGCGTTACCGCCCATAGGCGGGAGGTTCTCTTTTTGCCGCACTTCGTCACGGGTCATCAGGCCGCGATCAACCATGGTTCCGTAATACTCTGCGCGGCTTTTACTATCGGCGCGCAACAGACCTTCCACGTTGAACTCGGCGTAGAATTTCAGCTGGTCCTGTGGGCTGAGCAAATACTTGTTGATGTGTTGTTCGATGCGGTCTAGCCACGGGGCGATGACGAACGTAAGAAATCCGATCATCTGTTGCTCGATGCCGGTACCCCAGTTGCTGGTCCCGATGCTGTGCCCAACCATCCACGGCGGTACCCGGAACCATCGGCAGATTTCTTCCACGCTGAACTTGCGAGATTCCAACAGCTGGGCGTCTTTCGGGTTGATGCCCAGCTGTGCAGCGGTCATGCCGTTCTCAAGAATCACCGGCTCGCCAGCCTGCAATGCGCCGGTCTTGGTATGCACCATCTCGCGGAATTCATCGCGCTGGGCGGGGTTAACCTTGCCGGCTAGCGTGAACGCAATGGTTGGCGCAAGGCCCTTTTCGAACGTGCTGTTCGCAGCGTTCTGCGAAGCCAGGCCCGAAGCGATGACGTTCGCACCGTAGTAGATGGCCGACACGCCCCAGTCCCCGTCGAGCGTAAAACCAGGCACGCGGAAAAGCCGTGACTCGGGGATATCCCGCTGCGTACCGTCGCTTTTCGTGTAGGTGAAAATCCGATTTCCGTTGGTGTCCTTGTTGATCGCCAACCGATTAGGGACCAGGAATTTCAAGCCCACCAGCTTGTTGCCGACGTACTGCTTTTCCGCGATCCCGTTGCCCTGGAACAGCATCGATACCAGCATCGCTTCCCAAAACACGGCAGCCGTGCTGTCAGCGTTGGGGGATGTGTGAACGATGTTGTAAAGGGGATGGCCTACGGCGATACGACGCCCGTCAGGCATGCGCTCATAGATTTGCAGGGGGAGGGTTGAAATCGTCTCAGCGATCAGCCTGACGCACGACCAGACGGCGGAAAGGCGCAGGGCGGTGTCGCTGTTCACGTTCTGACCCGCGACCTTGGTGCCACCCACCTCTGACCAGAACGCGGTGTTGAAAAGGTCGATGGGGACGCCCAACCAGCCCAGCAACGCTGCCCGCAGCTTCCCAGGCTTTTTGTCAGTAATCTTTTTCATAAGTCCCCGAACGTCAAGTAAGTTTCTTCCGCCAGCAGGGCGCCGATACTCATGAGCAATGCGCACATATCGTCGATCTTGTCGGCAGCCTTTTTCCGATCAGGCGCCATATTCAAGTTATCGTCATAACGGCAAATAAAATTCGATGCGCACCAGTTTAACACGGGGTCACCGTGATGCGCCAACCGGCCCGACAGATACGCCATCTCAAGCGCTTTCATGGCTGGGTGATAGCTTTTCGTGCCCTGGATGAATTCAACCATCTCGATCCCGTATTCTTCCAGGTTGTTCACCATGCTGGTCGCGTTCCAGCGGTCATAGCCGATCTTGACGATATCGAACCGGTCAAACAGGAATTTGATATCGGCTTCGATAATCTTGTAATCCGCCACGTTGCCAGGCGTGACCTTGATCCACCCAGCCTGCACCCATCCCGCATAGTTCACCGTGCCGCGCTCGCTGCGGCTCTTTACGGCTTCCTCGGGCACCCAGCGCCAGCCGTAGGTGTACAACACCCCGTCGATCAACCAGGTAAGCCTGAAGGCGGTAAAGTCCGAGGTACTGGCAAGGTCAAGCCCGCCGTAGCATGGGAACTGCGCCAGCCATTGGAAGTCGATCACCCCGCCGCATTTCTGGAAGGCGTTCAGGTCTACCCAGCCGGAAGCCGTGGACGCCGAGCGGTTGCACCGCTTGATGAGGAATTCGGCCATCTTGCTCGGGATGTGCTTCGCCTCGACCGCCTCCTTGTAGATCGCCTCAGCAAGGTGCGGGTTCACATCCATCAGCGGGTTCGCCTTGATCCATACGGCGGGATCAAGCGGGTTGTCTTCCTTGATCTTGGCGGTCTTGTCCTCATCGTCGATCTTGTAGAACACGGCCAGGAAGTGGTCTGCGTCGTGGCCAAACACCCCTTTCAGCATGCGCAGCACGAAACCGCGAATCTCTGCCCATGGGCCGGCGTTGGTGTAGCCCTCGGTCGTCGTGAACAGCCATAGCGGGTTGCCACGGGCGCCCCCTGCCGATTGCAGCACGTTCAACAGGTCGGGGTCCTTGTGGGCGTGGATTTCATCGAGCGCCACATGCGACGGGTTCAGGCCATCCTGAGTCGATGCCTTCGCGTGGATAGGCTTGTACGCCGAGCCGCTTTCGAAAATGACAATCGATTTGGCGAAGGTCTTGAAATTGAACTGCTCGCGCAGGTCCGGGGTCATCTCGACCATCCGCTTCGAAACCTTCCAGATGATCGACGCCTGGTCGAAGGTGGTCGCGGCGCTGTACAGCTGCTTGCCTGGTTCAGGCTCGCACGACTGGCAGTACAGCATGATCGCGCTGGCCAACGTCGACTTGGCATTTTTTCGCGCAACTGCAAATAGTGCCGAGGTATACCGACGCGGGTAGAACACCCCGACACCGTTGATGTGGATCGACTTCCGCTTGCGGAACCCGAACAGTTGCACCACGAAAAACACATGCGATGGGTGCATCTCGATATCGGGGCTTTCCCAGGTGCCTTCCACGTGCGGTAGGCACTCGATGAAGGCACACGGATCGTTGGCGTGCCACTCATCGAAAAAGAACGCGCAGTCGTCACGCTTGGCGCGTTCCAGGTCATCGAGAAAACGTTGGGCAGCCTGGCGAATCGGAACGCAGAATTTCTTCCGGTGCCGATCCGCTATCGCTTCCTCTGCGTAGGCCTTCGCAATGGCGACGTAATCTTTCACTCAGCAGCCCTTACCCACTCTGCGCAACCATCCCGAACCCGTTCAGTATCACCGCCGCAGTTGCACAGGTCACCCAGTTTGCAATGCGCAACGGTAGCGCGCTTGTTCCAAACTTCTGCGGGTACCCAAGCGTTGCATCCGGTGCACTCGACAACAGGCCACGGGGACAAGTCATCGCGCACATAGTCGTCGGGGTAAAGCTTCCCAGGCTTACCACAAAATGGGCATGGTTTGAGTTCCATCATTCCCGCGTTCCTCGGTCAGCGAATTTGTTTTTCGGTTTGTCCTTCGGTGCATCCTGCTCGCGCTTGATCTTGCCGGCTGCGTGAGGCGTCAGACCGAAATCGTTTTGCAGGTTGCGGAAGTTTGCGATCCAAGACATGGGCGGCACCAGGTCGGCCATGTACTGCTTCACGATTTTCGCATGCAGCATGCACATATGGCAGAACGTCGCCATAGTGCCTTCGTTCAGTAATTTACCCTTAATCAGGATCGGCGCCAAGCGCATGTATTCCTGAACGGCCAGGGCGTCTAGCCACAGGGGCGGTGGGGGAACTTCGTCGTAACCTTGGACCTCGGGTACGGTCAGGTCGTATTCGGGGCGCCCCGGTTTGTCGGTCCCCGCCAGCAGCTTCAGGTTATGGGGAGTCTTGGCAACCATTTCTCTATCTCCACGAAAGTTAGCGAATCTCTATCTCTATCTCTATCTCTATCTCTATCTCTATCTCTATCTCTATCTCTATCTCTATCTCTATCTGGTCGATTCCCAGTGTTACATTATAACCAGACTTCGAATTTATTGCC
>Ga0247830_10000020_pt1 | contig 40826 bp, 63 predicted proteins | sample 12C_Control_Day5_FD_207766 | JGI IMG/M metagenome (GOLD analysis project Ga0247830, IMG submission 207766) | Soil microbial communities from agricultural site in Penn Yan, New York, United States - 12C_Control_Day5 | ecosystem: Environmental > Terrestrial > Soil > Agricultural land | place...
GCGTCTCGAGAAGTTCTACCAGTTCTACGAGTCAACCGGGAGGGTATCGTGATCATCAACGTTCGCGGAGCCAACGGCTCCGGCAAGACCACGGCGGTTCGCGCGGTGCTCAACGAGTACCAGACGCGGAAGCCTCACTTCGTGGAGGGTCGGTCAAAGCCTCTCTACTACACCTGCGAGTCTCCTGGTCTTCTGCCGGTGAAGATCCTCGGCTCCTACGAGCTGGTCTCCGGTGGATGCGACAACATCCCGGAGGTCGAGACTGTGTTTACGCTCGCCCGGATGCTGGCTGACGGCGGAGCGAACGTCATCTTCGAGGGGATCCTCGCGCAGCACTCCTCGACGCGACTTCTGGATCTTCACCGCGTGCATCCGGTGGACGTGCTCGTGCTGACCACGTCGCAGGACGACTGCGTCGCCAGCGTGAAGGACCGTCGTCGCGAGCGCGGCGCGGACGTCGACAACTTCGACCCGAAGAACGTCATCAAGGAGTGGAAGTCCGTCCAGTCCTCGAGCAAGACGCTCCAGACGAAGGGGATGCACGTCATGCGACTGAGCCGCGCGGAGATCGTGCCGTATATCCTCGAGAAGCTGACGCTGTCAAATCAACCTCCCGCCGACACGAATCTAAACTCCGGCGTCGGCATCGATCGCGACGGCGAGTACATGACCGACGGGAAGAAGTGGTGAACCGTGTGCGCGATCATCGGATACTCGCCGCGAGCCACCGGGCTGGAGTTGCGCGATCGGGTCGAGCTGTTCGAACAGTTCCGCCGTCTCGCTCGGGAGTGCATGGCTCGCGGAACGCACGCCTTCGGTCTCGCCCGGTGGGCTCACGGTGCGATCCACGTGACGAAGTCGCAGGACATCGACGACGTTCTGCTGGACTTCGAGCCGTCGGAGCCGTGCATCTTCCACGCTCGGTACTCGACTAGCGGCGACTGGCGCGAGCCTCGCAACAATCAGCCGCTGGTCGTCGGTCACCATGCGCTGGCGTTCAACGGCGTGATCCACATGGGCACGAAAGCGGAGATGGAGGAGGCGTTCGCCGTCCAACTCGCCAGCGAGAACGACGGCGAGGTGTTCATCCGTCGCGTGCTTGGAGGCGAGACGCCGGAGCACTTCATCCAGACGATGACCGGCTCATTCGCTGGCGTCTGGATCCACGAGGGGAGACTGCACGCCGGACGCAACGAGCGTCGACCTCTCTGGAGAACAACGAGGGTCGGCGAGACGTGGTACGCGTCCACCGCCGACATCTTCCGACGCGCTGGAATCCACGACGTCGTCGAGATGTATCCCGGCGTGGAGAAGCCGCTGTGACGATCGTCGAAGCGTATGCTGTCGGATGCGTCGCCGGCGTGCTCGCGACGCTGGTGGTCTTCGGCATTCGTCACGCAGTCAGGGAGCGCCGGCGCCGAGGTCAGGAGCGCGCGTTCCTCGACATCCAGGCAAAGCTCTTCGGTGTTGCCCCGAAGAAGGGCGAGACGAATCTCGAGTTGCGCGAGCGACTCACCAGCTTCCTGAAAGGGCCGTACAGGTGAGACACTACGCGACGCTCGAGGACACGGGTGAGCGCGTGCTTCACGTCATCTTGCCGCCGAGACCGCGGTGGTGACCCCCGCGAAGGGGCTTCGTGCGACCACGCTGGATGCACGGCGAAGATCAAGCCGAATCCGGACATCGCGAACAGCGGATGGATCAAGTGCGGCGTCCTCACCGTTCATGGTCGCACCGACTACGACTACTGTCCAGATCACGCAGGAGACGCCTTCTCGTATGACCAGAATCGATGAGTACCTTCGCTATCACAAGGAGTCCGCGCGCGTCGGCGACATCGACCCGTCCTACTCCATGCTGCGTTACGTCTGCGATCGCTACGAGCTGAACCTCGAGCAGCGATACTGGATGGCGTTCCTGTACGCGATGTCGTACTGCGGACCGTGCGCGTTCTACTGGTACCACGAGTTCCCCGACTACGAGAACTGCGACGTGGATCGCATGAACCGATGGTGGTACGGCGGAGGTCGCGAGGCGTCGCTCTGCCAGACCGATCGTCGGTGGGTCCGCTCGTCGAATCAGTTCGTGCCGGCGTTCCAGTCGTATCGCGCGGCTCTAGCCGGCAAGACTCAGCACGAGCACTTCTTCTGGTTCCAGTTGAACTACGGAACACCGGAGAAGAGGTACGACGCTCTGTACGAGTGGGCGAGCCAACTCTACAGCTTCGGTCAGTTCGCGCTGTTCCTCTATCTGGAGGCTCTGCACGTGGTCACGCCGATCGACCTCGAGCCGACGGATCTGGATCTCAGCAAGGCGTGGAGCTGTCGCTACGGACTCTACTACACCTACGGTCTGGACAACCTCATCGGCGCCAGGGAGTCGCCGACGCCGTCGCACCTCGTCAAGATCACAGACGAGAAGTGGCGCGAGCTCCGCGTGACACTCGCTCAGCTGGAGAATCCGCCGACCGTCTGGCAGACGGAGACGCTGCTCTGCGCGTTCCGGAAGTGGAGCGAGGGGAAGCGGTACGTCGGGTCGTACATCGATCGGCAAGGTCTCGAGATCGCCAAGATGGAGGAGAAAGTTCCTCGCGGCGTTCACTGGAAGGTGCTCTGGCAGTATCGGGAAGAGACGTTCGAGGAGCGCTACCTCGCGGAGAAGCACTCCTCGCTCTCGGCTCGCGGTCTATCGCGCGAGTGGAAGAAGTACGTCGTCGAGAGGACGCAACACGTTCTCGACGGAGGGTCGCTGTGACCGATGATAAGACCAACTGGACCTACGTCCGCCGACTGTTCGGCGCGGCGCTCGTGGTGCTCGGCGCGTTCCTGCTCGCCGAGCACGTCTATCGCTTCGGGTTCGAGTTCTACGACATCATCGGTCACGAGTATCTGGGTCTCGCTCTCATCCTCGGCGGCGTGCTGATGACCATGAGGTGGCGACCGAGCAGGGAGCCGGACGATGTCTGACAAGAGGGAGAGTTCACGTGAGTAGCGTAACAATCGGGCTTGAACTGGAGTGGGCTGACGTTGACCGCTGGACGAAGATTCCGCCCGAGTTGGGCGAGTGGTCGTCGAGCGACTACAGCATCGTAAATAGCGACGGTCACGCGAACTCACCGGACGGCTCAACGTGGCGATGGGGAGGAGAGATCAACACTCGACCGACCGCCAGCGTGACCGAGCAGGGCGACATCGTGAGCCATCTCGCGATGTTGCTGAACCCGACTGTGAACTACAAGTGCAATCTTCACGTTCACTGTCGCGACTCGCGCTTCGGCGCCATGCTTGGCGACGTGGAGAAGCTGAAGCGCTTCTTCCAGTATCTCCAGGACTCGGCGAACTTCGTCTACACGGTCGTCGAGCCGCTGCCGGAGCCAAGGCGGGAAGAATTCGGCACGATCGACGAGTTCAAGGGAGCGCTCAAGCGATGGCGTCGCAACCTGGACTCGCATCACCACGTGCTCCCAGGTTCCCGATGCTCGGAGATCATGAACGCCACGACTCCTCAGGAGTTTAAGGACGCTCATGCATCGCCGACCTCCACGGGTAGTCGAGCGTGGCACGTCGCCAAGCGACCCGGGATGAACATGCGCTCGCTGTGGAAGCACGGGACCGTCGAGTATCGTCACTTCCACGGGACGGTGTCTCCGCAGAAGGCTGCGTCGGCCGCCCGGTGGTGTCAACTCTTCACGAACGAGGCGACGAACTTCGCGTTCGGCGAGACGAGCATCGGCCCGCGTCTGCTCTACGAGACACATGGACCGTTCGACTTCCCTCAGCCTCAGCCGTACCGACATGATCTCCAACTCGGTTTCGAGAGGACCAAGCACAAGTGATCGTCGAGCTGCTCCTCTTCTTCATGGACTGTCGCGCGTGCGAGGTCTACGAGCAGAATTTCCAGCGTACGGATCGCTTCTGGGCCTGCAAGAGGTGGCTCGAGTTTCGCGACATCCAACCGTTGATGATGAACTAGTTCGCTGTTAGCGCTTGTTAGTATATTTACCTAGCTGTGAGCTAGGTAATTTGCTATAGTGCCGCCTTTCTGCGCGACGCTCGTCCAGCTGAGCCTGTCGCACTTCCAGAAGAAAAGGAGAAGTAGAATGGTGGCAACGGCGAGCGCCGTCGGCAACGACGTCGTTGAGACTGAGCTTTATCGATGCGTCCTCGACCGCGAGGAGAAGACCATCTCCATCACGACATCTCACGGAGCCGAGGCGGCTCGGCGATTCGCCGAGTTCGAGGCGGACCGGCTCCAGGTGTCGATCAGCCTCATCTTCGGCGTTGGCAACTCTCCGCGCACGTACATCTTTCGTCTTCGAGGTGGATGCATGGAGGACAGCGACGACATCGATCTGCCTCGGCACAGCGGGAGCGAGGTCGAGGTCGACGCGAAGCCGAAGACTAACCGTTGTCCGCACGGAAACGCTCCGCACTCGTGCACGACGTGCCGCGAGCGAATGGACGCGATCGTCAAGGCAAAGCCGGTCTGCACACACGGGAACACGTCTTCCGACGACTGCGGTCTGTGCCTGCGGCTCGAATTGATTGCAAAGATCAAGAGGGGTGAATTGTGATTGTTCTGAATGTTCGTAATCCTCAACGCGCTCTGCCCGCTGCTCTCAAGCTCATTCGTCAGCGCGGCATCGAGCGCGACTCCCGCAACGGGAAGGTCCTCGTGGTGCCGGAGCCCGTGACCACGGTCTACTCGCAACCGCGCGAGCGGGTCATCTTCCACGAGTGGCGCGACGCTAACCCGTTCTTTCACTTCTACGAGTCGCTGTGGATGCTCGCAGGACGCCGCGACGTCGCGCCGCTGGCGAAGTTCGCGAAGCGAATGGAGACGTTCAGCGACGACGGCAAGACGTTCAACGCGGCGTACGGCTATCGCTGGCGTCACGCTGGCTTCGGTTCACCTGGTCGGCTCATCGATGGTGAGGGTCCAGTCGTGTTTGATCGCGACCAGCTCAACGACATCGTTGCGCTCCTTCGCAAGAACCCGGACGATCGCCAGTGCGTCCTGCAGATCTGGGACCACGAGCGCGACCTCGGCACGCAGACCAAGGATCACGCGTGCAACCTGATGGCGACGTTCCAGATCGCCGACGACGCGCTCAACATGGTCGTGTTCTGTCGCAGCAACGACATCGTCTGGGGGTGCTACGGTGCGAACGTCGTGCACTTCTCGATGTTGCTCGAGTACGTTGCCGGACGCGTTGGCGTCAACGTCGGCACGTACACGCAGATCAGCGTCAACTGGCACGGATACCTCGACACGGTGGAACCGATCCTCGAGCATCAGTCAGCCGACGATCACGGCGACGACGTCTACGACCCATACGAGATGGGCGACGTCTATCCGTACCCAATCGCCGACACCACGATCGACGAGAAGTGGGACGAGGACGTCCGCAAGTTCGTGACCAACGACGGTCGCGCGCCTCATGAGACGTTCCATAACCGCTTCTTCAACGAGGTGGCGATGCCGCTGGTCGTCGCGCACGACCTATTCAAGGACGGGCTGATCCTCGAGGCGATTGACCACGCCAACAGGATCGCTGCCGACGACTGGCGTCTCGCATGCAAGGCTTGGCTTCGGCGTCGACTCGAGCGGCAGATCAGGCGACAGAAGGCGGAGGACGACGGTGTCCACCCTGACGCCTAGGCAGCGCGAGGTTGCGGTCGGGCTCGCCAGCGGCATGACCAACGGTGAGGTCGCCGACGCGATCGGCTGCTCCGTCAAGACGATCGACTCGCACCGACAGTCCATCCTCAAGAAGCTGAAGCTGCGGAACAACGTCGAGCTGACTCATTGGGCAATCGCCACCGGGCTCGTGCAGCTGAGGTGCACCGATCCGGTCCTCACGCCGAGCGACATGCCGGAGGCTGACGGCTACTCCAGGAGACCGTGATGTTCGCGATCGGCGACAGAAAGTGGCCTGGGATCTCGAAGCTCGTCGAGGAGTGCGGCGAGGTCATTCAGGTCTGCGGCAAGTTGATGGGGACGCACGGCGACGTTGTTCACTGGAACGTCGTTGATCTCAAACACGCCCTCGAGGACGAGATCGCGGACGTGCTCGCAGCTTGCGACTTCGTCCTCGAGTTCTGCAGATTCAACACTGAATACGTCACTGCGCGACGCCAGCGAAAGCTGGATCTGTTCCGCAAGTGGCACGGAGAAGGGAAGAAGACATGAAGCCTCGTCTATTGCTCGACGTCGACACGGTTCTCGCGAACTTCCTGAAGCGAGCCATCGACGAGCTGAACGCGATCACAGGTAAGAGCTACACGACCGCAGACATGACGGAGTGGGACATCTTCGAGTGCTTCGACGTCTCGGACGAGGTCGAGAGACTCGTCTATGATCGACTGAATCAGCCCGGTGTCTGCGAGAGCCTCGAGGTTCTGCCCGGTGCGCAGGAAGGTGTTGCGATGCTCGAGAACGTCGCGCAGATCTACATCGTCACCTCGCCGATGCGCGGCAAGACGTGGACGCGTGAGCGCGAGGAGTGGCTCTGGAAGCACTTCAAGATCCCGACGAAGCGCGTCATCCACACCTCGGCGAAGTACGCGGTGTCTGGTGACTATCTCGTGGACGATCGACCGTCCAACGTCATCCGCTGGCTGGAGTCGCACCCGGACGCCGTCGGCGTCCTGTGGAAGTGCGACCCGAACAGACACGTCGTCGAGTTACCTCGCAACGTCGTGCATACGTGCGACTGGAAGCAGGTAGTCGACATGATCAGCAACCATCAACACACCTTCAGGATGTGGAAGCCGTGACGAAATCTAGCTATCTGCTGTTCATCGACGACGTAGCGCGCTCGCACTCAAGCGTGACGCGATACGAGGACAAGCTCTTGACCTCGTGGGAGATCTTCGAGAAGAGAGCGGAAGCCCTGAGCCCGTCGTACGACATCCTGCGACCGACCGTCCCCGCCGACTTCCTGAACGACGTGCGAGCGTTCGTGGAGCTGCTGTACCAGAACAACGACTCGTCGGCTCAGGCTGACTGTGACCAGATTCGCGAGAAGGACGCAGCGTACGGAGGCTCGTGGCACGCTCGCGGCGGAACCGGAGCGTTTCATGCTCTCGCGCGCAAGGGCGATCGTCTGGTCTCGATGATGCGGAAGCACGGCTCGCTCGAGCAGTGCAGACGCGATAAGACGAACAGCGAGTCGATCGACGACACCATCGGCGATCTGCGACGCTACCTGATCCTTGTTCTCGCGTGGCACGTCGCAGACGGCGTTCGGTCGTCGACGAATCACGAGTTCGCGAGGAGCACGGGACGCTTCCCAGGTCCGCTGGACGAAACGTGCGACGTGTGTGGCAGAGATCCGCGCAACTCCGTGCACGAGACACTCGCCCCTCCGCCGACGGTGCTGGAGCCGATGGAGGATCTGTGCGACTCGTGCGGTCGCAACAGAGCGGATCACATCACGTCTTCGAACGGCGCGTGCCCGATGTTCAAGTTCGAGCCCTTCTGACGTCATGAATCAAGGAGTCTTCAGCTTCGCTCTTCCGAAGGTCGACTGGAAGCCGGTCGACCTCGGGAAGCTTCCGTCGTGGCGCGACGCGAAGCGCATCGGCATCGACATCGAGACTCGTGACCCGACGCTGAAGCAACTCGGCCCGGGTTGTCGGCGCGACCCGAAGACGAACTACGTCGTCGGCATCGGTGTGGCGATCGAGGATGGACCGGACTTCTACCTTCCGTTTGGTCACGAGGGTGGCGACAACCTGGACAAAGGCCGGGTTCTCGCGTACGTGAATGACAATCTGCGTGAGTTCACCGGCGAGATCGCCGGCGCGAACCTCGGCTATGAGGGCGACTGGCTCGCGTCGACTGGCGTCAACATTCTCGGGCACAGGCAGCTGGACGTTCAGGTTTCGGACGTCATCATCAACGAGCTTCACAACGCCTACGACCTCGACACGATCTGTCACCGCTGGGAGCTACCGGGCAAGGACGAGCGTGCTCTGCGCGAGGCGGCGAGCGCCTACCGCATCGACCCGAAGAAGGATCTGTGGAAGCTCTCCGCTCGCTACGTCGACGCGTACTGTCGCACGGACGCGCGGCGACCGCTTCAGGTGATGCGCCGACAGGAGGCGGTCATCGACCGCGAGGGTCTCAGACAGATCTGGGACCTCGAGAAGCAGGTGACGCCGATCCTGACGAAGATGCGTCGGCGCGGCGTTCGCGTCGACATGAATCACCTCGATATGGTCGAGAGGAAGTGTCTTGCAGTCGAGCAGGCGATGTGCGACCGCGTGCGACACGCGACGGGCGTTAGCATCACGCCTGACGAGCTGATGAACGCGAGCGCGCTGGCGAGGGCGCTTCGAGTCGCCGGCTACAAGCCAGGACTGACGGCGAGCGGGAAGGTGTCTGTCGACAAGTCCTTTCTGGCTGAGTGCGACGAAATCGGAGAGTGGCTCATCGAGGCCCGGGAGTGGCACGTGCTCCGCGGAACGTTCTGCAAGCAGATCCGCGAGCACGCGATCTGCCACGGTGAGAACAACTGGCGCGTCCACACGACGACGAATCAGGTCCGCGCGACCGACGACGACGGCGACGGACGCGGAGTCCGATACGGACGCACGAGCTGTACTGATCCCTCGCTGCAGAATCAGCCGGTCCGTTCAGACAAGTTCGGCACCCTCTGGCGAGCGCTGTTCTGCGCCGACCTCGACGCCGAGGGATGGGCTTGCTCCGACTGGTCGCAGCAGGAGCCGCGCATCGGCGTGCACTACGCTGAGCAGATCGAGAAATCGTCCGGTGGTCAGCTGTGCAAGGGAGCTTCCGCGTTCGGCGACGAGTACCGGAAGAACCCGGCGCTCGACATTCACTCGAAACTCACAGAACTGAGCGGTCGTCCCAAGGAGGACCGCAAGATCATCAAGAACTACGTGAACGGTCGCCTCTACGGGATGGGCGACCTGAAGCTCTGCCGTCAGCTCGGCATGCCTACGGAGTGGACCACGATCCGCGGCGAGCGTCGTGAGATTCCCGGACCGGAGTGCCGCGAGGTGATCCGTCAGTTCCGCGAGTTCGCTCCGTGGATCGACGGCTTGACGAAGGCGGCCGCGAAGGCTGCCGAGAAGAATGGCTTCGTCTGGACGTTCCTGCGTCGTCGATGCAACTTCCCTCGCAAGCCGGACGGAACCGTCGACTATGCTCATAAGAGCTTTAATCGTGTCGGTCAGGGTTCTGCTGCTGACCAGATGAAGGCAACTCTGGTCGCTGCTGACAAGGCGGGAATCCCGATCCAGCTTATCGTGCACGACGAGTTTGATTTCAGCTACAAGACGCTGGACCAAGCGAAGCATCTTCGAGAGTTGCAGATGACCGTAGTGAAGTTTAGCGTCCCGATGAAGGTCGATCTGGAGATCGGTCCGAATTGGGGCGAGCTTGAGAAGGTCCCGTTAGCAGCATGATCATCAAGGAGACGAAGTGACCGCCATCGCATTCGACACAGAGACCACCGGGCTATCCAAGGACATCGACCGCGTCATCGAGGTCGCCGTCGTCTGGTGGAACGAGTCGACGAAACACATTCACCATCGGTTCAACCCTGGTGTCGCCATTCCCGCCGAGGCAACTCGAGTCCACGGCATCACCGACGCCGACGTCAAGGACTGTCCGCCGTTCCGCGAGCACGCGATCGAGCTGCGCGACGCGATCGAGAGCGCCGAGGCGGCGATCGGATACAATCCGTGGTTCGACCAGGGGATGCTCGACGCCGAGTTCGCCCGGTGCGGCATCCAGGTGCGATGGCCGACGCTGGTCTGCCCGAAGCGCGTCTGGGACGTCTACGAGCCGAGCGAGCGCAACCTGACGAGCGCGTACCGACGGTTCGTCGACCGCAACGGCTTCGACTCGGCACACTCGGCTCTCGCCGACACGCACGCCACCATCAAGGTGCTGAGGTCGCAGCTGGAATACTTCCAGCTCGGCGACATGCCGTGGGAGGAGCTGGATCCGGAGCGAAAGCTCTGGTGGGGACCGACTCATCACGTGTTGATCGTCGACGAGACGCTCATGATGAACTTTGGCAAGCATCGCGGCAAGCCTGTCAGGGACGTGGACTATGGCTTCTGGCAGTGGCTCATCGGCCGCGATTTCCCGAAGCATCTGCTGCTCCTGGCGATGGAGGCGACACGCCTCATCGACAAGGGTAACTCCAAGGAAGTCATGGACGTCAAGCTCTACGCGTGGGCGCTCGAGCACCTCAGGGAGAAGCAGTCGTGAACGGCGACAAGTGGAACAAGCGCTTCATGGAGTTGGCGGCGTCCATCGCAACGTGGAGCAAGGACCCGTCGACTAAAGTCGGCGCCGTCATCGTCGACTGTAACCGGCGTGTCGTCGGCACCGGATACAACGGCTTCCCTCGCGGCGTAGGTGACGACGTCGAGCGCTACGAGGAGAAGGTGGTGAAGTACAAGCTCGTCGTCCACTCCGAAGCTAACTCGATCCTCAACGCCGTGAAGGAGGTGCGCGACTGCACGCTCTACACGACGAAGTTTCCGTGCACCGAATGCACGAAGCTCATCATTCAGTCCGGCATCGCGTCGGTGGTGACACCTCCGCCGTCCGACGACGGCAGCGTCTGGGCGGAGGACGCGAAGTTCTCCATCCGCATGCTGCGCGAGGCTGGCATCTGGATCTACCACTTCGACGGGGAAGGGTCGGTGCTCCAGTGAGTGAGCAGAACCTGACGATGGGCGCGTGCGAGTTCATCGAAAAGCCGACGATGGACACGGCGGAGGGTCTAGGCGTCGTCATCATGTGTCCGAGCGAACGGTGCAAGGATCAGATCATCGCGCTCTCAGCATTCGACGGCGAGAAGTGGACGGATGAGGAGCAGGAGCATCTCGCGAATCAGGACTACGCGATGTGCTGGAATTGCGCCAGCGTCACCGTTAAGCTCCCGACTCCGGAGCAGGTGGACGACTTCGTGCGGAGTCTCGCGCGCTGATGCTGGAGGGCGAGTTCCGTCGCAAGGTTGTGCAGACGCTCCGACCTCTGCGCGCGTTCGCCGTGGAGAACGAGCTCGGCGTCGGTTGTCCCGACGTCTGCTGCACGACCGGATGGCTCGAGCTGAAGGTTGCGACGCGACCGATTCGCGCGTCCAGTCCGGTGCGAGTGAAGCGTCGCCCGTCTCAGGCGACGTGGCACAAGATGTGGAGGATGCACGGAGGACGCTCGTGGACGCTGACTCTTCTGGACGTTGAGCACGCCATCCTCCACGACGGATACTGGTCGGCGAACAACCTCGGCTTCGTCGACGCGCAGACGTTGCTCGCCAACGCGCTGCTCATCTCGACGTTTCCGTTCCAGTCCAACGTCGGCCTCGTGAGCAAGCTCCGCGAGCCGATGATGAAGATCGAGCTTGAAGAAGGGATCTCATGAAGCTCTCGTACTCCCCGCTCGCAAAGCGAGCGTCCAACATGCGCTCGCTCGCGGACGCTAGGTATCGCGTCGTCTACGGTGTGCTCGTCCACACCACGGGCGGAGGTGTCACCGACGCGTGCATCTACGAGAAGATGAAGGGTAAGCGTCGGCGACGCAAGGAGCCGCTGAATCCGCTCACCGTCGCGGTGGACATCTACCGCGCGTCGCAGAATGGCTCCAACGGCTACAAGTGGGGAGGTCCGACGTACGTCATCCCACACGACGGGACGCCGTACCAACTCGCGCCGGAGGAGGTCTTCACGAACCACTGCGGAGGTCCGAACCGTGCGTTCTATCGCAACGGCTCGTGGATCAGCAAGGTGTCGCCGACGACCGTCGCCCGGTGGAACGCGCAGTGGGGACCGAAGTTCGACGATCCATACGACCTCTTCCCGTCGAAGACGCCGAACCGCGACTACGTCGGGATCGAGATGATCCCGTGCGGCGACGGTCTCGGGGAGCCGCGCGCGAAGGGCGAGCGATTCACGAAGCTTCAGTACGAGTCCCTCATCGATCTGCTGCGCGACATCGCCGCGCGTCACGGATTTCCGGCCGGATGGCAGCGAAGCTCCCGCATCGTGGGCCACGAGGACGTGGATCCCATCACGCGGCACGACAAGGGCGGAGGCTGGGATCCCGGCTTCCTGAGGAACGCGCCGTACTTTGACTTCAACTACGTCAGGCAGAGCCTGTGAAGGTCGTCGTCTGCAAGGACGAGGACGCTGAAGCGCTCCTGCTGAAGATGAAGGTTGCGCAGAATGACCTCGTCGCGCGGTTCAGTCAACAGAGTCAGGAACAGGCGCACGTCGTGTCGGAGTGCTTCCGGCGCGTCCACTACGATCTAGTGACCTGGCTCCAAGCTCAGGGATTCAAGACGACATGAGATATTATCTGGACACGGAGTTCGACGAGAAGCGAGCGCAGCTGATCAGCATCGGTCTAGTCGCGCAGAATGGTCGCGAGTTCTACGCGGTTAACGAGTCGTACGATCAGGAACACATGAGCGACTGGCTGAAGGAGCACGTGAAGCCGCTGCTCTACAACACGGACGTCATCGACGCGTCGACGCGGTTCGGTCGCACTGCGATGCCGTCGCAGTTCGTCTCGGAGCAGTCCTTCAACATCGCTCGCGACCTCGTGGATTTCATCGGCCCCGATCACGACGTTGAGTTCTGGGGATACAAGTGCGCTTGGGACATCGTCCTGGTGCACCGTCTCTTCGGCGGATACAGCGAGATCTCGGAGGCGGGGCACCCGATCCCGCTGACGTGTAGCGACCTCACTCAGCTGGCTCGCAGCCTCGGCATCGAGAGCCTCAAGGAGAAGGTGCCGCCGTTCGAGCCAGCTCACCACGCGCTCGTCGACGCGCGCTGGAACAAGCACGTTCACGAGCAGATCATCATCCAGTACGGACGGAACGTCTAGTCGCTCGGAATGGATCGCGTGAACTATCTCGAGCCGTCCGTGATGGGTCGGATCAGGATGACGCGATGTCTTCTGCGCGGCTGGGAGATCTACCCGCGACAACGAGGACGAGGCTCAGCGCCACGTCCGCAGACACTTGGAGGACGCAGTGATCAAGTATTTCCTGAAGAACCAGAACCTCGAGTTGAAGCTCGGTACCGAGGGTGCTGCCGGCTACGACGTCCACGCCGACATCGGCGCTGAGCGAGAGATCAACCCATTCGAGCGATGGAAGATCTCCACGGGACTCTTCGTCTCGTTCCCGCGCGGTGTCGTCATGATGATCTGCTCGCGCAGCGGGCTCGCCATCAACCACGGTATCGTCGTGGCGAACGCACCCGGTATCGTCGACAGCGACTATCGCGGAGAGGTGATGGTCACGCTTCGCAACGAGGACAAGAGCGCGCCGTACGTGATCCACCCGGGTGACCGCATTGCCCAGGTGCTCTTCACGCCGGTTCTTCCGGCGTTCAGCACGCTTCGCACGTACGACTCGGCGTTCTGGACGCCGGTTCGCGTCGGCTCGCTCGAGGAACTCGGCTCGACGGAGCGCGGATCCAGCGGTCACGGATCCACCGGGCGGTAGCGATGCGCACCTGCTTCGCCTGTCAGCACCCGAGAAGCAAGCATCCGCTCTCGGGTTGCACGATCGATGGATGTGGATGCACCATCCACTTCGCAGATTCTGCGCAAGGAGACGTCATTGGCTACGAACCTTCTGGGACTGGAGCTGAACCGTCACATGCTGGAGGATCGGGACAAGTACTCGGGGGTGACCCTGGGAGCGTTCCGCCGAAGCAAGAGCGTGAACTGGCTTCCGGGAGCGACGATCGACGTCTGGACGAAGTGCGCGCGGACGGAGAACGCGACGGGAGTGCCGTGGCCTCACGCGCTGTTCATCCAGACGATCCGGGACGGGAGTTACGGCGGGATCTTCTGCCCTCAGTGTCGGGTGGAGGTGGCCGAGCTGAGAGCGAAGGGTCTGCTGGACCGGCAGAAGCCGGAGGCTCCAAAGAAGCAGACCAATCAGCTGAGTCTGTTCTAGATCGCAACCTGGTGAGGGAGACGAAGTGCCCTACGTGCGGTCACGCAGACTGCGTCGTTCAGGGCGACGCGCTCTGCGAGTCGCGCAAGCACGTCAACAGTCTGGTCGCAGCCGTGAAACTCCTCGTCAAGTCGAGCCCCGACGTCGACTCCGTGAAGATGGCGCTCGTAGTTGTCGAGCACGCGACGCCGTCCTCGAGCCGATGTCCACACTGTGGTCAGCCCGGTGTGGTCCGCAACGGAGCCGTGAACGTCCACTTTGCGAGCACGTTTCACGACAAGCCGTGCTTCGCCAGCTGGAAGACCGTCGTCGGCGGCGTTCTGTGGGACAAGGGGAAGCCGCTGCTGTGAGGGAGATCGCGCTCGGTATCCTCACGCTGATCCTCGCGACTCGAGGCTATCTCACGAAGCCGAAGAAGATCACGTGTCCCAGAGGCTTCTACGCGGAGGGTGTCAAGCCGGACGGCTCGAGCAGATGCGTGAAGGGTCCGCCGAATGCCGACGCGGAGACGTGGGACGACTACTCGTTCGGGATCCAACTGCACTGCACCGGAGGTCAGATACCGATCATTGAAAACGATGGCAGAACCATCGGCTGTCAAGCACGCCACTGAATTCCGCAACGTCGTCCTACAAGAAACTTGCAGCTGGCTATTGCGCCGAACGATGCAACCATGCTATTATGCTTGTTCACGGATTGACTACTGTTCCAGAAAAGGAGAACCAAAATGAAGATGGATGAGGAGTACCGTCGTCTGTTCGACAAGCTTCCGGAGGAGGTTCGTGCCATCTCCGAGAAGATCGCCGTCAAGCAGATGGTCATCGAGGCGAAGGCGAGGGAGTTGGAGAAGCTCTCAGCCAGCCTCACAGCGTTCAGGAACGAACTTCAGGTGTCTTGCGATGAACTCGAGTCGCTGAAGTCGGATCTTCGCGAAGCGTGCAGGAAGCACGCAGAAGGAATGTGAGAACAAATGTCCAAGGAAGCGTTCGTCAACATGGTCGTCGAAGTCCTCTCTGACGAGTACGGCATCGACAAGTCGAGTATCGCTCAGTTCCGCGACAAGATCGCGGCGCTCCACGAGAAGGAGGGTTCCGTCACCGAGGACGAGCTTCGAAAGCTCTGTCACGGAGGCGGCGACCTCGCGGAGAAGTTCCCCGGCCTCGACAACATCACCCTCGAGGTGAGTGCCCTCGACGACGAGGACGAAGACGGCGAGGACGAGGAGGACGAGGAAGACGGCGAGGACGAGGAAGACGAGGACAGCGACGATGACGACGAGGACGAGGACTAGGATGAGCCTCCGCATCGTCGTCAAGGACGACCGAGGAGCCGCGAAGATCCAACTTCTCGTCGGCAACGAGGTCGTCGGCATCGCTCACATGTCCTGGACGAGCTACTTCGGGACCGTGAGGAGTCTGCTGCTCAACGTGGCGAAGGTGGCGCAGGAGGACATCGCGAAGAATCTCGCGGAGACGCTCTGGCGCGACGCTCAGTCGATGGTCGTCGGCGCCGACACCGAGTTGGCGAAGGAGAAGCTTCTCGACTTCGGTTGGAGTCAGGAGAAGATCGAGCAGTACGCGACAGAGCTCGCCAAGAGCCTCGCGCAGAAGCTCGCGTCTCACCTGCCAGAGCATCGCTAGTTCTCAGGTTCTGCGACGACCCGAGTCCCAGGGACGGATAGGGTGATGCACCGAGGGTCGCAGAGCCGCTGAAAGGAGCGAACGCTCATGAATCGCATCGACACGTACAATCTGCTCATCGATCTCAAGTACCTCCTCGACAATCAGTCGAAGATGACGGAGGCTGAGTTCAAGCAGAAATTCACGACAACGTTCGACAAGCTGAAGGTCGCCGCCGGCATCGTCGAGCTCGACCACGCGGAGTTCGGCCCGCTGGACTTCGTCGCGCAGATCATCATGAGCCACGAGCGCGAGGTACGTCCGCGATGGTGGGCGGCGAGCGCGGGGGTGAAGGAGGAGTTCCGCCAGAAGGCAATCAACACCGTCGCCTCGTGGGCGACCGAGGAGATGAAGATGCGCATGATGAGCGGCCACGTTCCAAGTTCCCTCATCAAGAAAGGCTAGGTACGATGGACAAGTTGACAGTCAAGCTCACCTACTTCAAGGAGAGCGGGAAGTATTACGCGACCGGCGAGTTCACCTCGGAGGGGAACTTCCTGTTCGAGATCATCAAGGAGGTCGAGAAGTTCCACAGCGCCGGGAAGCTCCCGGGCCTCGTCGAGGGCGCCGGACTGGACTTCAAGATCCTCATCCAGCACGAGGGTTCGCCTCCTCACCTGTTCGTCCCATGAGCACCCTCTATCACTCAAACTTCTGGCCGAAGAGCAGAGAACCGGCATCGGTCACTACGACCGCGGACGTCGCGCACGTGAAGGACGCGCGTTACGACTTCAAGATCACGATCGTCGTCAAGGACGGACGCGAGTTTGGTCTCTCTGGTTCGGTCGATGCTATCGGTCAAGCCGAGGCCGAAAAGATCGTCCTATACAAGATGGTCACGCTGCTCAACGAGACCCTCGCGGAGTTCGTCCCATGAGCTTCCAGATCGATCACATCGGACCCGACTACCTCGAGATCGATCCGGCTCGAGCGAAGCACAAGAGCGACAGCATCGTCGAGTCGCTCTGGAACAACGAGGTGTGGATCGCCGAGGAGAAGCTGGACGGCTGGAGGTTCCTGCTTCACTTCGGCGGATCCCTCGAGCGCGCATACATGACCGGACGTCGCACGAGCGAGGTCACCGGGCGGCTCAGCGAGAAGGGAATGTGCGCCGAGTGTCTCTGGCCGAAGTGGGAGTCGATCGGCTACACCGTCCTCGACGGCGAGGTGATGGCTCCGGTTGGAGCAAACTTCCGCGACATCGCGGGGATCATGAACGTCGACCCGGAGCAAGCTCGAGCGCGCATCGAGGAGATCGGCGAGCCTCAATACTTCGCGTTCGACGTGCTCTACTTCGACGGACGCGACGTTCGCGGAGAAGCTTGGATGCGTCGGAGAGCGATGCTGACGGACCTCGTGCCGTCGCTCGGCAACGACTTGATCCGCATCCTTCCGACGATCGGCTACGCCGAATGGGCGACGCAGGAGATGGGGAAGAAGCTCTACTTCGACTCCATCGTCGCCGCTCGAGGTGAGGGCGTCGTGCTGAAGGACGTCACTGCCGAGTACGGTGACGGATGGGTCAAGGTGAAGCGCGAGACGACGCTCGACGTCGTGATCAGCGGATTCACCGCGGCGAAGTTCGGCGTCACCGGCAAGTATCACGGACAGATCGGCGCCGCGAAGGTGAGCGTCTACACGAAGAGCGGAGCACTGCTCGAGGTCGCCCAGGTGTCCGGGATGGACGACGCGACGCGACTCGACATGACCGCAAACCCGGGCAAGTGGATCGGGACCGTGCTCGAGGTCACCGCGTACAAGTGGGCGAAGAATCGGCTTCAGCATCCGCGCTTCAAGCGTCACAAGCCGGAGGCCGACCCGAAGACGGCGACGTTCGCCAAGATGATGGAGGACCTCGGTGAAGAGGTGACCAACGCTCACCCGAAGCCGACGCAAGGGAGCCTCTTCTGATGCGAGTTGGACACCGACAAACCTGGCTGAGGTGGATCAACGAGTTGTCCCCGATGTCCTCGAAGATCAGCAACTATCCGCTCGAGGATCGCCGCGCGATGGCCGAGGCGCTCGCGTTCGCAGCTCCAGACGGCCCGTCCGGAATGCGATGCGAGGACGGATGCTGCGAGAATGAAGCCGGTGACTTCTGCGCCGACTGCGGAAGGCCGCGAGACGATCATCCGTATCGCCATCCGTTCAAGTCCGCGCTGAAGGTTCCGCCCGGTGTTCGCTGACATCCGGTTGAGCTGGAAAGTCGCGGACTCTAGCATGGATGGCGACTCGAGAGCAAGACCCGTCTGACGACGGGTCGCGGAGTCTACCTCAACCGCGCTTGCGCCGCAAGGAGCAGCGCGGTTTTTCGCGTCCAGCGCGGCGTGCTTGCACCACTACCACGACGGCAACGCAGCGCGTCAAGCAGCATGACGCAGAGCGTTATTGCGCCGCAAGTATGCCAAACCCGCCGTGAATCCCCTGTGATCCCGCGTACTTACAAGAAAGTACGAAAGCGGCTTGCCAACAGCTCGCCAATGGGTATCATCATGTCTGTAAGGAGGTTGATTGGCGGGACCGGCGGGAAAGCCGGACCGCGAAGAAGGCACGGAAGGGAGCCAAGAGCCGCTCCCCGACACAGCTGGGAAGGTGACCGCGAACACGGTCCAGGCGTCCCGAAGCCGCTCCACACTGGCAAGTGGAACCACTGACAACCGAATACGCTCGAGCAGCGAAGGCGCCAGACGCCCGCTAATAGCCCGACGCCGAAAGTTACGCCTCCATCTGAGGGGACGAGTAAGGTGCCACCGGACCGCTGAAAGCTCGAGTGCGAAGACAAGCCAAGAAGCTGGGTGACCGGCAGAATGGCGGTGATGACCGGGAACCGCTGGTTCGACTCCAGCGCATCACACCATGAGCCACTCACGGCTCAGCCGAGAAAAGGAGAACAGAATGCGCGCTACGACCGTTGCTGCACTGACCCCCGTCCTCCCCGCGCTGGCGACGTTCGTCGCCGGAGCCACGAAGGTTCGCCACTCCGGCAAGCGGCTCCGCTGCTACCGCGCCGAGCCGGCGCTCACCACGAGCGAAGCGGTGACCGCCGCGATGAAGACCCTCCTCTCCGAGGGTTACACCGTCCGCGTGTACGAGGGGACCACGATCTACTACCCGACTCTCGTCGGGGACACGGTCGTGTACGAGCCGCGCTCCACGAAGCGGGAGCGCGACTACACGTGCGTCGAGGTGGAGCTGTGACCAAGTTCGCGGACATCTTCGTCGCTGACGAAGGGTCCGGACGAGCCACGATGGTTGTGTCCAGGGCGACCGACGACACCGTCGAGGTTCAACACTTCAGCCATCTAGACCGAAGGAACGTCAGCGACTTCGCCAAGGCTCTGCGAGACGGCGGTTGGACGGTAGCAGTGTGGTTCGCGGAACGGCAGTGGAAGATCTAGGGACGGCGACGAACGGTGAACGCGGGTTCGACTCCCGCGCGTCGCACCATGCTTGGAGGACTGGCCTCGTGGTGAGGCCGCTCTGGCAGATTTCGGCCGAGAGGCCAGAAGGATTATGGAACATGGCTACCAGCAACAAGACCCCGAACAACGGCAAGAACGCTTCCTCGAACAAGCCGGCTCCGACGCCTCCCGCGGCGAAGACCGAGACCACGAATGGCGCGAAGGCCGAGGACAGCGGCAAGGCGAAGAAGGAGAAGCGTCCGCGCGTCCGGTGGGTCAGCCCGAAGGACCCCAGCTTCTGGGTTCGGTCGTACAAGGACGTGACCGACAAGCACGGCGCTCCGAAGGACCCGTGGGGTAACGCGATGGAGGCGAAGGCTGCGGTCGCGTTCGGCCTGACCCCGGAGGAGCGCGAGGCGCGGAAGGCTGCGAAGGAGGCCGAGAAGGCTCGCCTCGACTCGATGAGCCCCGAGGAGAAGCTGGCGTTCACGCAGAAGCGGCGCGAGGAGCGCGCCGCGAAGCGCACCGCCAAGAAGGAGGCCGAGCGCCTCGCCATGATCGAGCAGATCAAGAAGGAGATCGCCGAAGGCAAGCTCTAGCAGCTGCCGACCACCGGGCTAGGGTGGACTAGCCCGGTGTAGCGTCGACCGGGAACGGTGGGTTCGACTCCCACACGACGCGCCATGTTCCGCCGCGCTGGCGGAGCAGCCGAGAAAAGGAGAACAGAATGCTGACCAAGGTCATGGACGAGAACGGTATGTTCCTGTTCCATCTGGCCCACGTGAAGCCCACCGAGACGGTGCTCCTCATGCGGGACGAGAACATGGCGCCGAGCACGCGCGTCTACATGCGGACCAACGCCGACACCTTCACCGAGGTGGAGCGCGAGGAGCTGCACTTCTTCACCATGAAGGAGGCGCGCGCGTGAGCTACACGGTGAAAAACTTCAAGACCAAGAAGGCACTGAAGGACGCGCTCAAGGCTGGCGAGACCCTCGAGGTCTTCGAGCCGAGCGGGCGTCCGGCAGCTACCGACGGAACGGTCTACCTCGAGGGTCCGCACTATCCGGCTCCTCACACCTGGTATGCGGAAGCCACCCTGAAGGATGGCAAGATCGTGAAGGTGCGGTGATGGCTCAGTACACCCGACCCTGCGCGAAGTGTGGCTTCGGTGAAGCCGTGCACATCGCGCCATTCGCCAGCGGCGACCACGAGTTTGTTCCAGCTGTGGATTGCGCGACGTGCGGACTGCCAGTAATGGAGTTCGGGCGGAAGCACGGTCCTCAGGACCCGCATTGTCTCGAGTACGTCGCCGGCGAGAAGCGGCTCGCTGAGCTACGCCGCGCTGACGGCGTCGAGGCGAGCAGTCCCCGCCCCGAGCCCGAGCGCAAGCTGCTCGTCAAGCTCTCGATGCATCAGGTGAGGCGACTGGTCGAGCAGCTCGGCAAGCTCTCGGTCGCGAGCCTGGAGGACCGAATCGTGTACGACCTGTTCGCCTCGCTGCGAGCGGCTCTGTACCACGACGACATTCACACTCTCTCGTTCGAGGAGTAGCGACGACGGTGAACGCTGGTTCGACTCCAGCGCGTCGCACCATGCAGCTCTGAGCTGCAGAAGAGAAAAGGAGAACCAGAATGGAAATGGAAGTCGAAATCGACGGCGTGGACCTGGTCCTGCTCGCGGATGTCGTCCGCGACGCCGCCGAGGCTCGGGAGCAGAAGGCTCTCAATTTCGAGAATCAGGGTAAGATGCGACTCGCCACTGCGAACGCAGAGGCGGCGACAGCGCTCCGCAACATGCACACCTTCCTGGTCAAAGCGGACAAGGTGGTGTGTCATGGCTAAGACTTACGAAGAACACCTCCGTGACGGGAGGTTGAAGTACCGAACGGAGCAGGCTGCTCGCGATTACGCGACGGCGATGACCGAAGAGCCTCGCAGCGACCCGATAGCGACGGTCAACCCGACCTGTCCGGCGTGCGGACACTACAACGCGATGCTCAGTGGCGTCTGCCGCGACTGCGGATTCTCGGAGGAGATCACCGCCGACACGGCGATGGCCATCCTGGGGAAGCAGAAGTTCAATCAGGGCGGAGGCTGGGGAACGCTCGGGAGCCGAGAGGTCTACGTCGTCTTCGGCTGTCACCGCGAGACGCCGACGAAGCTCAGCTGGCGCGTGAAGGAGGTGCGGTGATGGACGACTTTCCACAGCCGACCGCCGAGCAATTGGCGGAGGCGGAGCGCTGCGAGCAGAAGGCTCGCAAGTGCGAGGAGCAGCGCGAGGAGAGCTTCCAGCGCTGCGACACCGACGGGTTCGTGAGTCAGTGGGCGAGCGGCCTAACCGCCCGGGAGCAGCGCGCGAAGGCGAAGGTGCTCCGCCAGGGAGGCACGGACACGTTCCTCGGTCTGTTCGACCGAGCCACCGGGCAGAGGCTCCCGGCGAAGGTGATCAGCACGAGGTTCGGGTCGCGCTGGATGCTGTGCGACCCGACCACCGGGAAGGCGACCGGCGTGTTCCTGCCGATGGGTGAGCGGAGCCGCAAGCTGAAGAAGCTCGGCTACGAGGAGCGGGAGGAGGTGGCGAAGGCTGCCGTCCGCATCACCGGAAGCGGTCGCGGACTGAGCGGGACGGCGTGGGTCGAAGTCTACCGCGTCGACGGCGGATGGCCCGGTGCGCCGGACTGGCGTCGCAACGAGGACACTCTCATGCGCGGAGAGACGCCGTGAGCGACACCATCTGTCCCCCGCATCAGGGAAACCCGTGCGTCTACTGCGGTGACGGTCTCAAGCTCGAGATTGTCGACCGCGACACCGTCGACGTGCTCGAGCTCGAGCGCGGGAAGAACGCCTTCTCCGGTCAGCTGATCTCCACGTGCGGCTCGTGGCGCTTCAAGTCGAGCGACGACTCCATCGACTGGTGGATGGGCGACGACTTGGACGCCGCGATCGCGGAGCTGAAGGCTCGCCACCATCACAAGTTCGATCCGCTCATCGAGCTGGACGACGACAAGCCGGCGAGCTTCGAGGCGTTCTGCACGTGGGAACCATGCCAGGCTCAGCTGGGATGGCGCGACATCGAGCCGGCGTCACCCTGGCTTCACCTAGCAGGAGAGGACGAGACCGTTCACGCCGTCGAAGACTCGACGGCGCACGAGTGTCACTGCGGACGCGTCTACTTCCTCCCGACGCTGTACATGATGATGAGGGACGAGCGATTCGCCGCCGATCTCAAGAAGCTTCAGTTCAGGCCGAGCGGTGGATTGTCCACTCTGCGAGCCAGAAAGGCAAGTAAGCATGGCGATTGACCCGAAGGTGCTCGCCGCCTACGTCGAGGAGGTGCGCGAGCAGCGGCGCGAGCAGCGCCGGAAGGACCTCGAGAAGACGGCTGAACGTTTGGCAGACGCTCACCGCAACGCGCTCATCCGCAAGCTGTTCAGCGGAGCCGTGCTGCTCACGCTGATGACGCTGAGTGCGTGTCTCGCCGTCGACAGACCGGACGGCGAGGAAACTCGCTACTGCTGCGAGTTGAGGGAATGGGCTCGCGTCGACTAACCGCGAACGCGGTCTGGATCGACGCGAAGTTCCTCCCGGTGAGCAACCGGGCGGAGGACTGCCCGGTGGTTCTGCAGAGCGCCGACTCCACGTTCGAGGTGGAGTGCGGTCTCGGTCAAGTCTTCGCACTCGGCTCGCCGCTCGACCCTAGCGGACAACCTCTGTTCACGAGGTTGTCCGCTTTTGTCGTTGTCCGCGAGTTGATCGCCGAGGGTCTGGTTCCGCTGGACGACGCGACCATTCAGGAGCTGACAGCTCTGGACAAGCTGAACGACACCTTCGCGATAGGCGTCGTGCGCGCGCCGGACGAGGTGCGCGCGGACCAGGATGCGCGACGTCGCGTCTTGCGGCGTCAGCAGAACCGCTGTCTGCACTGTCAGCTCGACTTCGGGTCGTGGGCCTATCGGAGTTCCTTCGAGGTCGAGAAGCTTCGACCCTGCTACACCGGGCGAGTTCCGGCGTCGGCTCGAGCGCGCGACGGGGTCGCGGGAGTCTGCCAGATCTGTCTCGAAATTGCAAGCGCGCTCGTGTTCCCCACGCTGGACGACTGCCGATCGCTCGTTATCGCGCGCCGGACCGCGCGCGGATGGCGCGCTACCGGCCGGGTTCTGTGACGCCGCGCCTTCCTGGCGCGTGCTGGCTTGCCCTACAGCGCGCGCAAACGGCGCCCCCTAGGTAGGTGGCGCCCCACCTTGCGCGTTGCCTGGAGCCATTCTAGCGCGCTTGCGGGCTAACTGCGCGTAAGGCTTGGGTTTGCGGGCGGCCGAAAGGTGAGAGCCGCGCTTGCGTTCCGGCGGGAACCTGGTAGGATCAAGGTGAAGGGAGGAAGCTGTGAACGAGAAACCTTGGCAAGTCTACATCGTGTCAGGTACAGGTGACCGCTTCGACGTCGAAGCGGTCGCAGATCTCAAAGCCGCTCGTCGCGCGGTGTACGCGCTCGACATGCGGTTCGAGGAGTGGGAGAGCAACGGGTTCCCAGAGCTGCCGGAGAACGACCCGCTCGCCCATTACGAAGGCTGCAACGTGTACGCGAAGCACGAACACGGAGAGGTGTTCTGGTTTTCCGAGAACGACGTGTGGCTCCCGGAGGATGCGCTGTGAGGCCAGGCTGCACGAAGCCCGCGGTGTACGACCGCACGCACGAGCACACTGGATGCACCGAGGACTGGTGCGTGGCCGACCCGCTGCCGAGCGTGGTCGACCCCGACAACCGCGAGCAAGTGCGTCGGCTCGTGCTTGGCTCTCGGTACCACTGGGACCACGGTAGCTCGAAGGTGTCGCTGCGAGACCTGCGACGGTACCAGCGAATGTGGGACCGCGTGAAGTAGCGCGACCGCAAAGACGACGACGCCCGGTGGCAGAAACCACCGGGCGTTGATGCGTGCGCGACAGATGCGGGAGCGGTCGGCTAGATCACGGACAGATTGTGCGTCAGCCGATCGATGTCGAAGCCGTTCGGCGCCGGACGTTCCCGCGTGACCCATCGCTCGTCGATGATCGCCCATGCCTCGTCCACGTAGAGCTTCATCCACTCGACCGTGGCGAACGTTGGGTTCCTCCACGGCAGCGCGCGCACGTGGTGACGATCATAGCCGAGGAAGAGGAACGCGTGACCGCCGAGTCCGCCAGGAGTGTCCAGGTCGTTCATCTCGCGCTGTACCGGAACGGTCCATACGAGTTGCTCGCGGATTCGCTTCGGCAGAGCAGCGCCGACGTAGATGCCGCCGAACAGGTTGATCGCGGCCTGAACCTCGAGGTGGTCTCCAACGTCGACTCGAACGAACGCGCCGATCTTCTTCCCGCCGATACCGACGCGTCGAGCGTAGGTGAGCGCGTTCACCATCACTCCGCCGCGATCCGTGGTCGGGTCGGCGGGATCGTATCCGGTGACCGCCGAGTACGCGGCGACGATCTCCGCGTCGCTGAACGCGACGATCTCGTCGTTCGCGAGCGCCGCGTTCTGGATGAAGTGTGCGATGCCTGTGATCGTGCAGCACCCCAGACGATCGTTCATCAACCACGGATATCGCTCGGCGATCGTCCAGTTTCGCGCCATGGGCGGAGCGTCGTGGCGAAGGTCGACGTAGTCCGCGAGGCGAAGATCGCGCGGATCCTTCGGCGAGACGTCTCGTCGCCCGAGCGCGCCGACGTTCACAGATCGCCGTCCTTCGTGCGGAACGTCGCGTTGTTGGCCTCGGTCTTGCGGAACTTCTCGAAGGTGTCGCGAGCCATCCAACCGTCGCCGTTCTCCGGAGCGCGACGACCGCCGAGGTAGATCTGCACCAGCTCACCGAGGAAGCATCCGCCGATCTCCGTTCCAGCCAGCTTCGCGCGCTGGTAGATGACGTCCCAGTTCGCCTGGCCGCCGGTGACGAGCGGAACGAACTCGTTCAGCAACTCGTCGATGCGGTCTCGCTCCTGCTTCACGCAGTCGACCGTCACGGAGCCGATCACCGGCAGTGGCCCGTTCGGTCCGCAGCCCGGGGTGAGCGACAGCGTCGTGCCGAGAAGAAGCGTGACGGTCGTCACCTTGATGGCGGTGGACTTAGAGTTGAGCAGATCCTTGAGGCCCTCCCAACCACCGGCGGCGAGGAAGCCGGCGCCGAAGGCATTCGCGAACAGAGCGAACGTGACCGGTTCGTTCGCCACGAGTGTTCCCGCGACGTACTGAGCGAGCGCAGTGCCGAAGTTCAGCACGTAACCGCCGAGCTTCGTCTTGAAGAAGTCGAAGCGTCCGAAGAGGAGCGGATTGCGGAGCGCCCACACGAGCAGCATCGTCACGACGCCGACGGCAGCGGTTCCCTTGCCGCTTCGCATGAACTCGTAACCCTGCTGGACCATGCTGACGGGATCGTCCTGCGCGACGAGCGGACCAACTCCCTGAGCGAACGCTCGGCCGATCCAGCCGAAGGCGCTGAGAAGCAGAACGAAGAATGCTGAGGTCAGCAGAATCGCGAGCACATACTGGATCTTTGACTTGGTCTGAGCTGTCACGGTGTCACCTTCACATCCGGCGGGTTGGAGTTGTCGCGGCGACCGTACCCACCTCCGCGGTCGTAGCGATTACTTGACTCACGCTTGACTGACTCGAGGTCGCGCTCGATGTAGTCGAGACGAATCTCGACGGAACCGGAGCTAGCTCCCCAGCTGTAGATCTTGGTCGCGATCACGACCACGCTGCCGAGCGTGGCTGCGATCAGGAAGCCTGCGACCCACTTCATGATCCCCATCGCCGTGTTGATCTTGTCCAGTTGAGACTCGACCTCGTTCAACCGACTCAGTATCTCAGGATTTGACGCCTGATGCGCCTCGAGCGCAACGTCTGCGGTCCTGCGTAGAGCACCGCTAGACTCGCGCTTCATGCGAGTCATGCGCTCCCACATCATCTTCAGGACGGGGTCGCGCTCGAGTCGCTGCTGAACCAACTCCGTCGGCTTCGTGTCTTCCTCACCGACGAAATTCGGGATGGTGTCTGACGTGTCGGCCGCGCTGTGTCGTCTCTGCAGAGCTGCGAGATCTCGCTCCTCGCTGGTCTGCACCTTCCTGTATTTCTCAGTCATCGCAGACCTCCTCGCTCCCGGTTGAGACGAGCCGACGCTCGTCTGGTCTTCAGCTCCCGCGCCCGGTGTACAGGATCGGGCGGATGTGAATGTCGACGTTGCCGGCGCTCTTGACGAAGAAGAGTCTGGTGTAGACGCCGACGTCCTTCACCACGAAGTGATGCGTGCCGACGACGAGCGCGGTTCCGAGCTTGCCGTTCAGCTGTGTTCCGTAGACGTTGTTGTGAAGACCCCAGAGGTCATCCGCAGGAGTGTCGACGCCGCCGCCGTGCATCACGCAACCGTACATGATCAGGTCGCTGGGAGCGCCGGTGACGACGGCGGTCACGAGGTACTCGCTCGGGCGAGCGTTTCCCTCGTAGCCGAGCGAGAGCTCGATGCCGACGTCGCCTGGGATCGGCGCAACGTTGCCGATGTTGAGCGCAGAGAGAACGCGACCGAGGATCTGAGTGCACATGATGCGGTTCCTTTCAGGCTGGGATGTCGGTGGACTGCGGATAGAGGTCGACGTTACTCATCGAGACGTCGGGGAGAATCGTTCCGTCGGCGAGCTTGATCTTGACGTCGTAGAGCCACGGGTCGTCGTGACCGAGCGCGACGAGCGTCTGCGTGTCCGCAGGGTCGAAGGTGATCACGTAGGCGCCGGGACACGTCAGCTGATCGTCGAGCGTGATACCGAGACGCCATCCGGCAGGAGCCGGATCCTTCGACGTCAACCTCACCGTAGGGTCAATCTTGATGTCGGCGCGCATCGCGAGATAGATCTCAGCGCCGGTCAGATCGATCGGGCGATTCTTCTCGTCTCGCGCGATGCGGTTGACGACCTTCGTCGATCCGCGAACAATCTGGAGGTGCAGCGTCCTGAGCATGATGATCCCTTCGACTTGAGTTACGGCGCCGCGTCGAGTTCGGTGCCCGAGATGAACTTGAGGCGAAACTGATTCGTCCACCATCCGCCGTTCGGGATGATGGACATCGTGACGACGTCGCCGTCCACGGCAACCGTCGAACGGTCTCGGAAGTTCGCCGTGAAGCCGTCGACGGGATCGTAGATCCACAGCTTGAGGCTGTTCGAGACGTAGCGAACGAACGGCGATCCACCGCTCACTCTAACCACGGCGACGACCGACGTCCAACGTGTGACTGGACTTCCTGTGATAGAGAGGATCTCCCCGTCGAACGGGCTGGGCTCGACTACTTGGGAGTAGTAGCCGCGAGTTGCCAGCGAGATCACAGGGTCTTCCCCACCTTGAAGGAGGACAACAGATTAGACGTCGCTGTCCCGGTCAGCGTGTATCGCGAGATCTCACCGTCCGCATTGTCAGCCGCTCCTGCACTAGCGGCGGCGAGCGCGGCAGCATCGCTGAATACGCGAAGTCGGGCGCTGGTCATGAATCCGTTGCCATCATGAACCACGTTGTCAATCATTGCGTTGCGATGCAGCAGACCGGCGATGTCGAATGCGTCGCTCTGCGTCGCCAAGCCGGATTGAATCTCGGTTACGGCGTCGGCCGCGAGAGCTGATGCGGTGACCGTATCTGCAGCCATCGCTCCGACGCTTGAATCCATGCGACCACCGACAAGAGCTGCCGGCAATCTCGTTTGAATGTTGTCGAGATCTGTCTGTGCCGTGGCGAGCGATGCTGAGGTTGCCAACCCGGCTTGAATTTCCGATACAGCGGTCGCGTCGAGCTGACTCGACGTGATCGCGTTCGCCGCGATCTGCGATGCGCCGATGGCGTTTGCGGCAATCTGCGATGCGCCGATGGCGTTTGCGGCAATCTGCGATGCGCCGATGGCGTTTGCGGCAATCTTCGCCGACGTGATCGCGTTGGATGCGATGGCAGTGGCGTGGATTGCGCCGGCTGCGATCGCGGCCGAGGTGATCGCAAGTCCGGCGATCTTCGCCGACGTGATCTCGTTGTCCATCAACCTGCCGTTGTCGCCCTCGCGGATGACGAACACCGACGTGCTGTCCGTGCCGAGGCCAGACCACGAGTCGCGAACAGTGGCCACCTTGGACGCGCCGACGTAACCCGTGATGATGCGAGATTGACCAGCGCCGAGACCATCAACGATAGAGATGATCTTTCCGACGTAGAAGTTGTTCGCAGCGCTCGCGCCGGTATCGAGCGTGATAGTCGTCGCACTTCCGCCCTGTGCAGTGCCGCGCCGGATCTCGCCGAACAAATCGGATGCCACTTGGCCGATGGCAAGGATGGCGGTGCGCACACCAGTCTTCTTGACCTTCAACAGCAGTGGTCCAACGGAATCCAACTCCGCAGCGGTAAACTCGCCTTGGTACTCGCCGTCGCCGATCTCGACAATGGTTGCGATGTTCGCGACAGCCGTGTAACTCGTCTGCCAGCTCTTGCGTAGCCCCACCTCGCCCGCCGAGAACGTGAGCCCGGTCTCGGGCGACTTACCGTCGGTGTCGTCAACGCATACGAAAGTGAATTTTCTCCGGTAGGAGATGGGCTCATTTTGCGCGTAGATCGTCATTGTATTACCTCGTTAGTATCCGGTGACGGTCCAGCCGAGCGCTTCAAGCAACGCCTTCGCATTCGCGTCGGTCGACAGCGTCTCGGCCGCGGCGCCGGTCCAGATTGCGCCGTAGAGGTACAGCGCGGTCGGTGGTGACGTCCCGCACCAGCGCTTCGTCGAGCCGGCGCTGACCGCTGCGTAGGTTGCGGTGATCTTCTCTTCGTTGGTGTAGATGATCGCGCGCGAGTTGGTGCGGTCGTAGACCATGAGGATCGGCACAACGGAGCCGCCCTCGTAGTTCACGGTGCCGAGGACGTTCCCCGTTTCGACGTAGTACCGGAGCAAGCCGGCGCCGGTCACGTTGACCTGAACGAGGTGAGACGACGTCCCGTTGATCATCATGAACTGCCGCTCGGTGGCAGTCGTGTCGATGCGGATGTAGCCCAGCATCGCCATCGACGTGCTGATCGCGGTCGGAGGGTTGGTGGTGTTCGTGAACGCCCCCGACGTGCCGTCTGAGGTACCGATCGCCGATCGTGACCAGCCGGACACGGCGTTACTGTAGGACGGCGTCCCGGACGCCGAGAACGTGAGCGAACCGATCGAGTCCGAGAGGTTGCCGCTCGCCTCCTGCATCAGGTACAGATGCGAGGGCAGACCCACGGACAGCTCTTCGACCGCTGCCAGATTCGCCCACTCCATGTCATTCGCAGGCACGCCGATACCGCTCGTAGCATCGACGGACCACGACAAGGGCCAACCGAGCGCGTGGAATAGATCGGCGACGTCCTGCTCGCTGCGCTCGGCAATCGCGCCGTCCCATCGCGCCGCGTAGAGGAACCCCACGTTCGGCGACGCGTTCGGCGATCCGAGATACAGCGCCTTCCCTGAGGCCGTGCCGCTCAGCGTCGGCGTGAACTTCTCAGTGAGCGTGTAGACGCGCACGATGTTGTTGGTCTGGTCGACCATCGCCACGATCGGGCCGACGTACCCGAGGATGTTCGCGCTTGCGACAGCCGTACCGCTCGTGACCTGCAAGGTCCCAGTCGAGAGCAGGCGGATCACGACACCCGGCGTTGCTGTGGCACCGAGGATGATGAAGTTGCGAGTCGCGGCCGGCGCGGTTCCAGGCATCGCCACGTAGGCGAGCAGCAAACACGACGTCGTGGACATATCGGGAAGCGAGGAACTCGTGGAGTTCCAGTTGCCCGGGGTGGCTCCGTCGGTGAGCTTGACGGCGAGACGAGACCAGCCCGAAACGGATTGTTGGTAGAGATTTGAGGCGCCGCTCGCCGTCAGGTCGAACGCACCGATCGCGTCGTCGAGTGGGCTGCTCGCCTCCTGACAGAGGTAGAGACTCGTCGGCGCAGACCAGTTGGTCAGCGACTCCGCCGTGATCAATTCGCCCCACTCCGTCGCGTTCGCGGGGACGCCCTTCCCGCTCGTCGCGTCGACGGACCAGTTGCTTGGCGCGGAACGAACAGCGAACGACATCAGCGCGCGCTGACCGCTGGTAGGCATTGTAACTGAAGTCGTACCGACTGCTCCTGCGGTGGCCTTGATGGCTGTCGCGTAATACATGCCGTCGGTACCGGCGTCGCTGACCTCCGTGTAATTCCTTGGCGTGATGTCGGTCAACGCAGCGTTCGTATAGCCCTCGGGAATGCTGTCCTCTGCTGGACCTTGCGCGCCCGCAAGATAGATAAGCGTGTTCGGCTGCGTGGTGGATCCACCAGGAAACGTCCATGGCACCCCGGCAATGGCGTTGTTCGTATCTGTCGCCACGGCTTCGACTGGAACGCCTGTCGACGCCGCTCCGCGCACGACCGACAACGAGGCGATCGTGCCATTCGTTGAATCCTCGACCACGGGCGCCGTCATGGATCCGCTCGTCGCTCGGCACCAGAATGCCTTTAGATATGCCCACCCGCCGCCGTAGTCGATCGACCCGAACTCCACGAACCCGGCTGGAGTCTGTAGCGTAGGCACGTCTCCACTCGCGAACACGGCAACCAACAGGATTCCGACGTCATCGACCTGATGGGAAGGCCAAGCTACGGTCAGCCCACCAGGCGGACCAGTAGTGACCCACCACGTCTCGGTGTTCTGCGCGATGAACTCTGGCGGTTGAGACTCCTCCACGGCGCGCGAGATCACGCCGCCAGACAGGAAGTCATCCACTCCTGACGGCGGGTTCAACAGACCGCGTGCGATGAAGGTGGTCATGTCTCTACCCCATGCCGTGAGCGACGTAGAAGCGAACCAGGGACAGGAACGGAGACGCGAACGCCGAGTCCTTCTGCGCGAGGACCTGAACGGCGAGGGTGTCGAGGTTATATGACGCCGATCCTGTCGGAAACGCTATAGCCGCTCCGGTGTACGTCTTCACCGGGCCGCACGTGCGACCGTTCGTCCAGATGGCGTTGCCGACGCGACCGCTGCGGGAGCCGATCGCGGCGCCAATGCTGTTCGACGTGTCCGCGAAGTCTGTGATGCCCTCGTACGCGTGACCGGGAATTCCAGGATGCGAGTCGAGCTCGTTGAAGAGGCCGATGAGCGAGGCCATCTGCGTGATCGTTGGACCCGCTGATCCGTCGATCTCCGCGCGAACGACGTGAGCTTGCAGAGATCCGTCGACGGTCGGCGGCTGACCGTAGATCTGCACGCCGACGAGACGACCGTTCTCACCTCCAGCGGGACACGCCGCGTAGGCGTAGCCGGTTCCGCTGGCAGGAGCGACGATCTTCCACTCGTCGAAGTCCTGCGTCCAGGTGGTTCCGCCACCGGCGTGGTTGATCTGGTTGAACGGAACGTCGTAGATGCGCAGACCACCGAGCGGCATTCGCACGTCGCGTATGTTGTTGAGCGAGTGAGACGCGTTGTGTAGAGCTGGAACGTACACCGCGCCGATCGCGCAGTATCCGGCGTCCGGTGCCGGATACGCCGGAGCAGCCGTGGGAGTTCCCTGCTTGATCGAGAAGGTCGCCTTCACCCGGCGAGCCTTGTTGAGAGATGGATTCGACGCGATGACGCGATCGACGCCTCCTGTAAAGAGCGACGCGGCGAACGTGTCACCTGGATCAGTCAGTGTTCCGCCGGTGCCGTCCACGGTCTGGATCTCGATGAGCGTAGAAGCTGCGACGGCTGTCTCGAAGTCCGCAACCGTCGTGACGCCGCTCTCGTAGTGGAACGTGAGAGCGTTGCCGGATTGATCGAGGGAGCCGACTCCCAGGCCGTCGGCGACGAATGCGATCGAGATGCTGTTCCCTCCAGCTCCGGCTTGCTTTGCGCGGAGCACGGTCTCGCAATTGGCCGTGAGCGCGTTGAGATCCTTGGTCGACTTCACCGGATCAGTCGAGAATACCCGAGCCTCCGGAGCACCGTCCTCGTACTCGAGCTTCACCTGCACGACGTCGACTCGAGCATTCGTAGCGTCGCCGACAGCCGTCTCGAGAATCTCGGCAGACGGGTTCCAGAAGATCAGAACGTTCTCGCTCGCCTCTACCTCGGGATCGACGTCGCTGGTCGCCGCAAGCTGCACGAGAGGCCCGGGTGTGACGACCAGCTGGTTCGCGACGCCGTTCGGCGCGACGTATCCGTACGCTGGAAATGGACAGAACCCGATGTCGGTCGGGTGCGTCCCGGCGCTGAATCCGATGATGCGCTGCTCCGGATGCGCGTGACCCATGCTGGAGTCGACGTACCCGAGCAGACCTGGAACCATCAACGAGTGGATGAGCATGTGCATCTGACGCTGAAGTGCCATGTAGTCGGTTGCGACAGACTGTTCACCAGCGTTGATGAGTACTCTGCGGAGATTGTCGATGGTCATAGCGGTATCCTTCCGGCCTCAGGTCGTGTACTCGAACACCATGAACAGCTTGCCGGCGGAGATCTTGCTCCGGACAGCGTCCTGAACAGACGCCAGAGCGTTCGCCGACGCTGGAATCAGAACGATCACGACTCCGCGACCACCTCCGTGGAAGAACAGTCGGTCGTGGAACGTCTGGCAGTCGTGGAAGATAGCCTGGCGAGGTAGCTCGATCATGAACGCCAACCCGTCGACGATGGCGTTCACCGCATCGAGGATCGCGGCGACGGTTCCAGCCTGCGGAGGTCTGCGAAGCCGCTCGCGAAGCTGATCGTCGGTCTCGCCATCCTGGCGACGCAGACCGCGATCGCGAGCGTGAAGATCGAGGAACAGCCCGGTAGCTGTCGACAGGACCGCTCCCGCGATCAGAGTCTCGATCTCCGCGTATGCCATCGCAAACATCTCCGCCAGCGTATAGGCGATGTCCTCGCCGAGCGCGGTTGCGACAACGTCTCGCGGAACGGATCCCACGTAGACGCGAACGAGATCTTCAACGGTGTCCGACATCAGACGAAGTTCACTAGTCCGGAGTTCGTTCGGAGCAACTCGTTCGCGCTCGGTGCGATGTTCGCGGCCGGTGTGACGACGTTGACTCCGGAGATCGCCTCGCGATCGACGTCGCGAACAGCTGCCGCGATCGCGTCGCGATACAGAATCTCACCCGGGTTGAGGCGGCCGATGCGCGAGATAACCGCCTCGCGGACGCGATCGAGCAGAGCCGCGACGGACACGCCGGTTTTCACGGTCAGCTCGATGTCGACCGCCTGGAGCAGGATGACGCCTCCCGTGACATAGACGATGTCGGCGGCGTCGCGCCACTTCTCCAGCTCAGTCTGAACAGCCGCGACCAGTGCCGCGTTCGAGTTGCCCTGAGCGTCGGCCACGTACACCGTGACGACACCCGAGCCGTCGACGTAGATGCTGACGCGATCGACGCCAGCAACCTGACGCGCGCCGAAGTCGAGAGCGTCGATGGTACCTCGAGCCTGAGTGAGGAAGAAGCCGCGCGTGCGATCGCGAAGCTCCTCGTCAGACTCCTGCTCCACACCGCCGGCGAAACGCTCGGCATTCGTCGGAACAATTGTCGGGTCGAAGACGGAGTCGATGAATCTAGTGATGGCGTTCTCGGCGACGTTTCCAGCCTTACCGACCTTCGTGCACGTCGCGGCGACGTTCGACTTCGACAGCTCAGCACCACCGAAGACGGCGTCGTTGTCGAGCGTGTACTCCGAGAACGCGCCGGTATCATCAGGATCGCTCGCGACGCGAGTCCCGGCCGGAATCGTTCCGGCACCGACGGCAGCGGTCGGCCGGGTGAGCGTCACGTAACCGATGGCCTCGAATCCGGGCTCGCGCTCGACGCCACGATCGCGACATACAGATGTGAGGTCCTCGCCCTCCGCTCCGTCCAGGAACACGGCTCGGACACGACGATTCACGTATGCGACGAGCGACGTCGCCATCGAAGCTCCACCTGCGAGGATCGCGTCCGAGACGTCGCCCTCCTCGACGACTAGTCGCGGTCGACGAGTTTGAAGCGTCGCCTTGCCGACGTCGTAGAATTCCTGCCAGTTCTCCGCCATCTAGTCGCTCCTTGTCAGAAGCCCGGTGGCTTGACGATCACGGTGTCACGAACTGGACCGCTGAAGGAGTCGCAGTCGAACGCGACCTTGAACTTCCCTTCGGACACGAAGGCTTGCACGCTGTTCACCTTCACGATCCGAGGGTTGACGAGCAGTCGCGCTCGGGTCCTTGAAACAGCTCGGTCTCGTGTGTTAGAAGTCATACCCTTGAAGAGAAGTCCCTGGACACCGGCGCCCCACTCGGGTCGTCGGGGAAAGGAACCAGGATTATTGATGGTCTCGCGAGTGGCCGACTGAAGCGCCGCGAGTCGACCAGTTACGACGGTGATGTCCCCATTATCGGTCTCGGTCATCTCACCATTCAGCAGAGAGATGTCCTCACCGACCAACTCGGGATCGGTCATCTCGAGCGCTGGAGTCTCCAGAGATTCAACGTCAAACGTGAACTCACTCATGAGATACCTCCAGACGGTGGAGTGCCGATTCCGGACGACGGTCCTAGAGTCAGACCTGGAATAGTCACGGTCGCGTTTGCGGTGATGTACGTGATGATCGCGTTACCGATCGCCTTGAAAAGAGCCTCGCGATCGCTCTTGTTCTCAACAGCGTCGACCGCAACCTTGATCGCGAGTCCCAGTGCATCTCCGTTGAGCGCCATGGTTTCCCTACTTCTTCGCGAAGACCTTCGTGCTCGCGTTCCCGAGCACGTTGTAGGTGGACCCGGTGAATGGATCGACTCCGGTACCGACGACGACTCCCTCGCTCGTCGGTCCAGGACCTTCGTTCGCATTCGCCAGATTGACTACGTCCCCTCTGATGAACACCTTTCCAGGAGCGAGATCCGAGGGAGCCTTACCGTGGATTCCGACGATGTACGCGTCACCCTCGAACATGCCGTCGTCGAAGTTGACGATAACCTCGGTACCGACTGGAGGGATGAACCACACGCCGACGTCTGCGCTTCCTCCCCCAGCCAGGATCGCCCATATCTGGACGTCGTGTCGCAGAGTGCGAACGCTCACCATCATCTGACCTTCGTCAGTCATCTGGTGATGCGCATCTTCGCCGTCGTGAAGCGCGACACGAGCGGCGACGCACCACACGCGCTCGCTCTCTAGTAGATCTCTTGTAGCTTGAAGAGTCATGCAGAGGTGATCGCGTCGACGTCGGCTGACGTTTCCGCGAATTGAATGGCCTGAACCTCTCCGGCGAAGTTCACAGCCTCGATCTTGATCTCCACACCGTCGTCCACGGAGTAGTCGATCTGACCACGATTGTAGTAGTAGTTCTGCTTGAACAGCTCCATGCGCTCGAAGTTCGCAGAGATGAACGCCGCCATCTTCTGCGCGTAGCCGAGCGACACGATGTACTCGGTCCGCTTGCCGACGTCCTTGATGCCGCGAAGCACGCTCTCGTTGAACGGGTCGAAGGCGATGCCGATCGCGTTACCCGGGCGAAGACGAAGCAGGTTCACGTCGGAAGCGTACCCTTGAACGCTCGTTGTGCCTCCAGAAACTGCGTCTGCTCGGATAACCGGCGAGAGATACGACGGGATCCAAAGATGCGACGTCTCCATCGTATACGTAGTCTCTCCGCGTCCGAGATGATAGAACCTCATGCGAGCGTATCGCTTGAGAGCCTTCGGGTCGACGACTCCCTCTGGTGGAGGGAAGAACATCTGCTCGTCCTTCTTTGCGACAAGCGGGATGCCGAGCGCGTCTCTAGGAGTCCCCTCTTCACGCTGAGCACTCACCTTATACTCGGAATTACGCTTCTCGGGAAACTTGGTCTCGACGCGCTTCCCAGTCTTCGGGTCGTACGACACGATGACGATCTGCGGAACAGTCTCGCGTGCGAACTTGCGGCGGATCTCGAGCGACGTGAGATGCTTGCCGTAGACGAGACGAGGTGCGTCACGGAGCGTCTGCTTGGTCTGCGTGACCGGTTCGTCGATCACGATGAGACTGCCCTCGATGTGAACGACGTAAGCGTGCTGGATGCATAGATCCCAGATCACGTCCCAGTAGCTCTTGCCTGGCTTGACCCAGAGACCTTTCTTCTTTGTGGAGCGATGGAGACCTCCGCAGATCGGCGGTTCGTCCTCTCCCCTCCACTCTACGGCGAACCGAGCCCGAGTTCCTGGAGGTGCTGCTAGATCGGCGATCTCCTGAACCGTCTCGTCGAGCGGTCGTCCGCTCGGTACCTTCTGCTTCGGGTCCCACTCGGCATCGGCGAGTAGTGCCGTGTAGTCGCGCCCGGTGAACTTGATCCGACTCTCCTCGCCGACGAGCATCACCTGTCCGTCGTCAAGTAGTCCCTTCACCATGAGGTTCTCGTCTGTCGCCCACTCCTGACCCTGGAGATTCTTCTGCGAGTCCCACAGATAGATGCGAACGGCGCAGTAGGCTATCTGATCGGGATCGAACGGGAGCAGCTTCGCGTCGAACTCTAGATCCCACGTGTCCGCCTCGTAGAAGCCGTTCAACCCCACCGACGCCGAGTGTGGATCCACCTCGATGTGATACGGAATGCTGTTCCTCGCGCCGCGACCGTCGAAGACAACCTCGAGTTGAGCCCGACAACGCGGCCAGAAGAGTGACCTCGTCGTCACGAGAGTCCTCTACTCGGCCGCCCGCGCTTGCCCGCGCGCGCAAGCGCGCCACGTGTCGACAGGCACGCCTGGAACGCCGCTGGCGCGTTCTTCGGCGCACTGCGCGCGGTAGGTGCACCCTCTGCGCCGACGCTTGCAGCGCAAGCCAGGCAACGCCTCTTGCTCACCACGCCGATCACGTGCCGCGCTCCGGAATGACGAGCTCCTCGGTACCGTCGAGCACCAGCGACGACAGATTGTTCTTGTCGTAGATGGCTCGCCAGTTGTCGGCCGTGCCGTAGAATCTCAGCGAAATGCGCTCGAGCGACTCACCCTCCTTCGGGTAGTAGATCGCACGCGGCTTCTGCTTCGCTCGACTGCGGCAGTCCAATTCTGCGTCTCTAGCCAAACCAATGAGACGCCAGAACTCCTCGATCGAGCCGCACGTCCACTCCTTGTACCGCATCTGCTCCAGAGCGTCCTGGAACCCGAGTGACTCATCTGGCGCGGAGTTCTTGAGATACGTGAACGCTGAGTAACTCGCCGCTCGCATGCGACGAAACGTCGAAGCCATGAGCAGAAGCTTCGACTCGGTCTCCGATTGAAATCCGTCCTGGACGATCCCTTGAAGTCGGTCCAGCGCGTCGTTGATCTCGAGCATCTTCAGCTCGAATGCGCTCAGCTGTGGTGTCTTGAACGACAAACCCGGGAGCGTGCTCGTCGGGAGAGTTCCGTGAACTAGATCAAACCCGGCGCCGAGTCTGACAGTGATGTCGTTCGTGTCCTCAACCCACTTCGGCAGCGATTGACGTGGCTTGCTGAGTTGAGTGTCGATCGTGATCGTCTCGTTCGTGTGTGGCGACAATGTCGCCGACCACATGATTTTCGTCTGCGTGCGGAACATCACCTTGAGATCGGTGAGGATTCCCACGAAGCTGAGCGCGTCCAACTCCACGCGAACGAGCGGCATCCGAGTGATCATACGAGCGAACTCGCGAAACATCTCGAAGGCGTATGGTCCGGTCCGGGTGAGCGTCGTGTTGGAGGGGAAGCGACGATTTCCCCACTTATCGTCCCACTCACCGTTCAGCTCGAACGGTTGCCACGTCGCAGACATCGCGTGCTCGACGACGCGATTGCTGCCCGGGATCTCGCGGCGCACGGTCTTGACCTGAAGATGAAGGTTGAGATCGCCCTGCGGAGAAGCGTGCTCTGCGCTCGTCCAGCGAAACATCACGGGCGTGTCCTCGAGCGAGCCGTCGCCGGCTCGTCGAAGCTCCGTGATGATCATCTCTGCTGCTGGAGGGATCTTCATTGTTGAAAGAGTTTGATCAGCGCGTGCTGTTCTTCCACTGGCGCTTCGCTCGAGTCGGCGCGCGGACGCGACGATTCACCATGTCATCCATCTCCGCGAGCCAGCGATTCGGGTCCTTCGCGGTGAGCTGCTGAATGTTGATGGTGACGTTCTGCGTCGGCGGCTTGTTCTGCGAACCACCGAGATTGTCGATGTCTTCCTTGCCGATCTTCTTCGCGAGTGACTCGACGAAGAACGCAGAGTACGCCACCTGATTCGGCATCCCATACTGACCACCTTCGAACGCCGTCCCCACATCGCTCGCGAATTGTCTCGCACGATCTTTGAAGATCCTGTCGAGCTGCTCGCCTAGCTCCTTGCCGCCCTCCGACGCGTAGACGCCGTAGTCGAGATTTCGCATTAGATCGTATCGAACTCGACCTTCCTTCGCGTCATACGTCTTGCGAACGAGACCGGCTGCGACACCATCCGCGATCATCTGCGCCTCGGTCATGCCGATCGAAGACTTCAGCTCGTTCCTCTTCTCCCACTGAGCCTTCGTCATCGGCTCCGTGATCTCGTACCCCCTATTGACCAGATCGTAGATGCCAGACTTCTTGAACTCCTCCTCCGCCTGCTCGATAGTCTTGCGGGCCTCGGCATACTCCTTCGCCTTCAAGACGCGCGCGGCCTTGGTCGCCTCTTGCTGCTTCTCCTTCTCGGTCTTTCCAAAGAGGAATCCGCCGAGGGCGTACGCGGCCAATGCGAGCTTTCCGAGTCCACCAAGAACACCACCAGCTCCGGAGATGACGGTGCCGAGATTACCGAATGCTGTCCCGAGTGCTCCGGTTCCGTTCTTCAAGCCGCTGATACCAGCGCCGACCTGCTTGAAGTTCCCCATCAACCCGCCGCCGAAACCCATGACGTCCCCGATGGCTCCGGCGCCCATCTTGCCGACGGTTTGGCCGATCTTGAACACGAGCATCGCCTTGATGAGACCGACGAGCGTGTCCTTGTGCTGAAGCGCGAACTGCATCACGCTTCCTACAGCGCTGACGACCTCCTTGACAATCGGGAAGACAGCGACGCCGATCTCCTTGATCGTCGAGAACGCCGTCATGATGTACTTGGCGAAGGAGCGACCAACGCTCTCGATCTTGTCTGCGTTCTTCTCAATCCAGTCGTTCCAGCCTTTCACCTCGGCTGTGATAGCCTTGAAGAGCGGCATGCCGACCTTGCCGAGCGCGATCTGGAGGTTGTCCTCCAGCGTCGACATTTGACCCTGCATGGTCTGACTCTGCTTATCGGCCATAGCCGAAATAGCCTCAGACGTCAGCGCCTTCTGAATGATCTTGATGCGCTCGGCTTGATTCTTCTTATTGAACTGATCAGCAGACAGGTTGACACCCTGCTGCGCGAGCATGCTCTTCATGAAGCGGTCGCGCTCGGTGACCGATCCACGAAGAGCCTGCTCGACGTCCATCGCGACGACTGCGCCGTTCATGCCGAACGCTTTCGCCGCATTCGCCACGCCGAACGTGATCTTCTCGATGTCCGTCATCTTCACTCCGACCTGAATGAGAGGACGCGTGAGACCCTGTGCTGTCTCTACGAGCTCCTTCGTGGTCAGCGAAGACTTCCTCGCCATATCCTGGAAGCGCTCGACCGAGATGCTCGCTCGCTGCCACGTTCGCTCGATATTGGCTCCGGTGTACAGAGACAACATGCCGGCGATGACGGTCTTGCTCTGCTCGATAGACGAGTTGAAGTCGAGCAGATATTTCTTCGCGCCGCCGAACGCCGTCTGGGCGATGTTCACGGCGCCGAGACCCATGACGATGTTCTTCAGCGAATGAGTCGAGGCGGCCGCGCGTGACGCGGACTTCTCGATCTCGTTCATCTGACGAGACGACTTGTCGACGGTCTCGTAGACCGTTTCGACCTTGTATGTCTGCGTCTCTGTCGCCATCGTCCTGCCCGGTTGTGTCCGGGTTACTCCTCTGGAAACTGCGAGTTATAGATCTCGACGCGTCGCTTCGTTTCTCGAATGATGATGAGTCGGCGACGCTGACTGTATCTCAGCCACTGATCCAGATCAGGCGCTCCCTTGAGATGCCACGCCACAAAGACCCATTCGTGAATGAGCCTCTGTTCGATCTGTCGGGCCGGATCTACTCGGCGCGGGCGGCGTCGGGCGAGCCAGCGGTTGACGGGGACGTCGCCAGCGCCTTCTGAAAATCCTCGCGCTCCTGACGACTGACGCCGTTCAGGTAGTCGAAGATCTCGCCGACGAACTCACGCGTCCTGGAGTTCCAGTCCAGAGACTCGCGGCACGAGCCCGTGACGATCACCTTCCTGCCGGCGTTCTCACCGCTGCGAGGCGTGAACGAGACGATCGCTTGAGCGAGCATCTCCGAGCGCATCGCGAGATTGAAGATGTTTCCGTCGAGAGCTCCGCCGTCCGGCGGAACGCACCGGGCGGCAGCGTCCATCATGTCGTCGGCGTTGACGTCGCGAACCTCGACGTGGTCGAGGTTCAAGTCCCTGATCTTGGAGAGGTCTACCTGCTTGTTCATGTTTTCCACCGTTTCTGAGACGCTCGCTCTGCGCGACAGCGAGACTGTGAAGGCTTTTACGACCCCTCATCGGCGTCGCCTCCAACCGCTTCTTAGAACTGCTCGTCCGGGAAGAACCAGTAGCGACCCGGTGCCGTCGTGCTGAGCTTGTGGCTGCACGACGACAACCGCTCGATCTGATTCCCGTACGGATCGCGCCTCGTCTCGTCATCGACGACGTAGAGAACGTTGATTGCAGGACCGGGCGTACCGTCCTGCACCTCGCCGTTACCCCA
>Ga0247830_10000021_pt1 | contig 40567 bp, 75 predicted proteins | sample 12C_Control_Day5_FD_207766 | JGI IMG/M metagenome (GOLD analysis project Ga0247830, IMG submission 207766) | Soil microbial communities from agricultural site in Penn Yan, New York, United States - 12C_Control_Day5 | ecosystem: Environmental > Terrestrial > Soil > Agricultural land | place...
AACATCAACACCGCAAAGACGCCTGATGACCTCAAGGCCGTGTTTGCAGTTATCTGGAAGTCGGACCTGCGCCAGACAGACAAACTCGAACTGCGAGAGGCGTATGAAGCCAAGAAGGCGGACTTAGCCTCTGGCTATGTGGCGCCTAACTTTGATGGGATGCAGCAATGACCGTTCCGAAATGTACTAGCTGGCTTGGTCACAAGTTTGAGGGCCGATATTCATACACCAATCCAGTCATGATGAAGTTCATGGAGCGCGTCACCAAGATTGACCGTCTTCCAACGGATTTCATGGAAGCGTCTAGAGATTGCTCGTACGAACGAGACATTTGCGTTCGGTGCGGTCATGTCATTGAGCGGAAGCCATGACGAGCTTTCACCTAGTCAACGAAACGGTACGCCGTAACTGTATCTCCGCGATACTCAATGCGCCTGCAAATTGGGTTGTGTCGATAAAGGAGCCGACGCGCTCAGCAGACGCCAATTCAAAGATGTGGGCTATGCTCAGCGATGTGTCTAAAGCCCGTCCTGAAGGTCGCCAGTGGACGCCAGAGGTATGGAAATGTGCCTTCATGCACAGCCTTGGGCATCAGGTGGCATTCGCAGAGGGCCTAGACGGTTCGGGTCCGTTCCCGATTGGCTTTCGATCATCGAAGCTATCGGTTCGTCAAATGAGCGACCTGATTGAGGTTATCACGGAATATGGGACACGCAACGGGGTTGTGTTTTCCGACACTCGGAACGGAGGATGGATGGAATGAAGATCGAATACGGAAATGGCACAACCGAGTACGGGCCGGGGGTTCTCATCTCTTTGACCGGCAATGAGGTGGCAATTGCAATCACGGCTTGGCTTCATGCGCACAGCGTGCATATCGACGGCTCTAAAACCGTGCGTGTCAATGGCGCTCTTTGCTCCGGTGGCGATGTTTACGTTGATCCTTCCTCAAGGGTGGTTGCAAAAGGAAAGGAATATTCCGGGCGCGGCCCCAAGTGATCCGGTCTCGTAAGTACCTTGATGGCAGTAGAGGGGCAACGTGCAAGTTCCGCATTCCCGGCCATTGCGTTGGCGGCACTGAAACAACCGTTGCCTGTCACATCAAGGATGGATCAAACGGCATGGGGATGAAGGCTAGTGACCTGTCGGTCGTGGATGGGTGCCGAGGGTGCCATTTTTGCATGGACCAGAACATGCTCAGCAAAGAGGAATGGCTGTTCTACGCATTGCGGGGCCTACAGGAGACGTTAGAGGCCCGTTTCGCCCTTGGCCTGCTCATAGTGCCAGTTGATGCAGAAACCCTGTCCAGCGAGCGCCCTGTGAAGCCACGTAAGCCTAAATCAGAGCGGAAGGCCATCAACTCAAAGCCCTTCCCCAAACAGTCCAGAGGATGGAGGAAGAGAGAGGAATGATGGACGACAACAACGTAATTCCAATGCCACTGCCTTCGCTTCGAAACATGAGCACGGAACAGCTTAAGCGGTTTGTAGGCAGTAACCCTCGTAAATGGGCGAAAGCCTTTCTGGAAATTTATGAAGCTGATGAGGATGCTGTGATGAATGAGGATTGGGTAACGGCATGGTTCACGGCGGCTATGGAGGCAGCAAAGGAATGAACCCTAAGATCGTAGACTGGGAATCTCCGGGGCGCATCGACAAGCTGAAGGAAATGTGGGCCATTGGATACTCGGCCCTGCAAATAGCGGACGCACTCGGAATACCAGGGAAGAAGAACGCAGTCATTGGAAAGGCCAATCGTCTCAATCTCGGCGCTCATCCGAATGGACATGCTTACTACAGAGCTACCGAAAGGGCTCGCAGACTAAAGGAACGCACTGAAAGCAAAGCCAAGAGGCATAGGGAAATGGATGGGTCACTCAGCCGCTCTAAATCATCTGGACCAGTTCGTAAGCGTAAGCCTCCAAAGCCTGATGTTGTGATTGAGAAGGTAGTGGAGCGCAGGGCGTCGATTGATGGCCCTAGCATGAAGCCAGATTATCGGTTCCAGCGCTCTAAGGCATGGGAGGCTTTGGAGGGTAGCAATCCGGTGCCGCTAGAGAAGTTGGGACGTGGGGAATGCAAATGGCCCCTGAATGGACCTAACGATACGCATCTGTTCTGCGCTCTGCCAGCATCAGATCGGTACTGTTCAACACACACATATCTATCGCATCCGAAAACGTGAGGGAATTGAGATGAGCAATCCGTATGCCGGATATCACTACGAAACAATAGACGAGTACACTGAACGAATGGCATCGCTCAACCATGTGAAGAGAGTTGACGAATTAGTCGAGAAGATGGGACGGCTGTTTTCAGGAGGAGGCGGAGATTATGGGTGCTACGCCGTAGCGGACGTTCAACAGCGCATTCGTATTCTAATGCACATGCTTTTGCCGGAGACAGAGAAATGACCGCTCGCAAACCCACAGAGAAAGCCACTGACGACATTACGATTGTTCCGGGTCCAGCAGTGGCCAAACAGCCAGCTCGCCAGCCCTACGTGCTCCAAAGCGCTGTTGTGCTGTCTGAGCTAGATCGTCAGATGAGGGATGCACTATCCGAGATTGAGGTTGTGGAAGCCGATATCCTCTCCATTACCGAAAGAGCCAATAGGGACAAGGCTGCAATTCAGGAACGCATGGAGCAGGAGATTACAGGACGTATGGAACGTAAGGCTGATCTTGAGCTAACAGTGGCTATTGCTAGTGCTGGATTGGGGGCTGGGAAGGTAGGGGCTTAGGAATGAAGGAGCCCCGGCGCATTTAAGCAACCGGGGCTTGCAATTTCTACGTGACGGCGTAGAGTGGAATTCAGTTGAGCGGTTTCTCAGGCCCTCAACCATGACCAAAGCGGGATGAACGCGTTTGGTAAGACTTGAATGCCACACATGGCCCATAAGTTCAAGCGCTTACCCCACAAAGTTATCCGCCAAGGTTCGTAGAGACAGGGTAAATCCCCTGTGACGGACAGCATGGCGCTGTTCTGTTTGATGGTAGTGCCCACTGGGTCACTCTACGTCTGCCGCGCAACCAGGGGGAACTGACAAGGCGCAAACCCAGTCCGTAGGGGAGAGGGGTGTCAGCAAGGGGATCGTCCCTTGGAAGCAACTCCCTAGCGCCAAGGCATGATCGCCGGAAGCGTGATCGTAAGCTCCGAACTCCGTCTCAAGGGACAGAAAAGGACCCGATCTGGACTGCTCCTTGTGCTTTCGGGCATGGGGAAGACAGTCCTTGATCACCAGCAACCGACCCCGAACTCAGGGACAGTTAAGGTAGAAAGAGAAGAAGGTGGAAAAGCCAAACGTGAACGAGGAAGTGCTGAAACAGGTAGAGGCCTACGTTCAGGACAAATATGCCTTCAACGAGGCAGAATACAATCGAATGAAAAAGGCGATGAACGAAGCTCAGTTTGCATTTCTAGCCACTCTAGCAGCCCTAGAGGCATATAATAAGCCACTCGCGGATGTGCTTAGGGCTGAAGCGCTCAGATGCGGATGGAGGATTTGATGACCGACGAAGAGAAAATCAAGGCCTTCTCTGACGCCCTAGAGAAGGGGATGGAGCAGGTTCTTCAAGGGATGGATTCGATGATGGAATCTATGGATGAGCTAGCAATCCAGCTTCAAATTATGACCGAACATTACGTTGATCTGGCAGGTTGCGGCGATTGTGGGCATTGGGACCCAGAAAAAGAGGAGAAGGTCATAACTGCCCGCGCTGCACTGTCCGAATACGCAGAAGGCAAGGCTGAATGGCAGGAGTATCGTCTGACCATTCCCCAGCCAAAACAAACCATCCCCCACACTTAGGGATAGAGGAAGAGAGAGATTATGGACCGATTTGACGAGGAATATGTCTTCGAGCTTATCCGTGCCGCTTACGAACGCGGGTATCGCTGGGGCCAAGAAAACCCCGATAGTCGCCCGTTCCTGAACAAGGCTGCGTATGATTATGCAGATAAGGTATTGGGCGCCAATCGACAAGCTGACACTACCCCTCCCCAGCCCTCTACCACAACATCACAGTAGGAGAATGGGAATGAGTGGTTGGAAACAAACGCACGATGGATGGCAGTACTTGGCGCCCGAAGGCGTCGAGGTTATGACCAAGATCGAGGATGATAAAGGCTCTCGAAACGAACAGGCGCTTGTCCGAAAAGGCAATCTTTGGTGGACGCCGGACGGGGCGATGTACGTTTACTACACGCCCACGCATTGGAGGGATAAGTGAGTGGTCTTTACAGCATACTCCGCATTCCGCTTTTCGTGGGGCAGATAAACATTAAGTGGACGAGTAACACCCTCTTCAGCGAACGATATGGATATGTTCCGACAATGGCTCTTGGGCCTATTCGCCTAACATGGAGGAAGTGGAAATGACCGTCGCATGGCTCCTAGCCCTTCTATCCCAAGCCAAAAGACGATCTAAGCCACGCACACAAGTAGAGATAACGGTATTCGGTCCAGATGATAGACGGGCCATTAGGATGGAGATGATGAAATGAGGGAAAGCAAGAAAGACCGAAAGGCTATAGCAAAGACAGTACGAGAGATACAGATCAGGTTAGTTGGATATCCGTCACGACAGGAATCTTATGGAGACGGATCGACGTGGACCGACATTGTGGAGGTTCCGTTAACTGACATGGAAACGATCTATTGGCTTCTGTGCAGGCTAGAACAAGAAATGGACGGGATATCTCCGGAAGATTTGAAATGAGCGAGCTTGTAAATTCCGTCCTGAACGCATGGCTTGGTCAGCAGCCTGAGCCAATCGACTGGGAAGCAAAGTCGCGGGCTGACGAACAGCGTATTAAGCGAATCCTGGAAGAAGCGGCGAAGAAGAAGTGAGCCGTCTAACCTTCCGCCCACCACTAAAAGGCCTATCCCTTCTCTTCCTCATCTCCTTAGCTTTGATAGGGGTAGGGAAGTGGATGGGGAGTATCTAGGAGGAATGAGATGAGACGAGACGATGAAAAGACATGCGAGAACTGCATGTGGTCCAGCGGCTTCAGTCAGATTTGGGGCCATTGCAGAAACCCACGTAATTCGCAATCTGGAAGCGCTGGCTCGGATTACAGCCGTGCTGACGTTATCGTTCCCATGAGCATTCGCATCAACCAAGTCTGTGACCTTCACGAAGAGAAGGGTGTAGGGTCGAACCTACGAGATGCTTTCAAGATGGAAAGCTATCAGGTTTCAGAAGGCTCTACCGGTTTTATGGGCTACACTGCCTATAGCACTAAATGGCGCCGATCCGAATAGTATGATCCTCGGTTCTAACGTGCCGGGGCTTTGCGTTCTGCCTGTACAGCAGTCAATGCAGAGATATTGCTCGACAACTCGATAAGCACATCCTCCATGCGATCTAACCGGCTTGTGGTAGCGGTCTGGAAATCAACGCGGCTCTCTGCTGAATTGCGTTGGTTCTCGGTGATGGTCGCAAGAGTAGCGCGATATCCTGCAACCTCTCCCTCTAGCGTCTCCAAGCGTCCCTGCTGAACATTCCAGATGAACAGCGCCATGGTGGAGACTACGGCTAGGAGAGCAGGAGCAGACCAAGCCTTAACTTGCTCAAGAGCGCTACTCACTTCTTCCGCCACTCATTCCATGCCTTCAGCGGGTTCTCTGAGGCCTTGTTCATCCATACCACGAGGTTCCGTCCGGTGATCCCCAAAACCCCTGCAATGCCGTGTGCGGCGTTCTCTGGCAGGTTTAGAACCGACACGATTGGGTCAGTTGCAAGGATGGCGACGAGCGCCCCTGCAATGATGGCAAGGATGGCTGTGAACCACGTATAGCGCTTTCGATCTAGGAGCACGGCAATAACAGCGGCTAAAGTTGAGAATACAAGGTACGTCGCTTTGATCCCTAGGGCTGCAACGAATTCAAAGGCCGTACTGTTCACTCGAACCGCCATTTTTAGCAAACCGCATCCAAAGCGGCATTGTGAGCAATGATCTCTTTTACCGTTTCCGGCGTATCGAGAGAGGCACTATAGGTTATCGGCTTTGCTATGTCGCAGAAGTCGCTAACGTAGATTGTCGCGGTTCCTGGAGTCCGTAGCGACGTGCAGGCTACTAAGCTCATCAGCATCGGCACGAGCAGCGTTAGCTTGAGCAACCCGTTCATCGTGGGCCTTCTTTGCTTCTGCATTGACCTCTGCCCTTCCTTCGGCTTTCCAGCGCTCCCGCTCAAGATAGGACATAATGGCTGTCACAATCTTGAGCAGGGATAGGATGATTGAGAGCTTCATTTGCTTTCGAGGCGATTGCGCTCAAACACGAGCCACCAGAAAAATGCTACGATAGCGCCAGACGCGCCAAGCACCTGCTGGAACAGGTCACCATCGGCCACACCGGAACCGAAGAAGACGCCACCAGCGGAGTAGAGAACGATACGAACAAGCTGCTGAATAGTACCGAGATTCATAGTGTCAGTCCTTTATGCAAAACGGGCACGGAGCCACGAGGAGAGGCGATCCCACAAAGATGGGGCAGGAGTAGGCATAGGCACGATAACGGGCTTGGCGGGCTCCGCAAGGGGCGGAACTGGCTTTGGAATGAACGACTCTTCGATGGACTTTGGAATAACCGGCTCAGTTAGTGCATCCTCGAACCTATCAGCGTAACCAGCGATCTTTGCGCCATTGGCCTTTACATCGCCGTTTACGGTCGCTCTGGCGCTGATGTAATCGGTCTTGGTCGCGTTGATGTAGTCAGCCAGCTTCTTGCCGGTGAACATCCCCTTCATGAGCCCAACAATGAGAATGCGGGCAGCGTATTCGGGGCGCTTGGCTAGATCGGGATGCGCAGAGAGGAATTCGCCAATGAGCTTGTTGAACTTCTCGTAATTCGCATAGCCCGTTAGCTGCACAAAACCACGGCCCCTATACGTGTATCCGTCATTCTTCTCATCGTTGCCCATACGCCCGCCGTAAACCTCGTTAGCGAGCTTCTGAGCGTTCTTGACGAAGGGCTTGGCGCTTTCTACCGTGAACCGGCTAGGCCATACCTGAGCGATCCTTGCGGCGCTGGTGTAGGTCAGGTTCTCGACAATGGGACGTAGGTTGCATTCGTGATTTGCCGTGGCTAGGGCATAGGCAAGCTTGCGGGGATCACCGTCTCCATACGCTTCCCAAGCGGCTAGGATGGCGTTGAGAGATTCAACCTGCTCTTGGTCGAGTTTGCCGCCCTGTAGGGCTCTTGCCACATCGTAAATAGTCCCTGCCATCTATCTACTCTCCTCTTGGGCTTCTAGTAGCCATAGAACATTTCCGTCATGCCTGAGATATTGTTGATCTTGCCAACTCTCAGATTTGCGTTAATGGCCGTATCATTCACATAGACGATAGGCGGCTTTACCGTTCTGGTATCCTCAACGGTGAGCGTTCCGATATTCACGCAACTCTTGATCCCTGCCTTGCCAACCAAGGAAACCACGCTGCTATCGCCGCTGTTGAACGTGTGAGCATGTCCAATCCGAACAATGGACGCCACGCCCTGGTTCGCAACAGCGCTGTCATTGACAACGATCGGTGCGGAAGGAGAGCGGGCCTGTAGATGATCAATATCCAGATCGCCGCCAAGAACCTGCACAGCATAATGGCCAACGTTCTCTATGCTGAGATTACCGAACCGCGCAGATGGCTTATTGGGGCTTGTACCCTTCAGTCTGAGCAGACCGCTGCCCAGAACATTGCCGCTAAGGGTCGCTTCTGAAACAACGAGCTTTGCACCATGTCCCGGCGATATGGGCTTATTCAACCCTCGGACATTCATCGACCCTATAGAAATCATGCCGCCATTATGAATCCACGGCTCCACTGTTCCGTTAGCGACGAAATCGAGATTGAGGCTTCCGACATGCAGTTTAAAGTCATCGGAATCGACTGCCTTGATAGATGACCCAGCATCAAGCCCCGACCCCTTCATGGATAGATAGCCGATGTTTGCTGTGAACCGACGCGATCCGGTATAATCATCGGGCTCGATATCGAGGCAATGGCGGTCTGTATCGTCGGGAGTTCCACCAAACAGGGACGCGCCGCCCTGCGTGTTATCCAGAGTTGCCGTACCGATATGCACCCTATCAGCATAGTGCCAGACAAGGTTCTTTCGCCCCGCCGTATGTGCCTTCAGCCGATGAATGACGATATTGTCGGAGAACTGCGTTGTTTCATTATCCCCGCCGATAAAGACGTTATCACCCCGCGCATTGAAGGCAATGAGTTCGTCAATTTCCAGCCCATGCACATTGAAGATGAAGGCGCAGTGCATATGCTCGTTATTGTTCGATGCGATTTCAGGTACTGAACCATCAAGGCTTAGATCGCCACGAATGCGGATATTTTCGGATAGGGAATATCCCTTGCCAATGGATAGGAGACGAGTCCAAGAACTAGCGCCGGGAGCCAGCTTAAGCTTAGTGTTCTTGCAATGGATATCGACGTTGCTAGGAACAAGGAAAGCCCATGCATTCGAGCCATCCTGACAGACGTAAAGCGTCTCGCCCTCGCACTCCATGCTGACAGGCTTCCCTGTCTGCGCATAAGCCATAAGGTCTTTGAATGCCTGCACATTAGTAGCGGCGGCTGAAGGGTCGTTATAGATGGCGCCGTATTCAGTGATGTGCTTCAATTACAACCTCGCATTAGCCACATAAGCGGAGATGGCTGCAACGTCATTAAGTGACGAAGACGCCGTGATTGTAACAGACTTTCGCGATGCATTGCTGGCCTGTGGACCAACAGCAGCCGCGCTAGCGGTGAGCGTCATGGTTGGTGTCTTCGCCATTTCCAGCCCAAAGTCCGCCCATACCGTCGATGGCCTGCCCGCCGCCGTTGCGGCGCCAACGCGCTGGGTAAACGTATCTGTTTTGTAGTACCTTTCGGGACGGAACACCGCGTTAACGTCACCCACCTCATACGGGCCGTACGATCCGGTCGCATTGGGATCGGCCTTAAAGCCCTCGTCAAAGAACTCAAAGACCGCTCCGCCTGTCGCCATGCCATTCGAGACAGCAGACGTACCCAAGATATTTCCCGCCTGCCATCCGGTTGTGCCCTGAAAGGTGCTACCGGCGGCTAGGGTTATGACTCGAACAATACCGACAGTTCCGTCTGTCGCGAGCCATGTTCCCGTGGTGTCTCCAGGAATAGCGAACTCACGAACTACGTCTGTATTTGCCTCGCCAGCGGAGATTGTGAAAAGGGCGACATAGGATCGCGTGGCCCCAGAGTTTCCGAGCCGATAGGCATAGGTTCCGGCAGGGCCTTTGAACCCTAGTCGCGCCACAACGGCCACTGCACTAGAGGTTCCCCACTTAAGGTCTCGTACATTCGAGCCTTCGAGGGTTTCTGCATAATTGAGATACTCCCCGGCTGCCAGGGAAGCGTCAGCTACCGTAATTGTGATCCGGTCACGGTAGCCACCAGCAGGGCTCAATGTCTGAACATTGACGCCTGTAATCGTGCCTGCTGACGTGACAAAGCTCATGAAGTTCTGGTCGGACAGATAGCGCCCGTTTGTCGTCCCGGAGGTCTGCCCATTCTCTTGGCTAACAAGCTTGTCACCGTTGACGGAGCGATTCCGTAGATAGTTCGGAGAAACTACCGGCTGGCCGCTGGCCCTGTAATAGAAAAGGCATCTCCAGTTTCCAGAACCTTCCGACACGAAGGCGGCAACATCTCCTGCCGCAGTTGTGATACTTGCGGCGTTGGGGAGAATAAGGGAGGTCGCGTTATAGGTGAGTGTCAAAGCGCCAGAAAAGCGCAAATACCTGATCGTACCGGCACGAACCGTTCCGAAGCTGGTAATGGTGGTCGTTCCGGATACCGTAAGATACGCTTCAGATTGAGCGCCAATGTCGGTTGTCGTAGCGGATGCAATCGTGTCACTGGAAGTCCACCGGCCAATCATGCCAAGCGTGGCTTGAATGACATTATCCATCGTGGACATGTTTGCAATCGTGCCCTCAGTCGAAAACCCGCTGATGCTCGTATTGCTGGAATCGGTGGGAGATAGATCGGCTATTTCAGTCATTTTCAACCACCGCTTTTGATGTGTTCATTGCTAACATTTCCTAGCCCGAAATACTAGAAGCGCTGCCGCTATAGGACGAAAGCCCTGTGCGTCCGGTAATTCTATCCTCTAGCGTTGGGGCGCGCTGCGTAAGGGCGTTATAGGCCTGTGCCTGAGACATTCCCTGAGCCATCAGCGATTGAATAGGCGTCATGGGCTGGGGACGGGGGGCGCTGTACGATCCTGCACCGTTTACCGTTACCCTGAGCGGCGAAGACTGTGCGGCCATCCGTGGCATAGCCTGCGGGGTGCGCATGGGCGCAATATCTGGCCTTCGACGCGGCAAAGGCACGGCAGACATAGGAGAAGGCACAACCTGAATAGGCGGCTGGTTCAACGGTACGAAGCTAGGCTGGACAATCGGGTTTGGAACTAGGCGGTTTGGAATGAAACCGGGCTGATTGAATACCGGAGCCATCTGCGTTGCAACGCGCTCACCTAGAGCCGTATTCGCCGCATAGTTAGAATCCCTGGCGCGTGGATTAAATGGCTGGGGAGCCGTTACCGCTGTGGCCTGCTGGGCAGTAGGCACAGATGGCAAAGCCCGCTCTACGTTGCTCTGTGTGACCGTAAGCGATGCTCTGCGTGCTGCGTCATTGATCTGTGCCGAAGTTGGGTTGGGCATAGAACTGGCAGTGAATGGAACCGACTGCACAACACGAGTGGTTGGAGGCTGTCCAATATTAGACGGCGGGAGTTCAGGAAGGCGAACACGAGCGGGGGAAGGTGTAAGGGAGCCAAGGCCACCCGTTACCGTTGTCGGCGTCATATCCGGGATATGGTACGAGTAGATATTGCTGCCGTCTGCGGTGAGACGTGGCGTGACGGCGTTCTGCGTAGCCGCGATCATATCGACAGCACGAGTTGCATTCACATTCCCACGCTGCGCATTTACAGCGGCCATGGAAGGGGTGACGATATCGGGCGCTGATGGCCTGCGCTGGGGCAGAGGAGGCGGAAGTGGCGTAACCTGCGCCATTTGAGCCGATGCGCTCATGCGAGGGTCACGCATCTGTCCAAGATCGTCGGACATGGTTCGGGGCGTAGGAGCCACACGGAGGGGCGGCGTCGTGTCCTGAAGGCTGGCGACGACATTGGGGATTTCGCCGGGAGGAACAGGGCGCGTTGGATAATAGAGATGGCCGTTACGCTCGATAGTCCCGTACTTGTTCTGACTATCGTGGAAAGGCGACTTAACCGATGGCGTCTTGTAGAACAGCGCACCGCCCGTATAGTCAGGGCGCGTTCCGCTCAGAACAAGATCAAGGGCTCGCTCACCGCTCTTATAGGTGTCGGAGCTGGTGGAGAACTGGCTAGGGTTGTTTCCCCCTGCACTTGTCGGGTTCCAGGCGCTAAACTCATTAGGCTGAAGAGCGGCAGCAGCAGGATCGGCGGGGAAGTCACCCGAATTGGCGCGATTGAGAATGACCTGAATAACATCGGCCATACCCTCGACGCCTTCACCCCTAGCTTCACCAAGGGCCGTGCGGATAAGAATGTCACGCTGGTACGGAGTTAGTTCAGTGGCCATTGACGTTTTCCCAAGCTAGGGCAGATTTATCACGAATGACCAACGGCGTAAGCCCCCGAACGCCTATTACAGCGTCGAGGGCTTTAACCATTAGCGAGAGCGTGGTATGGGGGTTGTTGCAAGTGGCGGTTTTCCCGACCCCACCTGCCGACTGACGAAAGCCACTTCGTCCAGTGAGGCTATAACTAGCACCCGATCCGCTTAGTTTCAAGCCATCATTGCCCAAAGAGCCAGTAGTCCGTCGCAAGCCATGCGAAAAGGACGTGCTATGGGTAAAGACCGATTTAAGCGAGCGAACGGCGCCAAACATTGGGTGCAACTTGAGCACTACCTGCTCGAATGCGCGGCATGGAAGGCCCTGACGCCTAATGCCCGGATCGTCTACATTGAGATCAAGAAGCGATACAACGGACGCAATAACGGCATGCTGGCCTTGAGCAGTCGTGACGCTGGCGATGCGATCAATGCTTCTCATAACACCGGAGCCCGCGCGTTGAGGGAATTGGTAGAGGCAGGATTTCTGGTCATCTGCACCGGAAGCTCATTCAACCGGAAAGTCAGGCTAGCAACAGAATATCGAATTACCGAGGCCAGAGATGATCGTGACGGGTTCGATCCGTTGCCGACAAAGGACTTCATGAAATCAAAACACAGTGGCATGGGTGACACCAAACGGTAACGTACATGACATACCACGACGCATTTCTCGTCCAAAATTAACCCCCTCGTAACGCACATGACACTTAATGGTTGAAATGACGGCTTTCATAAGTAACGTGGGTATGACACATATTGATCTACACCACTTCCCACAGCGGGCAACGGAGGATGAGAGCGTGCAGATGAACAACCGAAAGACAGCCGAGTGGTGGTTTGGCATTATCTGCCTAGCCCTGCTGTTTGCATTTATGGGCTGGTATCGAACCATTTCCTAGCTTCCACCCAAAAGAGCACCGCGAGCAGCCAGTTCGGCAGCGGTAATGCCGCTCAATAGCGACTGCGGAACGGGGATAGGTGCTGCAATTGGAAGATTGGGCGTAGCAACGGCCTGAGCGGCTCGATTGGCTGCATTAACGCCCATTGTTTCACTAGCCTTTCGTGCACCAGCACCTACACCGGCTGCGAGGAGGCCACCAATTGGTCCGAGTGGCGTCATAGAACCAGCAGTCACGCCAGCTACGCCACCCATCCAGTTCGGCGCTCCGCTATTGCTGAAGCCAAACTTCCCCAGGAGCGTAACAAGGTTAGAGCCCGCCGTTCCATTCGCGACCTTTTCGAGTTCGGTTCGTTCCGCCGCATTGAATAGCTTACGAGTTGACGGATTGCGAAGAAGGGCTTGAAACTGAAGGCGCAGACCGTTTTCCATGCCGGATTTGTAGGTTTCAGCCTTTTGAATTGCTTCTTCGATCAGCCCAACCTTAGAAGCACGGCTCCACGTCGAGATGCCTCGCATAAGGCTGTTGGCCGCTTGCGTAGGGTCTGCGCCTCCAAGAATGTCTGCTGGCTTCAGCGACTGAATGAAGTTGTCCAATTCGGAAACGACTTTCGAACCCAAAGCGGCGTCTCGACCCTGAGCGCTGCCTGCAACCTTACCGGCAAGCTGACGAATAAGGTGCAGGTCTTTCATGTCGATTGCCACACCCTGAGAAGTTTCATCGGCAATTCGCATGAGGGTGGACAGAAGGCCGGTCGCCTGCGGATCATTATCCGCGTTGATGCGAAGCTTGTTGGCAAACTGCTGTACATCGCCAAGGAAGCGGAAATATGCGTTGTCACTGATGGCGAGCGGCGTCCCACCGGTAGCAGCATCAAACATACTGCTGGCAGCGCTGCGCAGGCTTGCTGCGTTTGGGGCGCCTTGTAGTGCATTGGAGGTCATGCGGCTCTGTACCGCCCGCGTGGCGGCGTCTGCTACACCTTCGGCGGTTTTGCGAACTCCCGCCCCTACAGCAGGGATAGCGCCACCAACCAAGGCCGGGAGAACAGCATTCTGGGTCGCTTCAAGAGGCGCTTGCCCCCGAACCATATTGTCCGCCGCCGTGAGGCCAAGAGTAGAGCCAAGCCCGCTTGCAATACGCGCGCCGGTTGATCCAGTGACGCCAAGGGCAGTTGAACCAATCGTCTCGCCACCTGCCAGCGTGAGGGCAGCAGGACTAAGCCCTTGCGCAACGGCACGCGGGGCGCCAGCAACCCCAAATGCGGCTAAGTTAGCTGCGGCAGAACCGGCAAGGTTGGCGATAGGATTGCCCTTTGCCAATTCTTCGCGACGACGACGAAGCCCTTCAACCGTTTGTCCGTAGTCTCCGCCAGTCAGAACAGACCCAGCGCCAAGAATGGCGTCAGATGTATTTTGAAGCAGCGGGCCTACAACAGGAACCGTATTTATGCCAGCCAGCGTCGTTGCAATTGAGCCTTCGAGGTTTGTTGGCGCCGCTCGCGGCTCACTACGCGGTGCAATTGGTCCAGATGCAAACTGAGAGGCCTGAGAGGCTGCGGATAGCGCATCGTTGAATGCGGGCGATGGGTTTGCGGTCCCTGGCGTCTGCCCAGAAATACCCAGCGATGCCGCAATCTCGTCCACCGTGGCCTGTTGCTGTTCGGGAGACATGCGAAGAAACTCATCGCCAACCGTTACAGTCTGATTGCCGATTGTGAGTTTTGCCATTTACTGCCCAATGCTCCAAGGAACGCCGCTAGAGGTCGTGCCGCCGTTTGGTTGCGGACGTGGCGCTTGGCCATACCCGCCAATTGCACCAGCCTGCGCCTGAAGCTTGGCGTAGCCATCAGACACCGCTTGCTCAAGCTCCGTAAGCGACTTTTCAAACAGCGCCTTATCGCCTCGGGCCATTGCCTCTTCAAGGTTCGAAATAGCGCCTTCAGCCTTGCGGCTTTCGAAGTCGGTGATCTGTCCACCGCCACGAAGCACTTCACGCGCCTCAAGGAAGGTTCGATTGATAAGGCGATTTGTCTCAATCTGGAAATTGGCTCGTTCCGACTGTGGCATGGTCGGAAGCATCTGCTGGGGAACGCCCAGAATGTTGCCGAACTGCTCTTCCATGCCCTTTGCCTGATCACGAACAGACTGGATTGCGGAGAGAGTCTGTTGCGTTGTCAGTGCTGCGGCAGGAAGATCAAACTGAGCACTACCCGTTCCACGCCCAAACACAGACCCGGCAGCGCGATCAGCATTGAGGTCGTAAGGCCCAAGAAGGGAAACGCCTTCAGGAGTGCGGGCCGGGATCATCTCGCCAGTGTCGGATGGCTGAAGATAAACCGGATTGCCCTGAGCATCGCGCCCCCACTGTCCGCTAAGGCTTACTCGTGGACCGCTACCGCTTGCATCTGCCGGGGGCGTAATCCAAGATCCATCAGCGGGGTTATAGAGGCTCCCTCCAACACTCATAAGGCCGGAGCCAGGATCGGCAACCTTAGTTGCCTCCTGCAACGCAAACATGCCCTGTCCTGCATCAACGAGGGGGATTAGATCATCACGGCCACGCTGCCGCAGCCATTCCTTAGTGGCGTTGGTTTCTTCCTGCTGCTGCATGAAGTCCTGTTGCTCTTGACCGTACTGACGATCCAGAGCCATGCCCTGAGCGGCGCCCGAAGCAGCATCCCCAAGGTTAGGAGACAACAGGCCCGCACCAAGACCGAGAAGGGCATTACGACGCGGCGCTACCCAATCCGATACGGGGTTCTGAAATGGAAGGAGGCCGGGAGCAGAGTAGGGAGCGCGTGCCATTTAGGACCTCACAAGAAACCAAGACCAGTTGCCGCCAAGCCTGTGCCAACTTTCCACCAGGGCTGCGACTGCGTGGTGGTCGTTCCTGAAGTCGGAGCGGTGCCAGCAAACACGGACGCGCCGCGCTGGAGGGTATTCCAGCCTGCGTTGTTGGTCACATCGAACAGGCGTTCCGCATCAGTGGCCTTGGCAAGTGCCTGCGCATCGAGGATTTGACCGCCCTGAAGCTGTGCACCGGCTGGGAGCATGCTAGCCTGATAGAGGTTCGGAAGGTTCTGCAACGCCTGCTGCTGACGCCCGTAATCGTACTGAGCGAGCGAGCCGCCAACATCATTGATCAAAGCGTCTTCATGTGATCCAGAGCCAAAGCGCCCTGAGCCCTGAAGGATGGCGTTTGTATTGGTGCTCACATCATCAATGAGCCGCTGTCGAGTTGGATCGGCCCCGAAGTTGCCAGCCGCAATCTGAGCCTGCTGCCCAATGGCGTTCGTAATGCCCTGACCATAAGCAGCGTTGTTGGGATTGTTGGTGAGAGCGTTGACACCGCCCATAGTCGCGCTGGAAAGGTCAGGAGCGAGGGAGCCGGTAAATGGCCTGACGCCCGTCGAAAGCTGCGTATTAAGCTGGTTGCCAATCGTGGTTGCAGCCGCCTGCATAGCCGGATTGGTTAGGCCGGTGCTCTGTGATCCTGTATCTACATTGCCGCCCATATCTAAAGCCTTTTCTCCAAACCGTTGCGAGCGCCGTCATAGGGTAAATAGTGGGGCAACACGGCTGTCCAATTCCTACCACAAATCCGATGCGCTTGCACACCTGCGTTAACCAATATGCGCTCTAGCATCTCTACGCCTTCCCGCATTGTCTTGAGCCTCTGCTTAGGACCGCCCTCAATTCGACCCACGAGGGCAGTAGTCCATGCAACTAGATCGTCCCCATCCATATCAAGGGAAATGACCCAATAGCCTTCAGCGCCTTCGGTAGCTTCGATAACCCATGCATAGCCGATCATCAGCCGGTCATAGAGGCTTTGGACGCTAAATGATGGGTCTTGCCGCAAAGCTGGATATAGAGCGTCAACAATGCTGCCCCATTCGCTTGTGATCCGGTTAATGGGGATGGGCTTGAGGATCATCAGAAGCTGTTCCCTCTCGATGCCTTGTCGCCCGGAATGTACGTCACACAGATATCAATCTGGTTGGCCGCGCTTGCCGTCGCCCGGAGCAACTGCCCCGCCTTCAGCACAATGATGATATCGCGGCTGTATTCCTCCCGAGCCGTCATGGCCTTGAGGTTACGCAGATAGGTTGTCGTGGTCCCATCGTAATGGTCAATTGTCAGGGTAGGCGTCGAGCCGTTGATTTCCGCTGCATAGATCGCAACTACGATTGCACCCGATTGCCCACCGTCAAGGATGGTCGTAACGGTATTGGTCGTGAGCTTGGTGTATCGGGTTTGGACATTGCCGCCTTGAATTGTATAGGCCATTAGCGCGGGCCTCCCGTTGCTGCGACGATCATGTCAACGCCGAAGGTATAGGACCACGTAGCGCCAGCCGGGGCGTTCCATTCGAAATCAATGTTCTTTCCCCTTCCGCGCAATGGAGTGCGGCCAGACGCAACCTTGCTTTCCGGCGTCTTTTGCGTAATCCCGTCTGACAGGCTGTCCGAAACACCTAGCGTCAGTGTCGAGGTTGGGCAATCATCCATGCTCGTTGCCCACGTAATGAGGCCAGAAACGGGGCTAGGCTGCGTAGAGGTTCGGATCGTTGCCGCTGCGTTCGGGCCTGAATAGGTGTTGAGGAAATAGTTGTTATCCAGAGCACCAAGGAATTGTTCACCGCCCTGCCAGAAACGATCATCGAAGGCGATTTCCGGCATATCGTCCCATGTTGCCCAGATCGCACCAGCCGAGTCCCAGGTATAGCCAGCCGTCGCCAAACGGGTCAGGTATGTTGCCGTACTTGTCCATGTAAACCAGCGATTGGTAACGCTAGGCGCCCAATTATAACCCAGCACCGTATCCGAGGCCGGATGCAGCCAAATGACGATCTTGCGGAATGGATCAATCGTTGCCTGAACGTCCTTCAGTTCCAACGCGGGGACGAGGTTGAGGAAGTATTTATCCACGAACCCATCACCAATAGGGACTAGGCCACCAGAGGAGAACTGCCAGAAGCCATTCGTGGAGAGGAAATACACCACGCCGTCAAAGCCGATGACTGAACGCGCCCCAACCGAACCTCTGCCGTCTGCGACCTCCTGAAGCGAGTAGAGAGCGCCACCCCCAGCATTGCCGAACTGGATAACCCGCATGCTTTCGCGCTGGAATACGATAGCTGCACCGCCCTTGAGGCGTACACCGGCAATTAGCTCCGCGCCGCTCTCTAGTGGCTGCTGATCAGAAGAGCCGTTCTTCCAGTCCGTGTGGTCGTTAAAGTCGCTATTGCGAATGAGGCGGTTATTCCGATTGCCTGAATTATCCTTGCAGTCGAGCGCAAAGACCATGTTGGCATTGACGAATAGCTGCCGGGGATCGCCTGCGTCTGCGATATAGACCGCAGCCCCACCCAACTCGATATTGTAGGCCCAGAGGCCATCAGTCGTGTTCGTATAGAGCAGGTAATCACCGAACTGCACCGCAGACCAGTCATCGCCCGGCGTGCAGGTGTACCCCGTCTCCAGTTCAAGGAATGTGTAATCCGCCTCTAGCGAGTAAAGGGATGACGAGGTGAAGGCAAAGACCTGCGTTGTGCCATCGCGCTTGACAGCAGTGACCATCCCTCTCGGAGCATCGGGCAATGCATCGCCACCACCCGGAAGAACCATAGTCGGGGCTGGTCCATAGCCATCAGGGATTGGCAGGACGTTGTTAGCCGTCCTGAGAATGCCGGGGGTCATTACCCCCCTATCTGGCGCGTATGGACCGAAGGGCACCTGCATCAGAGAATCCAGTCCGTATTACCGTAGAACCAACGGCGGTTGACCATCGTAATAGCCCGATCAACCCGAAGCATGCCGCGCTTGTTCTTCGAAATGGTGTGCTGGATTTCCGGGATCGCCTCATCAAGCATCGACTTCCAAACCGGCCCGTTCTGCCAGTCCTGATTGTAACCGGCGCCCCACATCAAGGTTGCAGCGAGGTATACGTCAGGATGATTTGTCAGCAGCCAATTCGTCGGCACGGCATCCGATAAAGCAAAGCGCTCACGATAGATGAACCGGAATGGATAGACCTGATCAACGATGCGGTCGAACTGAATGTCGCTCCCGACAATCGAATAGATACGGGGCTGACTCTCGGTGATTTCAGCAAGCGGATAAGTACCATTTGCCTGCGGCTGGATTTCCCGCTCATCCTCACTAGGGGGCGCGATAAACAGCGCAATCGGCTCAACCATCGAGAGTGACGAAATATCAATGAGCCGGGATGCGGCTACACTACTCAAGGTAGCCTCAACCTCAACGGCGCCGAGTTTACGGTTTAGCTTGGCCTCTGCAAGCTTGATCCAATCAGGAGCCTTACCCGACTGCCCTGCTCGCTCCATCCAATCGAGAGCCGAGGCCTGTAGATCGCTATAATTGTCCAAAGCCATGGCTTAGCCTCGCTTGATACGAGAAGGCTTGATGGCCTTCAGGATATAGATGTACTGCCCATTATCCGTAACATACGAGTGGACGAGATCGAAATCAGCCTCATAGCAGAAGCGATAATCCGTCATGGGCGTTGTTCCGACCTGATCGTAATTGGGCTGGGAAAGGTAGGTTAGCTGTTCAGGTCCAACAATGCGCGTATGCCCAGGATCGCCCCAAGCCCACGGCGATGTGTGGTGCGGGGAGATACCGAAGAACAATCCACCATCCTTAAGAATGCGCCAGATATCGGACCATTGATCGAAAAAGAAGCGCCAATCCCCTTGCTGCCCAATGTGCTCCATCACATCATAGGCGTGCATTTCTGTCGCGTAGTCGTCTGGGTATGGAAGGGGCAGAACGGCCAGATCATGCACCGTGTCAGGCTTATGCGTATCGGCAAAGTCCAGCGTTACCAGATCATGCCACTGATCATCACCGTCCAGATAAAGCTTCTTGGTCTTGTTCGAACCACAGCCAAGCAGGATTTCAACCATTGACCTGCTCCCTGATCCACTCCAGCGGATCGCCGGTATAGGCCCTGAAGCCATCGTGGTGTCTTAGCTGAATAGCGGGGTCCAGGAGCACTTCGCCGCCCTTCTCGCGCCATAGCCTGCAAAAGCCGTAATCCTCGCCCCATAGGCTCCCGTCAATCACCTGATTGGGGAACCAGTTGCGCATCTCTTCGCCCTGATCAGTCGTGTAGGGCTCTGCATTGTCCATGCGTTCGAAGACACTGCGATTGATCTTGATGAAGCCGCCCGGAAGGCCTTCAACCCGCATCAGGTCATCAACCTGTTCAGGGAGACCGCGAACGTGGAATTTCACATCGTCGGACTTAGCGCGATATGTGCCACCTACTACGTCTTGAGGTCGCTTTGCGAGTGCGGTCAATGTTCCGCCCTTCCAGCTAATATCGCTATCGATGAATATAAGGCAGTCTGCCTGACTTGTCTCTAGAAACCATTTGACCAGTTTGTTTCTGGCGGCGCCGATGAGCGAACAGCCCATCTCGCTTTTTACGAGATAATGGACCCCCTGCAAGTGACCCAAAAGAGTGTCAGCTAGTAGGGAGTCCAAGGTATTCGCATGGACCTTACCGTCGATAGTTGGAATGCCCACGCATACGAGCATCAGGCGATAAGGCCCATTGCGGAGAGTGCGGCATGGATTTCATCGACAGCAGCCGCGATATTGGCTGGGGTCGTGGTGCCAGCAGTCAGAGCAGCCGCGAGAGTGCATGTCTGCTTAACTACAGGGGTGGAAGTACCGAAGAAACCCACCTTGTCGGTGGAGGTCTGACCAAGAACCGTGCCGTCAGGACCACCGTCAGAAAGCTGCTTTTTTGCCATGATGGCTACCTTTCAAAGAGTGTGCGTTTTGAGGGATTGGATGCCCCGGATGACTTCAGCCGGGACACCGTATTTGGTAGCGAGGAAGGATGCGGATTGCCCACTATTGCGGATGGCCAGGACCTGATTTCGCGTCAGGGTTGGAACAGCCGGCTTAAGCGTGAGCAGTGTAAACTTCCTCTTCATGGCTTTATGCCGAACCGCTGAAGCGGACTGCCTGTCGTGGGTCGATTGCCTTTACCCCGTACAAAATATCCAAACGATAAGCGCTCTCGTCGTTCACGCCGTCATAGACCGGGATCACGCGAACGTTGAGGCCCTTGTACGACTTACGAGCGACTTCGACAGCACCCGGAGGGGCAACCAGCGGCTTCATGACCAGAGCGAAGGCATTCTTGCGGAAGGCCATGTTCTGACGGTAGGAGGTCGAGTTCGAACCAACACCGGTAATAGCCAGGGTGTTGAGGTCAGTCACACCAACCACAGCGCCAGTCTGGTTCGCGCCGGTCCAGATCAGGGCCGGAGAGAAGACCAAAGTATTGGAGCTATAGGAAACCACAGTGAACTGCTTCAGGTACGAGGTCTGCGCCTTGGTCACAGGGTTAACGTCATAGACGCCAGCGCCGAGAGCACCAATGGTGAATACGTCGCCCGGATTGACGTTGAGCGAAGCCACCGTAATGGTCTGCTGATTGGTATCCTTGACCGCCGCATAGGTGATCGTGGAAGTCACAACCGACTGGTTGACCGTGCCGGTAATATCCGAGCCGGTGGTATGGGCAGGGACGTTCTGGCTCATATAGGTGTCAACGCCGCCGATCATGCCAAGAGAGCCGTCACGGTAAGCGTCACGGTTCGCGCCGTTGATGTAGAGCGAAGTCTGCGAACCCAGCATGCCCCAATAGTCGGCAGGGGAGAGAACCGAAGAGCGGCCATCGAATGGAACCGCACCTTCGTCAAGGCGCTGGGGAGCAAGGGCGTAGTCAGCGAACGAGTTCACCACCTGACCGGGAGTGCCCACCCAGTTCGGAACGTCCTTGTAGAGGTTCATCAGATCAAGATCGACCTGATTGGCAAGCTGCACCATGGCAGGCTTGATAATGCGCTCAGACAGATCACCGATCTTGAGGGTGAGGTCCTGAGAGGTGAACTTGAAGGCAACGTGCTTGCGCTTGTTGACGACAATGGTCGTGGAGCCTTCGACAGCATCCTGAACGGCCATGACGGCGCCGTCAGTCACCTGAAAATCAGTCGGCTTACGAATGGTGACGGTATCGCCAACCTTGTAGCCGTTGATGTTCTTGTCGAACTCGTCCTCATAACCACGGAAGACCTGATTGCCCATGACAAGGTTGTTGTCGAGGATCGAGATTGCTTCGGCGGCGATAATGCTCGCGGTAAGTGTAGTATTTGCCATTTAGGACTTTCCTTGTTAACGCGTCTTGCCTGCTTTTCTGGCTGCGATATAGGCGCTCATGTCGTTACTGTCGGCCAAGTCAGCCAGTGACTTAGATACCTCCGGGCTAGACCCGGATTTGACAGTCGCGAGAGGCGCTATAGGCTGCTTCAGAACAGGTTTAGGCGCAGACTGCTTTGCGATGGCTTGCGCGCCGATACTGGCCTTATGGAGAAGCTTAAGGAGCATTGGGCTCCAGTTATCCTTCAGCACTTGTTCCGGGATGCCCTCGGAGTTTGCGAAGTTAACCAGCTTATCAATAGCAGGCCCGCGTGTTTCGGCGGTAATGCCAGGGATGATAGTCGAAGCAGCCTCAAGGGTTTCCTGAACTCGCTTGGCAAAATCTTGCTGCGATTTCTCAGTCCGCTGAGTCTCTGCGGTGCGGATAGTGCCTTCCAGTTCCGCTTTCTGGTCCCTAAGGGCCTCATACCGCAAACGATGCTGCTGAGTGCCGTAGGGGTCATTCTGTAGATGAGCCTGCCAGTCCGCTGCGGTGAGCTTCTGATATTCAGCTAGCTCGGAAGCAACGCCCTTCAGCACAGCCCTTGCGTCTAGTTCCGCCTCGCTGACTTCGGCTTGTTTGACTAGCTGCTGTTCGCGCTCATCAAGTGCCTTGGCTCGTTCGGCTACAGTCTGGGTTTTCTTCGTATAATCAGCCTGCATAAAGAACTCACCTTCGAGTTCCTTGGGCACCTGAAACGTTTTCCCGTTCCGTTCTACAGTTACATACTCTAGTTCGGCAACTGGTTCAAGATTGTCTTCCGGGTCAACGTCCTCGGGACGAACGACCTCCTCGATATCACTCGAAGGGGCTTCGGTTTCAACTTCCGGCTCTACCACAACTTCCAGGGTTGCTGTTTCCAGTTCGGGAAGCGGGGCGATTTCGTCGGGCATAAGTGCAATCCTCTTAGGTTGTTGCGTTGGTATCGAACCCGTTCATTGCTGGACGGCGTGATGCGGCGTTGAGAAGGGCGATTCGTTCGCGGCTATCAATCTCAGCCTGAGCGATGCGCTCCTTCATGGCGATTTCCTGCATGGCCTTTTCTTCATCGGCTGCGAGTTTCGCGGCGGTTATGGCCTTGTCCGCTTCGATGCGCGCCATATCGATAGCTGCACCCTGCTTAAGCTGCTCGTTCTCGGCAGACAGTTCCGCGATCTTGGCTTTGCCCGCCTCAAGCAACTGCTGGACCTGCGGGGGAATACCCTGCTCGCCCATAGCCTGCGGAGGGATCATGCGTTTGATGCGCTCGGCAATCTCATCAGCGCCCTGCCAATCAAGCGACTTCACCAGGATATCACCCACGAGCGGAGCCGCTGCTGGATAGGCCTGAATAAGCTGCATCATCTGATCAGCGGTTTCCTGCCGCTGTGTCGTATAGCTCGGGCCAGTCGAAACCGTAAGATCATACTTGCCAGCCGTAAGATCATGCAGAGCAATCACTGCTTGGCCGAACTCATCAACCTTGGGCTTTCCCTGCTCATCCATGACTTGGGTAGGCTGATTGACCTTGACGGTTTCTTGCGACCCATCATCTCCGATTACGCGAACAATGCGGGGAGCGTCGTATACGTGCGGAATGAGGTCAATAATGATCCGGCCCGTATGACGAATAGCTCGGGAAAGGTTGTCGATGAAATGGAAGGTGGAAACGTCACCCTCACGCTGGCGAGCCATGATAGCCCGACCACTCGTTTCGTTCGATCTGGCGCCCAAGGAGGCGTCATAGATGCCGGTAATAGACTTGATATCGTCCGAGGCGTTAAGGGCCTCCTGAAGCGCCCCAGCAGCTGCACCACCATCGAGAGGCTGACGCATTGGAGGCTGCTTGCCCTGCGTATATTCAAGGAACGGGTGCGACTTGGTATTCGCGGTCTGCCAGCGCTCTTGGTCAACGTCAAAAGCACCTTCTTCACCGATATATGGAACACGAGGTGCAAGGGCGACCAGTTCGGTTCCCGAGGTGCGCCAGAAGTTAAGCATCTGCTGCGCGTCTTTGGCGCCATTGATCAGGCTACGAAGGAAGCGCTTGCCATCGATCCAGAACTCATCCCCATAAACAGGGATAACCGGAATGTACTTACCGGGCCATTCGCGCTCCGACAGGACTTCCGCCCCCGTCATGATGCGTTGCATAACCTTGTGGCACTTGACGACGCGCCGAATGGGCTGCCCGAGTTGATCAACGTCAAGCGTAATCAGTCCTGCTTCCAAGGCCAGCGCAAGGTCGGGGTCTTCGGTCAAATCCTTCTCGTTGAAGGTGCGGCCATCGGCGCTTTTGACTAGCGTCTTTTCCGATGGTTCGCGCGTCCACCACTCAGCAACAAGAACACCATCCTCATTGAGCCAGTCACCGGTGATTTCCGTCCACGCATCGCTGTCCCAATCGGTCACAACCGCATCTGGGTACTGGCGCTTGAACTCTTCTCTCGACAGCCGATCCACGACAAAGGCGTCATTCCAATCCGAGCTATCAGCAGCGGTAGAATTGGGATCACCATACACGCTGAGAGGATTAGCTACGCGGTTGATCGTGATATCGAGATCAAAGCTATCGTCATAGGCATAGTCGATGCCAACGCGGATATAGCCAAACCCGCCACCAGTTGCGCACTCGACAGCCGTGTCATACGCAACGTCTGCGTTACTGGTGTACTCAATGTTCCTGATCAGGCCATTGATGATCTCTGCCGTCTCTGGATCGCCAAAGCTATCGACAGGGTGAACCTTGATGGATGGCTTGTTCTGACGCGCATCATTGACAACCTGACGCACAACTGGACCAAGCTTATCGATTGTCAGGCAAGGACGACCTTCTAGCTCACGCTGCTTGCGGATATTCGCAGGCCACTGATCGCGAGCGCGGACAAACAGCGTATCTTCACGATAGGCCAGCCGGTTATCCTGCTCATGCTCTTCGGCACGGTCGAAGCACTTGCGGGCGCGAGACAGAATATCGTCATCCCTACGTGGCTTTTCTTTTTTGGTTTCCTTAGCCATAGCGCTCTATCGTCCTGTGAATGTATGGGAGAATATCGGCTTCGGTTTCCGGCCATCCAGCGATATCGAAGTGCGCTTTGAGGCGTCGTGCACTGGTGCGGAGGAACTTGAGCAGATGATAGCCATCCCCCACGGTCGTTCCCATGACCTTGCGCCATTCGTTCTTGAAGAGGCGTTCTAGTTCGGACTGAGAGTTTATCATCCGAGCCACCCGCCAGATGCGTATGAGACTTCCGGACGCTTCCGACGCGGTGCAACGGGCTCTGCAAAGGTCAACACCACAGCATCCCACTCGTCAGGAGACCGAACGCCGCGCTTGCGCATTGCCTCCTTGCTTTCGATAAGAAGATAGCTGTTGCCATTGTAGTGATAGCCAGGAGAACAAGCGTCGGCCTGAATGCCGTCTTCATCGGGAACATCGGCGCCGCCCGGTTCGTCCAGCCAGTCACGAGAACGCGTCCACATCTCGGCACGGCGATTGAATGGGCCGGGGCGCTTCTCACCAGACGGGAGGACAATCTCGGATTGCTGCGGAGTGCCTGCGAAGTCGATTGGCACCCATACGCTCGAATAGGGTTCGCCCCAGCTTACGAGAAGGTCATAGACGCCCGCGCCAACGCCGCCCACATCGATAAAGCCGCGATCAAGCTTTTCCGTGTCAGTGATCTGCTTAAGCCAGTTTGCACCAGCTACAACGTCGATCTTCTGACGGCTTTCCTTCTTGACGATCTTCCGGCCCTGACGAATGACCAGCGCGAAACGATCATCACCGAAGCGAGCCGGGTCGGCGCCAGCAATGCGCGGGCCAATCGGTTCGCAGGTTTTCTTGCGGGCTCTGAGCATCAATTCAGGCTTGATGAAGCTGTCGTGCCCCGTCATCTGGAAGGCTTCTGAAGCTGTTGCTGGATATTCCTGCTTGAACAGCATCGGGTCTTTGAGTTCCGCAATCTTGTTTCGGCGCCAGACCATGTGCTCAAGAGTTAAGCCATTCGACGCATGCGCATCATAATACTCTTGCTCGTCAGCGTCCATAACGAAGTCGCTATATACAGGTCTGCGATATTCGTCCTGCCAGAACCATGGGACAAACACAGCAATATAATCCCCGATACCGGCCTCTGCTTGCTGCCAGCGCTCGTGAAACTCTCCACCAACGCCGTTCGCGGTACTCTCAAGGATAATCTCTGTCCCTGGCAAATCTGGAATAGCCTGGATCACGCCAGCGAAGTGCGATGAAGCATTGGGCCAGAATGCTGCCTCAGAGCCGTGGAATAGCTGAATGGTCTGCGAACGGCCTACTGCCTTGGTTCCTGCCGTGCCAACCGCATACCCGCTTTCGAGGCGATCAAAGAACAGTTCCTTGGCATTCGCCGCGCCCGTTGATGGCTTAACCAATGTCGGGCAATGAGCATGATACCGCTCCACCATGCCAAACAGGTTATTCGTTGCGTCCTGCTCATGCGTGAGGATGAAGCAACGAAGGCCGCGACGATGCGAGGTGCGATGATAGAACCTGCCGCCGATGTATGTAGAGATGCCCTGTTGTCGCCCTTTCAGCACGAGAGCGCGGACCTTGCCTGTTTGCTCTATCTGCGCTTCTAGACGACCGTGGAGATAAAGCTGGGCCTTGTTGAGCGTGAACGGCTCAATCGTTCCGTCCTTGGCCCTGATCTTGAGACACTTGGCTGCGTAGTGTGGATAGTTGTCTCGGAGCTTGCGGCGTATCTGACGCTCGCGCTCACTGATCATCATCCAACTCTTCTAGAGCAGTTTCGTGCGAAATGGTTAGAGAGCCGCTATGGTCGATTGCAGCAAGGCGCGCATGAATGTACGGGGCCGCCTTCTCGGCAGCCCACATGCGATCTTCCTTGTCGGATGTTTCGTCTCGCAGGAGCTTTAGCATGTAATCGAGTGGGGTAATCCCGCTCTCCTCGATAGCCTTGCGCTTCTCCGCGTTTACCTTGTTAGGAACACCGGCCTTGCGTCCAGCGCCCTCTCTTGCGCCACCTCTAGCCATTTGAATCTCGTTGAAACTTTTTCATGGTTCAGACTGCCATTAGCTTGGTCATAACCAGTTAGTTATCACTGCTCACATTCAGGTTCAAGGGCGCTCTTCCCAATGGACCTTGAGCGTTCCGCTCGTTGTGCCTGTAACTGTCAGCCGAAAGTAGTATGTGTTCGCCGCAACGCCACGCTCATCGCCTGAGTTTACGCCGACAGCGCCAGCGAAGTTTGAGTTGTCGCTTGTCTTATTACGGAGAATGTCGAGGACTGTCCCGCCCGTATGTGTCCCGCCTGCTGCGATGGAGACAACGGGGGTATAGAAGGGCGCTGGGCGTTCGGACATGTTGTTGCGCCCGAAGACTGGTAGGATGGTTGAGAATGATCCGCCCTCTGTTCCGCCCGCGACTGTCTCTAGCCTTACTTCGCCTGCAAGGAGGTTGATGCTGAGTGACCAGAGAATGACGTTGACTGGCACAACGATCTTGAACACCGTGTCAGTGGTGAACTCGTAATAGGTGCGGAACTCTCTGCCTGCGAAGAAGCCAGTCTGTCCACTGTCCACCCGAAGGCGCCTGTTTGGACCGTCCCCGCCGTCTGTCATAAGATCATTCGGGAGCGTCACGAACAGCGGGTTGTCTGTCGTATGCTGCTGATCATACTCGTCAGCAATAGTTACCTTGACGGCCATTACATCTCTCCGACGCTTAGAGATGCCGGTATGTTAATGGCGTTCTGTGGTTTTTACAAGGCTACGTTCGCAGTCCCAATCGGATAGGCGCCGAGACAAGGAACGCGGGTCAATTGCGCTCTGAAGGGCCGTCATATAGCTGATATGTCCGTTTCTAGCAGCTTCGACCAAGTGCGCATGACCTTTGCGCAATAGCCAGTCATCGGTCTTGTTCTCTGTCAGCACAGGCATGGCAACACGCTGCTTAAAAAGCGTCCCACAACCACCGTCCAGTATATCAATCCAATCCCAATGAACGGGAAGGCAATAAGCGATAGAATAGCTACTTGCCAGTCTGGCAGGGTTCTCATTTAAACATGTACCTCATGGCTAGATAGGCGAAGATCATGAACGCAATCGCATAGCATACTGATGCAACCAATCCGGCATACGCCGCTAGTTCTCCCCTTAGTCCTCTCCTCTTGGGTTGATGCCGGTTTCTTCGAATAGGCTGCGATCCATGGATTCACGCTTTGCCATATCGACGGTCTTTTTGACGCCAGCATGATAGTCGTAACCATCCTTGCTGAAGTCCATAGCCGTTATAGCCGTTGCTACTCCCTGCAATCGCTGCATATGTTCATCGGCTACATTATGTTCATTCCACGGGTTTCCGCCCATCTCATCCTCCTGATTATGCGTCTCGCAGATTGTTGGGTGTTATTGGTTTAGATTGGCTTTGGCAATCACAGGGTTAGCAGTAGATACATGGCGATTGGCGTCGCTATGATCCAAAACGCAACATATAGCTTTAGAAGCATCAATATGCCCCCAAGGGTATCGGGAATTCGTCTGGCTGGTCATCGCGAGGAAGGATCGTCAGCTTATAATCCACCTTGCCAAATTTGGTGAACGACATAGCGCATGCGCAAAGCCGCCCCCGATCTTTTGCGTCCTCAAAATCATCGCCACCCTCATAGATGGCGATCATCTCAACAGCTTCAGGCCACTCGCCTTCTATGCGACACTGTTGCTCGAACACGTCGAAACTCACAGAGGCGCGCTTCCATGCCTCATCCCACTCGCTTTCCTTGAACGCCTTCGGGTCTCCATCCGGCGTAAAGACAAAGAACCAATCTGGCCCGCTCTCAGCGTAAAGAGCATCCTCAACATGCTGAAACGGATTCGGATCGTTACGGAACTGGGATTCCTTCTTATCGTAACTCATTCTTCATTCCCTGTTAGGTTAGTGGGTTGGGCTGTGAGGAAGTCACGCTTCTTGATCAGGGCATTTATCGCGGCAGACCAGGTTCGGTCTGGACGAATATTCTGCGCTTTCATCGCCACGATCAAATAATTTATCGCACTATCGAGCTTTTTAACCTGAGCACTAACACTATCGCTCATCTCGCCCTCCAGCGCCATTTCGGATTGCCTCTACCAGCCCTCCAGTTCCAACCTCCATCAGGTGATCCCATGCCGCCTGCTCGCATCTCTTTCGCTCGTTCAGAATTGCTCTGCAAACAGCCTGAGTAAGGAAATGCGGCACATACTCGTCTAACGTCTCCTGCAACATCAGTTGGGTTTCGTCCCATAGGTCCGCAGGAATTCCATTTATCGTTGTTTCGCTCATTTCACCCTCGTTAAGATCATTGAATGGGTTTGGAGGCTTTGGAACGGGCGCGTTTGTTGCGCATGTAGTTCCGATTATAGGCTGCTTTGTCGAAGCCTGTACGAGGCCTACCTGGCCTTAGAGTAGTATCGACGGGCGGGGCTTGAGTACCCGCTGCGGGAGGGATTTGAACCCCAGACCTTCCACCGGCTGGCAGACGCTCTCCCGACTGAGCTACCAATTCGCCATTGCCTTGGGCTTCGCCTTTGTGCACGAAGCTGCCGCCCTTGGCTTTGACTTGCACGTCCTTCCGTGCTGCCATCGATTTCATGGCCGGACATGGCTGGCTTGACCAATGCCGTGTCTGGCAAACTTTGTGTAATGGCGCTTCCATGTCAAAAACATACAGTAGTTTTAATGGTAGTGCAAATGGTAGTTTGATCGGTCTACTCGCCCACCGTACCGATCAGAAGTGGGATTACCGAGGGAGGGAGGCTCGGTGCGATGGCTTTGAGGCGGGCCAAGGTTCACCACTGCCTCGGCTGTTTTGATTGGTTGTATCCGTTCGGATAGGTGCAGCCGCCTCAAACTCTATACCCTATGCGAATAGGGTCATGTACGTCACAAAGCCTGAGAACAACAGGCCGAATAGGATTCCAAATGCGATTGCGTCTTCTAGTTCCATAGTCCCCTCAAACTCTATGTTCTATTCCTTGTGGTCGTTTGGCTTTGGACGCGAATGTGGGTAAATTGGCTTTGTTGCCAACCACTTACGCACCAAACTCAAATCGCTCATGGTTCGATTATCGAAAATCCCCTTGTAGGTCGTATCAAACCACGTTTTGAAAGTCCCTGCAATGCGTTCGCTCATTCCTTACTTGCCTCCGTTGCGAATGGCTAGGGAGATGGCCTTATCGGCGCCGCTGGTCGTATCTGCGAACCTCAGCATGTCCTCCGCTATCTTCGCAGCGTTATTGCGCTCGTTAAGGATGGCATTGGCTATCTGTTGCGCTTGATCAACTACCGACCAGTTACGAACAACCCGATCTTTGGCTATATCGTATGCGACTTCCCAAACGTCCTGCGGAATATAATCAGGCTTGCTCATCTCGTTACCCTTCTGTGATTGTGGGGGATAGGGGCTGGGTCAAAGAAGCGAATTCCAACAATCTAGAGGCTAGTTCAGAAGCCGCAGAAGATGCTTTTGAAAGCGCCGCCTGCTGAGCTTCCTTAGCCGTTACAGCAGAAGCCGGGCCAATCCTTGAAGTCTCAATGCCTAGTTCTCGACAGCTAACGACCCATTCTCCACGATACGCTATGTGGCCTTGGCTTACCCAAACACGGATGCCATTGATATAGCACTCCCAAGACAGCGGCTCGACTTTACCTCTTTGCCCTTGGCTATAGCTAGTCGCATCTTTCCATTCGATCTCGCTCATTCTGCCTTATCCTTTGATTGGGCTTGGGATAGGGCTGCGTTAATCTTGTCTTGTGCGGCCCAAACCCACTCATCATCGGACCTACCTGAGCACAAACCCTCCATAACGTCTGCCAGTTCTTTTGCGGATTGCAAAGCCTCCACCAACTCCGCAATGGTCTTGTCGCGGGCTTCTAAAGCATCGGCTAGCTCTTGGTCGAGGTCGCAGTCAGACACATCATAAAGCCGATTGTTGCGGTTGCTGGACTCCCACCACACAATGCGCTTGTTCAGTCGTTCAATCAGACCACTCATCCTATTCCCCTTATCCTTGTATTAGGTTTGCTTTGGAGGGGCGAAAGCCTGGCTAACGCCGTCTCTAACTGACTTTGATAGTGCGTCCTCCGCGTTTGCAAGATCGTCAAGAGCAGAGCGTGTCTGAGGATCGCCCGCTGGCAGCTTCAGGAACCGAGTACGAGCCATGTACCAATCCATAGCGGCCTCAACCACTTTTTCATCACTCATTTCCGCACCAGTTGGCTTACGTGGAACTTACGATGGGTTACGTCTATAATCCGGCGCTGCTTTTGAGTGTAGACAGTGCTGGAGCGATGGCTGGTGTAGTTGTAGCTGCTCATCTAAAGGCCTCCATTAACAGTGCGAAGTGAAAGAATGCGCTAGGGGCTATGATGATTAATCCGCCCCAGATACCTTTCCTGACACAGTAAATGCAAAACCCGATTGTGACGGCAGAAAGGGAACCGGCCAGATATGCGCAGGCCAATTGCGATGTGATTGTGATCGTCATAGCATTCGGACCTTACCGCCCTCACAGACGTAGATCATGTACAAACCGTACAAACACTCTGGTGTCGGAGGTGGCGGCACATACACAGGCTCAGGAAAGGATATAGGCTCTATCTCTGCTACTGTGGTAGGTTCTGGTGGTGAAACTGGCTGTACGGGGCTCTCTGTTGATTGTAGGGGCTTTTGGATGGGTGATGGTGGAGTAGTTATCGAAGCGCGATATTCGTAAGCTGCTCTCGATGACGCTCCGGGGTTGATCAGATCGTTCAGATCACATGCCGTGAGTGTTGGTGCGATGGCAAGGGGGAGAAGCAGCCGGATCATTTGGTTTCACCCATCTTGCGGATATAGAATACGCCAAGGGGATATCCGTTAGACACGTTCATGCTCTGTGCAATACCAACGCATTCGAACTCTTTCCCAAAATATTCCCTTACAACCTCCTGAGCAGCCGATCGCGATTTAGGAACGCTACCCCAGTTCGTCATTCTGTCCTTCGTTGCAGCGCGGTACTTTTCATCGTCCCATGACTGCATGCGATCCGTGTAATAAGCCTCTGCGGTTCCATCACCCTTTTCGAACTCACGCCAGAGGTAATACTCGCTGTGGCTGTAGGGGTAATCCTCTGGTGTCCTGGTGCTGCTAGGCGAAACCCAATCGTATTGCTTGGCCTGAAACCAAATTGGGTGATTTTCTGAATACATCACTCTTTCCGTCTTCTCAGTCATATCTCATCCTCCTAGTTGAGTGGGTGGGTTAGGTGTTGCGCGGAGGCCAAGGGCACAAAAGGGCGTAACGCTTCCAGTGACCTTCAGCATTGTGCTGGATCGTCACCTCCCCATCTTCTCGATACTGCTTGGCATAGTGCATGATTTCAGCCTCTGCCTCGGCCATTTCTCCGTCTGCGCTGGCCACCGTCATCCCGTGCTGGCGCAGTCTAAATCTAATGCGGCTCATTTCTCTTCCTTCTCTATGGTGTTTTGTGGGATGGGCTTTGGAGAGGAAAGATGTAGAAGCCGTTCTTTGTCCCTCGCCCTCCGAATCTTGCCGTACTTGACCCAATATCCGGGGCTGTGACGGTCGCCTTTTCGCGTATCCTTTTTCATCTCCCCTTGTACCCTCGATTTACATTCCGAGTAATTAGCTTGCCGTCGCAGTCGATTGTTTTTAGACCACGATCAGAGGCAAACTTGAGAAGAGCATTTATCTTCAGTCCCGAATGAATTTGTGTTTCAGTCGTAAGCCGTTCGCCCTTTACCCATACGGAGTACAAATTCATTTTTCTCTCCTATCTGCCTATGAGTAGACAACACCACCTTTCGACAACACCGTCAAGCACTAATTCCATATTTCTCCCACACCCTCTTTGCCTCTCCGGGCATGAGGTTTAGAACGGCTTCGATCATTTCGGGCTTGTTCCCCGCAAGTGCCAGTTGCAGGATTTGCCTCTCCCGCTTGCCCATTGGATAGTCCATTTCAGGCGTGTGATTGGCTGGCCGTGGCTTTGCGTATCGCCCCGCGTCGTCTCTAGGCCGCTCAGGAATAGGCAGGAGGGCCAAAGCTCGGTTTATGTGGCCGGTATTGCCAGTTGAGCCTAAACCCGCTGTATGAACGCCTGTGGCCACCAAATCCGTATTCTGTCCCATCTCGATCCTCCTGATAAACTGATATTCGACCATTCCGCCTTCTTGTGGGGTGTAAGGTCTTAGTCTGGGCATTCGTCATCCTCCTGGATATGGACTCCTAGCTTGGTTGCCAGCGTCCGGCTTATCTTCACCTGCTCGGAAATGGTCAGGAACTCCCCCGCAAAGTGCTGATCGGATCGCCTGATTGCCTCCTTGGCAGCTAGTTCCTGCTCAGGCGTTCGTGTCTTTGGATTGATCTTCTCCTCGAAAGCCTCAACCATGCTTCTTACCCTCGCCATGGATTCAGGGGTTCTGGCAGCTTCTATGTCTGCGTCGTGGTCCCGTTGCTCTATCTGTCTTACTGCGGCATTGTGCATGCTCTTCGGGCCGTTAAGATGGCTTTGGACGGAACGAAGGTGTGACGAGAACTGCGCTATATTCGGAGCCCATGTTCTGTTGACGCCCTCTACGCGACCGAACAGGAAATCCTCGCACGTGTCGATAATTGCCCCGGTCGTGTACCCATCGCATGCCTCCAGATACATGGCGGCTAGTTTCTGTCCCTCCTCCGCATCATTTGGATTGTTCAGCGGCAAACGACAGGAGCGGAAAAGCCTCTCGAATGCCTTCGTCACCTTGTATGCGTCGTACGCCATTATCGCTCTCCATCTGGGCTGCTAGGTTTCCGAATATCGATCCTACTGATGCAGGTGATAGTTTCCGTGTGTCCTGCAACTCATCCTCCCAACATCCAGCCCGTAGCCATGAGGCAGGGTGTTTGATGTATTGATGTTCAGTGTTTCTGGTGTGAATGGCATAGCGCTCAACGCCTGCCATTATCTCTTGGTGTGTGGCTGACTTCAGGGCCTTTTCGTAGGCCTTCTTGGCTTCTAACTTGGCCACCCGACGCGGATAGCATTGCCAGAACGTGTCGAAGCTCATCATGCAACCTCCTCATGGTTCGCCCATGGCTGGCGAACGCTCTCTTTTGCCAAAGAGATCAGAACATCACGAAAGGCTGTCGGTGTGGCGTTCGCTTCCTTTTTAGTTAGTGTCGGCTTGTTCGCTGCTTTGCCCCTTTGGTCATGAAATCCAACCTGATGGCTACCCGCAACTCTGTCCCAACGTAGTTGCGCAGGTTGATCGTAACCTCGGAAATACAACCAAGTAGCCTTTCTAGCTCGATGGCCATAGGCGGATTGCCAGACTTCCGTTACCCATCCACTCCCGCTACTAATCCACCTTCCAAACTGAGGTCTATGTAAGCCGTGCGCGGCCCATGCTCTGGATTTAGCCGGATGCTCCAGAACTCCGCCGTATTCGTTTACACTTTTCAGCGCCGACGCAAATGTGCCGCTATCATTCCCCGGTTTATTGTGGTCGCCACCCCATCTCTTGTGGTTTACCGCTGCTAGGGCACCCCAAAGCTGGCAAGGAGGATGCGCAACAACTGGGTATGGGCCATCATACTCTCTGGCATCTCTAGAAATAGGCCAAGGGTCCACTTCTTGAAGTCCGAAGTAGCAACCACCTTCCTGCACAAACAAAGCAGCAACTCTGTACAATCTTCTCTCCTAATTCAGCTTACACCTGTCACAGAAGACGTAGGGTGAGGTATCCCTCAGGCTTTACATCTCCGGTATTCTCTGGAGGCTAGTTCAACACAACCGACACTATCGACACTGTTTGCACTCCGGAAGCTCCCGGGTTCGCTATAGAGGGAGTCACCCCCTGGTACGCGCTTGGCTTATGGCCTAGCACCTCACCACTTTCGTCGTATCGTAGGGACCGCTGCCTGCTAAATCCCTATGGCCGTCTTTTGAGCGGGTTCACGTCCCCCGTCTGCCAGCCGGTTATGTTGTAGGCACTGCACGTCACTGGTAAGTCTGTGTGGTGTCTCTGGACAAGCCTCAACCATAGGTTCACAGCTTCTAAGCGTGACCTTGGGCAGAACTAGCGATATGTTGGGACTTGGCTGTTGCAACTAACTAAGGGTTGCGATATTTATAGCCTTATCCGAAACGCGCTGGACCCGCTTTCGGTCTATCGAGGGAGACTTGAGGCCTCCTTAGATAAGCACAGTTTTAGACGAGAATTCTATCCTCGTCAACGCTTCGAGGCTCTTGGGCGAAACCGCTTGGGAGCCTCATGCTTTTCCAAAGCCGTCTTCACTTCGACAGCCGGAAAATGCACGGCCTCAATCGTCCAAAACGAACGACCCATGTATACGCGATTTCCAACCAATGCGGTCTTATCGGAAACCATCACGGTCTGCGTGTTGTCGTCTTTGCGAACTCGACATTCATGCTGGTACATATTCATCTCCTTTTTCATCGCCCCGGTTGGTTTAAACGCCTTCCGGGGCTTTCCTTTCCTAAGCCTTTGGAGGAAGAAAGTGCCTCTTTGCATTTTCTGGTAAAGCATCAACCATCTGTTCTGCGGCTAGTGGGGCGACAGACATTGCTCGACAGAGTGACGGAATACAAAGAGCCAGTTCGTGGGTCGTTATATCTTCCTTCGGTTGCCAGACGTACTTTAGTTTGAAGATCGACAAAACGTCGCTCATCCTAATTTCCTTTTCATGAGTTACGTGGTAGGGTGGAGATGTGAGGCGTCGTCTTTGACGTTATGGGTACTAGTCCGGTGCGTTCCCTAGTTTGCGGTTCGAAACGTATTTCTAGCGCAGTAAGCCGGTCACGCCTCACTCTCCCCCTCCCAAGCCAATTATTACCTATTAATAGGGGTAGTGGAGACTAGAGGGGACGGAAGAACGGCCAGACCTCAACCTTAAGCCCTTTGCACTCTCCGTACTGAAGAGTTATCTTCCGGCATAGGTGGTCATCCTCCACGATCTTATGGCTTACGAGGGCGTCAATCGCAGCCTTCGCTCTCCCGTCCAAATCTGACCGTACACGGACTTTCTTGGGGTTGATGGTGATACTGACCTCAAACTCCCCTTTCACCTCTCCATGGCCGTTGTAATCCCACCCAGCGGCATTCTGCCATTGCTTGTATCTGTCGGTTCGAACTCTCCCCTTTCCTGGTACATTGGCGTAGAGAGAATTAACCCCGGGGGGCACATGCTCGCTTTCGATGGTGATGGCGGCCTTAGGCATTCTTGTTCGCTTCCTTGGCCGCAGCTTCGGTTTCAATTTCACGGTCGTAGGCTCGACGGAAACGTTCAAACCAGAACTCAGCGGTTTCACGCTTAATACTTACTTCTCGAAACGCCTCGATTAGATCAGACTGAACCTTCTTCCGCCACGTGTATGCGGCATTAGCGATTTCCTGCTCTTCGGTTGGTTGCTCGCTCATTTTGACACCTTCATAATGATCTTGAACAGTTTGGCATGAAGCCTGCAAAGCCGTTCATCTTGGCTCCAGTGCCATCCAGTTTCGAGAGGTGAGTCTTGCCATCCCGGCTTTTCCGTAGGATACTTCTTTCGGATCAAAGCACTAGCCTCAGCGTGTGCGGCACCCTTCCTAGTCAGGAAGCTTCTGTTGGCAGTCGGAGCATAAAAGGCAGTACGCTGGACTTTACGCAAACTCAGCCCTTCCCAAGCCATTCTAAATCTCCCCCCTATAAACAGCCCTGGTATTATCCTCTATCGCTTCCATACGTACCTTGTATGAATGCTCTAGGATAATGGCGAAGATGATGCCGCCGAAGATCATGAGCATGCCAGCAGCCAGCCATAGATAAGACTCTTGTTCGATGGTCATGGGGTGTCCTCACCGAGTTGCGAATCTAGTGCCTCCTGTATTTTCTTGTACTGATCTTCCCATGATTTTCCCTTGGTCATCCCTGCTTCGAAGCCCATCTCGTATGCCTGTTTCATCATCCACACACGCTTGACCTTCATCTCCTCAATTGCGAACTCACGCCCGGCTCGATATCCAACCTCATGACCTGCCATGAACATGTCTTGGTCTTTGCTCATTCCTTAGGTTCCTTGTTGCGACGATAGGTGACGACTCGCTCAAGCCCCAATGCGTCTAGGATGGCCTTTCCTGGCTCTCTGCGGCCATTGATAACGTCACTGACGTAGGCTGCGGCAATCCCGTGTTTCTTAGCCCACGCTGACTGCGTAGGCTTTGCTTGGGATGCAAGATGCTTGCGAACGTCCATCAGAACGAGAACTCCCTGACCGTGCCATCCTTGTGGTCACTGGGCTTAGTCTTAACCCAGCAGTTTGTGTGTTCGCTTCCGGTCACCAGCAGAAAGTTATGACGACGAAAGCCCTTGGGAGCCTTGCCGAAGTCCGTGAGTACATGCTTACGGGTCATCAGTTGTGAAACAGTCTTAGGCTTCTTCATGTCTACCTCCTTTTTTGGTGCACAATTCATCTCACATACGCTTTTTCGCGTCAACGATTATTTTTGGTTGACAGCCGATTTTAGATATGGCGATATAGGGACACAAACCGAGGTATGACATGAACACCGAAACACAGAAGAAGATCATTGAAGCCGTGCTTGGCAGTCCGGTTCGTTCGTCCATGTACGGACTGGCTGGGGAGCGCAACCCTGCTCCCTACGCGGCGGCAGACGACAATGCTCGTCAGGTCCATTTGCACTTCTCAAGCCATGACGAAGCATCGGCTATTTCCCGGCTTCTGAACTATTGCAGGGATCGTTATCCGGCTAGCACTGCAAGGGCTGAGATGGAATTTGGAATGGAGGATGTGGCGTGACCGAGTACATTCACAAGATCGTTGGACCGATTGAACTGCAGGAGCACGAGACTTCGGAATTGATGCGCATTAGTGATGGCAGGCCATTGTGTTGTTCATTTGGGAGTTCGGTATGGCTTGACGCCAACAAATCCCCGTGGGCTGTTCCGGTTCTTGCGCAGATGCGCGGCCTAACCTCGTCCGGTCGTGGCGGAATCCTTATCTGGGGTGTCAGCGAATGACCTTCCATCCCAAGCCCTACCGCTCCGACTTCAACGGCAAGCTCCAATGGTACACAAGCCACAAGACAGTAGAGATTGCGACTGTCTTCCTCGTGGTGGTTCTGCCGGTTTCGTGCTTGCTGGCGTCGGTGCTGCCGTGACGGAAATTATCGAAAACAAGACGAAGGCTATTATTCAATGGCTTAGGTCTCAGGCTCGGTACATCGAGGAAGACCCCAACCGATTTATCATGCATCCGAGCAAGCTTCTAGAAAACATCGCTGCGGATGAGATGGAGAAGATGATGGAGGAAATTAGGATTCTTCGGGAGACCAACGAGAGGCTGGTATTAGAAGCTATCACACCCTTAGGTGATGAATTTCTGGAGAAAGCTTTCTCCACACTCGGAGAGGAAATAAAATCCACTTATGAAGCCAACAAGGAAGATTCTAGCGATGGGTGAAATGACTGATAATTTGCGTCGTGGAGTTCAGGATTATGGCTATAGCCGTATATGGAACATCCCTGCGGCTGACGATCTGATGGATGACGCAGCGGATAGAATTGACGGCCTAGAAGAAGTTCTGAAGGCATTCCCTATTCGTGAAAACGAAACAGCCGAAGAGTACGTAACGATGGTGTTAGGCTGGTGGGTGACGATGGGTGCAAATTCCGTTTATCTCGACACCTAACCTGAAAAGAAAAGGCCCGGAGAGCGTTACGGCTCAATCCGGACCTAAGTAGCGGCAGGGGAGGATGAGGGATGCCGCAATCATCTTCTATCCCACTTCCCCAGCCATATACAATACCCAACCAATGAGGATGATTAGAGATGCACACATATCAGGAATTGCTTGTCCGTCAGCTTGAGACAAGCGTTGATTTTCTGAAGCACCAGCGGAGCAAGTACGAAGTTGGAACGCCTCAGTTTCATCAGCTAACCAAGGAACTAGCACAGGCTGAGGTTCAGTTGGTTCGGGAGCGGATTAAATGAGTGACGGTCTAGTTCGCGAGGAAGATTGGCTTAGGAACGACTGGGCTAAACGCCAGCGCATCGCCACGATTGCCAGAACGATTGACTACTACCAATCCTGCTTGAATGCAGTTCCAGCGTTTACCGAGAACCGTAGCACAATCGAGAGCTATCTCAAAGGCTTCGACAACGCATGCGCCGATATGCTGGAGGTTCTAAATGAGCAATAAGTACATCGCATTGGACGCCGATGAGGTTGCCCGTCAGGTCGAACGCCTCTTCACCGAATATCATGATGAAGTGGCTGATGACGAAGCCCTGCGTATGGACCTCCTTGATGGCGAAACCGGCTTCTTCGAGATCATAGACAAGGTGCTTGATCATCGTCAGGAGGCGCTAGGAATGGCGTCTATGACCAAGGAGCGGGCTACCGGCATGAAGCTACGCATAGACCGCTACGAGAGCCGTGCAGAGGCTATGACAAAGCTGATCATGAACCTGATGGAAGTTGCGGGCTTCGAGCGCGTAGAGCGTCCTGAAGCCACAATCTCTCGGACCAAGGGGCGCGATAGTGTGGAGATTACAGATTTGGAGGCAATTCCTCAGGGATATGCCAAATTCGAGAAGAAGCCAGACAAGACAGCGATCAAAGCGGCTATCGATGCTGGGGCTGATATTCCTGGGGCTTCCGTCAAGAAGGGCGAACCTTCAATCGTGGTGCGAACAAAATGATGCCAATTTCTGACTTTGTTCGGTTCATGAGGCATGTTTCAATTGGATCGGAGATTGGGGCCTGTTGGATTTGGATGGGCAACAAGCCGGACGGAAGATATGGCCATTTCTCCGTAAATGGTAAAACCGTAAAAGCTCACCGTTGGTTTTATGAATTCATTCATGAGCCAATTCCTGAAGAATTATTGGTACGGCACAAATGCGATAATCCGCAGTGCGTTAATCCAGACCACTTAGAAACTGGAACGGCATCTCAGAATACGCAGGACATGCACAAACGAGGACGCGGAGCTGATCGTCGGGGAATTAAGCACCCACTCGTAAAGCTGACTGAGGCAGATGTTAGGGAAATTCGCAGGCTAAAGGCTTGTGGCCACACCGAAACCTTTCTGTCGATGCGGTATGGAGTTGGTCGCTCACAAATCGGCAAGATCGTACACCGCATAAATTGGAAGCACATTGAATGAGCCAGCTAGACCCACGAATTGAGGCTATTCGAGCCAAATACGATCTGGATGCTTCCGATTTCTGGGAACTACCCCAGAAGCGAGGGACATGGATCGCTAAGCATTCGGCTTTGGAGGTCGTCGCCGTCAAAGCCAACATCGTTTGGTCCATGCCCCAGATCATTGAGGCAGCGAGCATCGACGGAATTGCCGCCATGGTGGTTATGGGAACGATGGGGACGCGCTCTGAATGGGCGACGGGCGAGGCAGGGCCAAAGAACAACAAGAACGCCTACCCTTGGGCAATGGCTGAGAAGCGCGCCAAGGATCGTGTCGTTCTAAAGCTCAGCGGCATTGCAGGGCTTGTCTATTCCGAGGATGAGGCAGACGACTTCAAGCAGCCTGCTGACGCCCCTCCCAAGCCTTCTGCAAGGCCTGTGGACCCGACAAAAGTATTCAATGAGCATCTAACCAACATCAACACCGCAAAGACGCCTGATGACCTCAAGGCCGTGTTTGCAGTTATCTGGAAGTCGGACCTGCGCCAGACAGACAAACTCGAACTGCGAGAGGCGTATGAAGCCAAGAAGGCGGACTTAG
>Ga0247830_10000022_pt1 | contig 39835 bp, 55 predicted proteins | sample 12C_Control_Day5_FD_207766 | JGI IMG/M metagenome (GOLD analysis project Ga0247830, IMG submission 207766) | Soil microbial communities from agricultural site in Penn Yan, New York, United States - 12C_Control_Day5 | ecosystem: Environmental > Terrestrial > Soil > Agricultural land | place...
TCTTAGAACTGCTCGTCCGGGAAGAACCAGTAGCGACCCGGTGCCGTCGTGCTGAGCCTGTGGCTGCACGACGACAACCGCTCGATCTGATTCCCGTACGGATCGCGCCTCGTCTCGTCATCGACGACGTAGAGAACGTTGATTGCAGGACCGGGCGTACCGTCCTGCACCTCGCCGTTACCCCACTGGTTCGTGACGAGTCCGTCGTGAAGACGACCATACTCGTCAACAACCTTGACGTGCTGTCCGATCTGGAGAGTTCTCTTCTGCATGCTGTCTCGCTTTCTGCGGCCTCGTTGCCGCGCAGAGCGAGCGTCTCGTGTTCCGCGCTGGAGTCGAACCAGCCTCTTCACCTGCCGACCAAGGCTAGTGACGACCTCCCTCGAGGTCCTGCAGAACAGAGCCCGGAACCACCGGGCGAACGACTAGCTGCGAGCCGCCGTGTTGTACGAGCAGAATCCGGACCAGGAGTTCACCTGATAGCCGTCCTTCGGGATCGAGTCGTCGTCCATCTTCAGGACGAAGTCGCCCGAGAGCGCCACCGAGCGGAGCAGACGCGAGCCGTCGCGGTACGCATACGTGATCGTCATCACGATCTCGGGAAGCGGATCGCCGTTCAGCTCGGCCGCCTGAATCTTGTCCCACAACTCGGACCAGAGGTGATCTCGCTTCTCCGACTTGAAGCTGACGTCCCAGCCGACGACATCGAGGTCGCCGCGAGCGCGCTTCTCGCCGGTGAATCGCTTCTTCGCGATCGCGGCGTCGGGCTTGACGCTGAGATCGTGAATAGTTGAGAACGAGCCTCCGAGTCGAGTCCCGTCCACCGTGAGCTGAACCCGCGCCTCCTTGGCGCGAATCTCTCCTGAACCTGCCATTGGATTTTCTCCTTGTTCCTAGATGGACGAACTCACTGCTCGGAGACGACGGCATCAGTGCCGATGGTCGCCTGGAGGAGGATCTGGATGTTCTTCGGGATGAGCCGAGCGATCAGCAGCTCACGCTGAAGACCGACAGCGTTCTCTGCGAGGTTGTTCACCGAGGCGCCGTTCGCATAATCGAAGAGCGGACGACCCGAGCGCTCGTCCTTCATGATGTAGCGCTCGTTGTTCGCGAGGCCCTCGAGGAAGCTCGAGACTGCCGAGGCGCGAGCCGCGCGGTTCCCCGCGGTGTTCCCCTTGAACTGATCACCCTGGAGCCTACGCGCGACCGCGTCGAGGATGAAGTCCTTCATGTAGCGACCATCCAGGTCCTTGTTGTTGACCGTGAAGTCGCACGTGAGCGCGTTGCCGGGGATGACGACCTCGTTGCCCTGAGCGTCGACGTCGCGAAGCATGAACGAGACGCCACCGCGATCCAGCGCGTCGCGCACCGGGTTGGACAGCTCGAGGTAGACGCCGCGAGCAGCGCGAGTCAGCGGCGCGTTGTCGATGTCGCCCGGGTGAACGTCGGGGTCGGTCTGCGAGATGATCGACATCGGGTAGAGGAATGGCTCCTCCAGGATCTCCTCGCGCGTGACCGGATCGGTCAGCTTCACGTGGTTGAACCAGTACGACATGCGATCGGTGTTGAACCCGGCGCGCTCCGTGACGGCCGCCGTGTACGTGACGGTCTCGTCGTCCGGACAAGCGAACCAGACTCGCTGAGTCGTCGCGCCAGCGAGCTCCTCGATCTTCGTCTTGATCGCGACGTTCGAGAGACCGACGACGGCGCAGGCGTGGATGCCAGCCATCGCGTCGATGGCTTCCATCGGGCCGGCCGCTCCGGTGTAGTCACCGTCGGCGATCGCGCCGTCGGTGCCGGCGACGCTCGTGTAGCTGGCAACAACCTGACCGAGCTTGACGTAGCCGTCGGCGTCAGCACCGTCGGTAGACGCCGCGTTGTTCACCGGACGACCGTCGGCGAGCTTGGCGAGACGGATGAGCGTCGCATGATCGTTGCCGATGACGACGTTCGTGTTGTCGAAGCCGGTCTCGATCTTGATGTTCTCATAGATCGTCACCTTGCCGTAGAGGCGAACGAGAAGGTTGAACGCGTCCGCGTCACCGTTCGTCGCGGCGACGACCTTGATCCCGACGTCGTTGCCCCACGTCCCGGGGCTCGCAGCGTCGACCCGCAGAACGGCGACACCAGCTCCGCCGGCGGCGTCCTCGAGCGTGAAGCTCGCCTTGACGGCAGCGGCAGCGGCAGCGCGCGCGACGTAGAAGCGACCCCAATACTTCCCCTGGAGTGCCTTCCACACGTGACCGAGAATCGCGCCGCCGTTCGTCGCCTTGTCGCGACCACCGAAGACGTCGAGGAACCGCTGGTACGTGTCGCACAGAACCGGAACGCCGACGGGTCCGCGGACGCACTGTCCCACGAACCCGACGACGCGGTTCCGCTGACCGCGAATGGGAACCGCTGGAGCACGCTCCAGCACGTAGACGCCAGGAGCGCCCATCTGGTTCTCAGTGAGGATGTAACGAGGTGCAGGCATGAGACGCTCCTGAAGAAGTTGAAGAGACGGTTACACAGAACGAAGCAGAACTGGACCGTTCTGTCCGTTCTGTCCAGGCTGAGCGCCGAACCCTCCACCGAGTCCGCCGAGTCCGCCGATGTTATCGATCACGTACTGACGAAGCGCGCCGACCTTGTCGACGATGACGACGAGTCCGCCGGCTCCACCTCCGCCACCTCCGCCACCGACGCCAGAGCCGGCGAATCCGTCGCCGCCGTTCGCACCGCGAGCGAGAATCGTCCCTCCACCCTGGATGTCCGGAGCGAAGATGCAGACGCCGTACGACTGCTGACCGCCTCCTCCTCCGCCGGCTCCGTTCGCTCCGCCTCCGCCTCCGGCTCCACCTCCGCTGAGCGGAACACCGTTGTTTCCACCCTGAGGGCGAAGCAGGTAGAGCGGCATCAGCGTGATGCCGTTGAGACCGGAGCCGCCGTTGACGGTGGTCATCGTCCCGCCAAGACCGCCAACCTGACCACCACTCGCCGCACCACCGTTAGCGCCGTTCGGCACCGGAAGCTCGCTGAGTGCTCCAGTGCTTCCGCCACCGACAGCGCCGACTCCGTTGAATCCGCCGTTGCCGGGATTGAACGAGTTCGCGTAGATGCGAATGCCGGTGAACGCTCCTGCCAGACCGCCGGCGACCGCCGTTCCGGGAGCGCCCGGTTGCGGCGCGCGCGACGTGATGATCGACGTCGGTCCGTCGGTGGTGATAGGCGTCTGGCACATGATCGGGTAGCCGTCGAGGTCGAGAGTGCCTCCAGCGGCGACGTGGATCGAGGTGTGAGCCGAGATGCGAGGATTGACGTACGTCTGTCCAGCGCCGACGACGAGAGGTCCGTCCGTGCCTGGACCGAACGCGAACGAGTACAGAAGCGCGGCCGAGTCGACGAGGTCTCGCAGACGCGCGGGCGTGATGAGCCCCTCGCCGTTGTCTGCGAACAGCTCGTCAAGCTGTGCTTTCGTTCGCATCGTCATTGGTTAGCTCCCGAACCCTGATGAGAAGCCGTCGCTCCAGGAGTCGGCGACCTTCTTCGGCGGATATCCCGTGTAGTACTCGTTGTCGGCTCCGCCGTCGAGGTCGGTGATCTTGACGTCGTCCGGATCGCTGTCGTCAATCGGTTGATCGACGTGAACGTCGAACCCGAAGATGAACTTCTTGATCAACGCCTGACGCGGATCGTCGCGCGGGACCAGAAGCGACAACTCCAGCTCGAACGAGAGCCAGGCCCAGAGTCGCTCGGCAAATGCGTACTCGGCGGTCCAGGTGGAGTCGCCGACGATCGCCGTTGCGGTCCACGGACACGGAAGCGTGTAGTCGCCGACGACCGGCTCGGGGATGTCGAAGAGCCATCGACCTGGGGCCTCTGGCTCGTCGAAGAACATTCGGAAGATTCTCGCCTCGAGTTCCTCGCGCTTGGCCGCGTGACGAGCGCCGACCCAGATGCGACCCCGACACCTCATGGTGCCGACGAGTGAGAGCCATGCTCCGCAGCCGAGGTCCAAGTTCGGCTTCCAGTCGAGCGTCGCGGTAGCACCGATGAGCGGCTGATTGTTCTCGTCAGCCTGGACCTCGTCGTCGTCGGTCACCTCGATGTTCGTCGTGTCGATCATGATCGACACTGATGGAGCGTCTGGAGCTGCGCTCGGTGGCGCGGCGATAGCCGTCGGTCGCTGTGCAAGACGCAACCGCTCATGCAGTGCGTCGCACATACGATTGACGGCTTGTCGCCTGAACGCCAGCGAGATCACGGCTTACTCTTCTCCTCCCTCAAGATTCTCTGCAGCTCCTCCCTGAAGAACTTCTTCGCCATCGGGAGTGCTTTCCTCATCACGTGTCTACCTTCTTGACCGTGCTGCTCGATCGTCTTGGCGATCGCCCACGACGCCGACTCGGCGTTCGCCTCGTCGAGTCCCAGCTTGATCATGCACCATCGCTTGATCGCCTCGCGTCCCTCCTTGGAGACCTTGTGAGGGCGAGCACCCTCCTCGACGATGCCAGCGTGGGGAGCGTCGTTGACGACGCCTCTGTCGGTCGCGCGGAACCCGTTCTTGTAGGTTCCCTGATACGTGATGCCGAGCTTGTCGGATTGATTCGCGAGATACGTCTTCAGTCTCAGCGACGCCGCTCGAGCGGCCTTCGGTATCGCGCCTTTGATCGCCTCGCCCTTGCGTCGCAGCGCTTTTGGCAGATCAGCTGCGCTGATCTTGATCGCGTTCACGGTGCGTCCGTCGCGTCCAGCGGACCCATGTCCGACGTCTCGTTGAGCACGATGTACCAGTCGGTCGCGTCGCCCGGTGTGTCACCGCGTCGGGCGACCGGGCCGGCTGAGATCACGAAGTAGCGGGTCTTCTGCCGTTGTCCGTGCGCCTCGGTGAGGCGATACGCGACCTCGGTTCGGTGGTCCGCCTTCGGCGCGAGTTCGGCCTCGGTGTACCGAAGCGAGACGCCAGTCAGCGTGAGGGTGCCGGATGCCTCGCGCCCTGCCGGACCGAGGCGATCCCTCGTGTTCCGGCGGACGTGAGGTGTCGGGTCCAACTCGAGGACGCTCTCCTCGCATCTCCCGACCCCGGTGCTCTCTCCCGACCATCGTCTGGTGACGATGGCGACCTTCCACGGGCGAGTGCCGAGCTTGCCGTGGATCTTCCGCCGAACCGTGTCCACCACGTCGATGAGCTTATCGGCGTGCTTGGAGCGATCGACGGTAGAGTCCTTAGCCATCTCGGCTCAGCTCTCGGTCAGCGGTAGCCGGGGATCTGGATGCCGACGAGCGTCGCGGTCCACGCACCGCCGGCGCTGAGCGCCGAGAGACGAGCGCGGATGAGCTTCGCGTGCATCGGGCGACCGCCGGTGCCGCTGAGCGAGACGGGGAACGAGACGTTCGCCGCCGCGACGAAGTCGGTGTCGGCCACCGTCGCGAGCTCGTCCCAGTTGACGCCATCGATGGAGCGCTCGACGATGATCGCGCACGTGCCGACACCGGGATCGACGATCTGGTTCAGCAGGAGAGCGATGTTCGTGAGCCCCTCCGCGCTGAACGTGATCGCGTCGTTGACGGCCTCCATGAGCCCGTCCGAGTCAGCGTCGGTGGTGAGCGTCCCGGCGTCGATGATGAGGCGCTCGCTCGGATCGCGCTGGACGCCGTAGCCGAGAACCGTGTACGAGCCGCCGCCGGCGACGGCGGTGAGCTTGACGCGGATCTGCTTCGCGAGCAGAGGCATGCCGTTCACGTCGACGAGAAGCAGCGACTGAGCCTTGTTCGCGCCAGCGGGGAACGAGGCCTCGGTGAACTGACCGACCGGATCCCAGTTCACGCCGTCGAGCGTGCGCTCGATGTCGATCGTACACGTGCCGGCGTCGACGATCTGGTTGACGAACACCTCGATGTTCGTGCAGTGACGGACGTCCATAACGGCGACATCGTTCGTCGTGTCGAGCTGCTCGGTGGTGCCGGCGTCGACAGTGTACGCGACGAGAATGGGAACGATCTTCTTCAGCATGTCGGTCTCCTAAAAGGTGGCGCCCTCCTCGGGCATTGGACGTAACGGTGGAATTAACCGCCCTCCGCGTCGAGGAGGACGCCGAAACTAGACTACCGGCCGAACCGGCTCTCGGCGGGATCGCCCGAGTAGAAGCTCCCGTTGTCACGAACATTGGAGCTCGAGCTGAAGACGTCTCCGTCGATGGAGATCTTCAGGAACCTGGCGAGCTGGTTGACGTAGCTGCGACCGAGGCGCCAGAGGTGATCCAGCGTGTAGTGAGCGCGAACCTTCACGCTCCCGTCCTCGATCGCCGCGGCGAGCGGCATGGTCTCGTGAACTTCGCGAACGATGTCCTCGAGCTTGCAGAGCAGGTCGCGAACGATCGGCCCAGCGACAGGCTCGACCGAGTCGATGGAGTTGAGCGAACGCATGGCTGGACCGTTGTCCTCGAACACCGAGTATCCGAGGAAGAAGAGGATCTTACCCTTCTCTGCGTCCGTGAATGCCATGGCGTCGATCAGTCCCTGCGAGCGTTGCCGAGAAGGCCGCGAACGCGCTTGTCGTCGATCGGCAGGACCTTCTGCCCGGTGAGCAGCTCGATGACCGCGGGAACCGGATCGCGACCCTCCTGCATGAGGCGCGGGAGAGCGTAGCTCTTGTGGAGCAGGAGCTTCTCGCGCGGAGCGAGCTTGTAGGTCGTCCCGCTGATGTTGAACTTGACGGTCTCGGCAGAGATGTTGATGACCTCGACCGTGTTCGTCTCTTCGTCGATAGCTGGCATTGAACTTTTCCTCCGTTTGGCGGTTGAGCGACTTCCACCTGCGTGCGACCGCTGGCAGACGACGACCAAACCGACACAGCCCGCACGCTGGCGCGATAGAGGTCGCGCAGCGTGCGGGCTATGGCAGTCGATCACTCGGCGCGGAACGCGATGTCCTTGATCAGGAGGTGCGCGTTCGGACGCGACACCTTCAGACCGAGGGTGCAGTCGATCATCCACGACTCGAAGTTACCCTGCGAGGGTAGCGAGATGATGTTCGCGACGAGCGGCGAACCGGCTCCCGCCGGAGCACCCGTCATGTCCTGCTCCTGCGGAAGACCGGCGAGCGGAACCGTCGCCATGATCTTGCCGCGAGCGACGCGAGCAGGAGCGGTCGGCAGGTACTCGAGGGCGATCGAGTCCTCCGAGAAGAACGCGAGGTAGCCCGACGGAACCGAGATGTCCTTGAACACCGGAACGCCGTTCACCTCGACCGCGTTGAAGCCGAGCGACATGGTCAGCTTCTGGCTGCGGATGTAGACCTCTTGGAGAATCCGACGCTGACCACCCTCCATCTCGGCGAGCGAGCGCCAGATGTTCGAGGTGGTGATGCCCCACGTCGGGATCTTGCCGGAGGCGTTGAACACCTGCTCGAAGCCGTACTCGACGAGCGAGAGGCTGATGGCGCGCGGGATGCCGCCGTTCGCGAGCGTGATGCCCTGCGTCTGCGGGTAGGTCGCGCGGTCCATCGTGCCGGCGTACGTACCGGACGTCGACAGCGGACCGTTCGCCGCCATCGTGAGGCCGTAGAGCTTCTGGGGAGCACCCGTGCCGTCGCCGCTCCAGATGTCGTCGTTCACCTTCTTCGCGGCGCGCTCGCGAGCCTGGATCATCTTGAACATCCAGGTGTTGCCGAGGTCCGTCTTCGAGAACTGCGCGCCGTCCTCGGCACGACCAGTGATCTTGAAGGCGTCGCCGTACTCGGACCACGGCAGGGTCGCGAGCAGCTCGACGTCCGCGTTGAACGTGTTGACGACCTGTCCGTCGTCGAACACCTGACCCGTCGCGGTGCCGACGGACACGTCCCACGCGAGGTTCTTACCCATCCCCACCTCCTTGCGGATGAGGTTCGCGGTGACGTGCGAGCGGTTGTACTGCTTGACAACCTGCTGACGGATGAACTGCTCGAGAGCGGGATTGAGAGCTGCGAGATCGGTGTCGGCCATGGTCGGTCTCCGGTGTTGCTCGGAGGTCCCCGAGCGTGGAATGTGAAGAGTGCCCTGCGGATTCGATCAGTTGACGCACTGACCAGCGAGCTTTGCTCTTTCACACCGAGCCGGCGAGCCCTCGCGTTCCTCTGAGACGTCCACCCATCTCAGCACGAGGTATGACCACACCGATCACGCGCTTCGTCAGCGCAGAATCAACGTGTTACTTCCGCCTTAGCATAGCGCAAAACGCATTGCAAGGAAGAAATGAAAAATCTTCAAAATTTCTTGGTCTGCGATGCGCGCGCAAATTGCCCGGTGAGTCTGCCGACCACCGGGCGATTCGCCGTTCGATGACTGGACTACTGCTGACGTGTGACCGAGCCGGAGATGATGCTACCGAGGCCCTCCATCGTCATCTCTCCCTTCCCGTCGACGCCACCAGCTCCACCGCGTCCGCCCGAACCGCGAGCCTGAACGGGCGGAGCGACCTCCTTGCCTGAGTCGCTCTTGACCCACGAGTCGAGACCGTCCTTGAACGGAAGCAACTCGCCGTTCGCGGTCTTCCACAGGATCTTCTCCGGGTCGTCCTCGTCGCGAACGACGTGCTTCCCGTGCAGCTGATCCACGACCATGTCGATGAGCGCCGGCTTCACCTTGCCGCTCAGCGAGGTGACGAGCATGCCGCGCTCCTCGTTGCGACGAGCCTTGTCGCTCGCAGCCTTCGCCTCGCGCTCCCACTTCTCGGCCTTCTCCTTGGCCTCCTTCGCGGTGTCCTCCGCACGCTTGAGAGCGGCGCGAGTCTCCGGCGACAGATCGGACTGACCGCCCTTCGGCTTCCCGCCTTCGCCACCGGATCCGCCCTCCCCTCCGCCGGTGTCTTCGTCCTCCGCGAGGATCGCCTCCTTCAGCTCGTTCAGCTTCGTGCTGAACGTCTGGTCGATGTTCTTCATGAGGCGAGTCTCGAAGCGCTTCTCGCGCTCGCCCATCGCCTTGTGGAAGTAGCGGTTGAACCGCTCCTCGAACTTCTTGTCCTCGTCGTCGCCTCCGCCGGATCCGCCGGACCCGCCACCTCCGCCGGACCCACCTCCACCGTCTTCCTGACCCATGAAGATGGTGGGTCGGCCGAACAGGCCGACGTGAGAAGCACCCGAACCGCTGAACTTGCTCTGCATCCGCATCTTACTGATCTCCTTCTCCGTTGTTTGACTCGTCCTCCTCGGACTCGTCGTCGTCGTCATCGTCTTCATCGTCGCCGAAGTCTAATTCGTCGACGTCAACGCTGTAGTACTCGTCGACACGATCTGGATCGATGTCGACCTCGTCTGTGTCGTCGCCATCCTCGATCTGCATTCTCACTACCTCACTGATCACTGGTGTCGTGCAGCTTGTTCGCCTTGTCGTGAATGATCGTTACGTGAACGACGCGCTTCTTGTTCGAAACACCGTCGATGGCTGCGTCATGCTCCACCTTGTCGACACGGTATCGCGTCGATCGCGGAAGCAGAACCTCTCGCTCGTGCGAGTGAAGCGAAGGGACCGGCGCGGCCGGATAGCCCTTCGGTATCGAAACGAACATGATCGTGTCCTTGTGAGAGAACGACGAGCCAAGAGACATCGACGAGGAGCTGAATCCGTGATCAGTGAACTCGTCACCTGGCTTGATCTTGTCGAGACCCGACTTCGCGCCATTGAGGCCGCGGAACGTCATCATGTCGGTCGGGGCCGGAGACTTCTTCAGAGCGCCGTCGATGTTCCTGACATTCGGCGACTTCGTCGCACCGAGCCCCTTGTTCGCTCTGAGGGACGCGTTCATGCTCTTGAAGCCGGATCCAGTGTAGGACAGAACGGCCGACTTCTGTTCATCCGTCAACTTCGACGCGAACTCTTCGCGAGCCTCCTTGAAGCTCTTGCCGAACACCTTCTTGCTGTGTGACTCCCCCTTCGGCGTCGGGTTTGAGATCGTAGCGCCGTACGTGATGTTCTTCGCCTCGGAGAGGATCTTCTCCTTCCACTTCGCGGTGTCTGCGTCGATCGCCTTCATGTTCGGCTTCGGCAAACCGAATTCCGCGCCAACAGACTTCATCTTCGTCTGCTCCGCACTCTGCTTCGCCTGCTTCGTCAGCTCGTGATCGGCACCCGCGGCTTTCTCCACCTTCTTCGCAGCGAGATGCGCCTTCTTGCTGGCGATTGCCGCCTCCAGCTCGTGCGCCTTCTTCTCAGCCGGATCTGTCGCCGACTCCGCCTTCTTGACAGCTTCCGCGTGCTTCTTCTCCCAGAACTTCGCGCGAGCCGCGTATCGCTTCGCGGTCTTCTCGGCGGTCGGTTCGAGCTTCTTGACTTGAGCAGACTTGGGGATGGTCGTCTTCCACGCGTCCTGATCGGCCTTCTTCTGCTCGGCGATCTTCATCTCGCTCTTGATCTCAGTCTTCAGCTTCTCCTTGTCGATCGACTTAGACTTGTCGCTCCACGACTTCGGGTCCGGCGTCTTCGGTGCTTGACCAAAGGTCTTCATCGACCGATTGGAGATCTGCTCGAGATGCACCTGTGACGCCTTCGCCATCGGGTGATCAGTGCCGACAGCCTTGACCACCTTCATGTGCGCCTGGACGGCCTTCTTGTTCGCGGCATACGCGGCCGCGAGGTGAGTCTGTCGCTCGACCTCTGTCGACGCGTTCTTCGCCTTAGCGTGATGCTCCGCGGACTTCTTGTTCCAGAACTTGGTCCGCGCCGCGTATCGCTTCGCCGTCTTCTCGGACTTCGCGTCAGCGCCGATCGAGCCCGATCCTCCGCCCGGTGTTGCTGAAGACGCGTGAGCTGTCTTCGGCGCAGAGGTTCCACCCGCGGACTTGACGATCTGCGACTTCTCCTTAACCGGAGCTGCACCGATGCGTCCACCACCGGGCGCGAACTGACCGCCGAGACGCTTCTCGATGATCTTCGCAGCCTTTGAAGCTCTACCCATCTAAGGTGACCTCACATGTTGACGCCGAGCGCGCCGGTTGCGGATCCGACGAGACCTCGGATTGCGTGGACCCACGCGAGCGCGTCGCCGCCTTTCGACTCGGCGGTCTTGAGCGCCTGAGTCAGAGCATTCTCATCCGCCTTGGACTTCGCGAGCTTGATCTTGTGCTCGTAGTCCGCGCTCTTCTTCGCCCAGAACTTGGCTCGAGCCTCAGCCTGAGACTTGACCTTCTCGCGTTGCTTCTCGTCCATGACGGACGCCTTCTGCTTCGCGCGCTCGACCCTGTCGTTCCACGCCTTCTCGTCCCGACCCTTCATCCGCTCGTCGCGATCGGTGAGTCGCTTCTGCTCGCGAGCAGCTCGGTCAGCCTTCTGCTTCTCGTGTCGCTCGCCGCGCTCCTTGCGATCGTTGTCGTGACGCTCGGAGCGAGCGCGCTTCTCTCCCCATTCCCTCTCCTCTCGCTTCGCCGACTCGTCGTGCTTCTTGCCGACGGATCTGTCCGCGTGTCCGCGAGCGCGACGCGTGACGGCATGGTCGCTGCCGAGGGTCTTCTCGACCTTCGCGGCCGCCTCGTGCGACTTCTTGGACGCCTTCTTCGCCTGCGCAGCGAATGCCTCGCGCTCGAGATGCGTCGCCGCATTCTTCGACTTCTCGCGAAGCTCGTCAGCCTTGCGACTCCACTGCTCGGCTCGAGTCGCGTGCTTCTTCGCAAACTTCTCCCGTCGAGCTTTATCCGCCGGAGCCGACTTCGACGGCATCTTGCCAGAGGCTTGCGGAGAACCGCGACCGACGCGACCCTTCTTCGCCTTCTCCCTCGCCGTCTTGCCGACGCGTCCTCCACCCTTGGCGAACTGACCACCCTGAGGAGCTTCCTTGGCTCCACCAGCACGACGGCGAGATCCACCTGATCTTCCTCGAGCCATTACACGCGTCCCTTCGGCGAGCCCCACGACTTGCGCCACGGGACCAGCGAGCATCGGTCGTTCGGGTGAATCGGCGGACCCTGGACTCCACCCATGAAAACAGCGTTGAGCGGCAGGACGACCTCGTCCAGTGAGGCGCAGACGCGACACACTCGCTTGTCGTTCGCGGCGTCCCACATCTTGAGCCACCCCGGATCGTCCTCGTTGGCGATGCGGAGGGACTCGAGCTGCGACTCGGTGTATGCGTTGACCAGCTCGGTGCGAACGAGCCGCTCTGCGTCCGAGCGCGAGCGGAATAGGTTCTTGTCGGCGATGGCGTCGGCGATCGCCGTGGGTCCCTTCTTGCTGAGGGCGATCGCGCGACCAGCTCCGAGGATGCGCGTGGTCAGCTCGCCGACCGTCTCACCCTTGATCACGCCGACCGCGAGCTCGTTCCTGATCCTGCGACCCACGGCGTCGGCGTATCTGTCCGACTTCGACTGGAAGCGACCAATCATGGTTCGCTTCATGTTGGTCAGCACTTTCGCGACAGGAATGTTCAGCGTCCCAACTGCCCCGCTAAACTTCTTCTCGCCCTTGTTGACCATCGTCTCGAGCTTCTTGGCGCCGACCTTCGTCGCCTTGGTCGCGCCCTTCCCGAGTTCCTTCATGGTCGCAGAAGGAAGCTCCTCCTCGGCGATGGCGATGACGTCGTTCAGCTGTGCGAGCAGAGCGCGATGCTTGTGGAGGCTGTACTCGCTGCTCGCCTGCTCGCCCTTGAGGAACTTGTGAAGCGCACGAGCAGTCTTCTCCCGGAGCTCGTAGAGCTTCGGCATGATCTCGCGAAGCTCGGGATCACTGAGGGTGATCACGGCCTTGCGATTCTCCTTGACTGCGTCGCGGAACGACATCTTTACTTCTTCGACAGGACCTTGCGGAGCTTGACGAGTCGCTTGGACTTCCCGGGCGACTTCGCCTTGGGCTTCTCCCGCCCGGTGGTCGCGTACTTGTCGAGGTAGCTCTTCTTCAGTCGGCCCTCGTACTTCTCCTCGGGCTCACCGTCCAGCTCCGTCGGCACGTGGAGCGACTGACCTGGTGCGAGCTTAGACCACTCCTCCTCGATCTCGTCGCGGTACTCGAGCATCTCCTCGTCGTACTCGAGGATGCTGTCCTCGACGGAGATCTCGCCGGCGACGTCGTAGATGATGCGCTGCTGAACGTGACCGCTGATGCTCATGTGATCTCCTTCACGGGCTAAAGCCGCCGCCCGAGCCCCATCCGGTGCTCATCGCGAGAAGCGCTGCGACGCTTGACTTCTTCTTCTTCTTCTTCCTCTTCGGCACAGTGTGATCCTTGCTCTTCGACTGGCCGATGAGTTTGGAGCCGCTCTCCTGGAGCTTCGGGGACTGCTTCGGCTTCTTCGACTTCTTCTCCTTGAAGCTCGGCGCGGACCCGCGCTTGACAAACGCGTCCCAGTGCTCCTGACTGTGGATCTTGAGACCGCCCTCCTTCGTGTACGACGCGACCTTCGTCGGCGGCCGACCGAACGGCTGACTGTTGTCGTGCAGCGTGAACTCGTCGAAGACGCCGCGCTTGATGCCCTCTTGAACCGTGCGGCTGACGTCGCGGTGAGCGTCGCGAATGTACTGCTCCGGAACAACGCGACCGTAGGAGTCGCTCTTCGGGTCGGCGGCGCGAGCGTTCGAGCGCTTGACCGCTTCCTCCACGTCGACGGTCGCGTAGCTGGCGACGACACGCTTCGCTCCGTTCTCCCTCCAGGTGTTAATCCGCTTCTCGAGGTTGTCGATGCCGTTGTCGCCAACGGTGTCGAACACGACGTCGTGTCCACCGTTGAGCGCCTTGTGAGCGGTCTCCTTCGCCATATGTGAGGACTCCTCGTGAGCGAACGCAGCGGCTCGGTCGTCCTTCGCCTTCTTGCCAGCCTCGTACTCGGGGATGTGCTCCTTGGCTCCGTCCGCGTTCACGTGAGCAGCCTTGCTCGCGCCAGGGATGGCTAGCTCCGGGTTCCTGAGCAGAGCCGACGACTTGCCGGACGCAGGGCCTCCGCCGGTCATGTAGACGGTCGGCGCCTCGTGCTTCGGGAGGTCCTTCGTGATGACGCTCTCCTCGTAGGCTTTGTGGACCCTGTTGACGCGGTCCTTGTCCCATCCGTTCGCGGTCTTGAAACGCTCCTCAGTGTCCTTGTGACCTCGCGATTCTCCCTGCCACTCTGGCGCCTTCGCCGCCTTCTTCGCGAACTTCTCGGCGGTCTTCTGGTAGTGAGCTTCCTTGCCGCCTCGAGCTGTGTGAACCGTGCCGTCGGCTCGAGTCACCGTGGTGAAGGAGCCGTACTGATCTTTCCCGCGTGTGATCTTGTCGCCCGGCTGATGCGCGAACTTCTCCGGCTTCGGCTTCTTCTCCTTGGCCGCCTCGAGTTTCGTGCCGAGCATGGGGTCGCCCTTGATGAACTCTGACCTCTTCAACGCAGCCTTCTTGCTCGCGGCCGTCCCGTGCGTGATCCTCGCCATCGCAGAGTTGTGACCGTCGGCGGCCTTGATCGCCGCCTTCGCGTCGAAGCCGCCTCCGGCCTTCAGCATGTGACCGTGGGACTGCTTCGCTAGCGGATGGCTCTCGCCAACCGCCTTCACGACCTTGGCGTGAGCGACTCGAGCCTTCTTGGCGGCGAGCGCCTCGGCGACTCCACGCTCCGCACCGGACAGCTTGCTCGCCTCAGCGTGCTTCTTCTCCCAGAACTTCGCGCGCTGAGTGTAGCGCCTCGCAGTCTTGAGGCTCTTCTCGTCGGGAGCACCTCCTCCGCCTCCACCACCGGATCCTCCGCCTCCGCCGCTCTTCTTGACGATCGCCTCCTTCGCCTTCGCGATGCGCTCCTGACGAGCGAGCTTCGCCTTCGACGGTCCCGCCGTGATGCGACCTCCACCCGGTGCGAACTGACCGCCGAGGCGACGCTCGATGATCTTGCCAGCGCGACCACGCTTGCCCATTTCACTTGCCTCCCTTTGCGAACGGATTCTTGCCCTTCTTTGAAGGCGGAGCCTCCTCGTCCTCGGCGAGCTCCTCGTCCATCTGCTCCTCGGTCAGCTCGTCAGGCTCGTCGGGGTCGTCCTCGGCAAACGGATCCTCCTCGGCCATCGGGTCCGGCTCGGGCATCATGAACTGGTCCTGCGTGATCGCGGACTTCAGCTCCTCCTTGATCTTCTCCTTCGTCTCGGACGACGCGTTGTCGCCGAGGTGCGCGGAGGCGAGGGCGAACTTCTGCTCGATCTGGTACGTCGCGGACGGGATGTCCAGACCCTCGACCATGACGGACTGGTTGATGAGCGCCTCAGCGTCGGTGACGTTGAAGTGCTGATAGCCGATCAGCTCGGGCGGCTCCTCGTCCATGCCGCGACCAGCCGCGAGCAACTCGGCGAGCGCGTTCGCCATGGTGACGAGTTGCTTGCCGATCGCGCCGAGCACGATCTCCTGCGCGACGCTGTCCTGGCGCTTGGAGTCGGCGGAGCGGCGAAGCATGGCGCCGGACGTGTCCTGCGCGAGCGCCATCTGCGCGACCACGCGAAGGATCGCGTCGCGAAGGTCCTGCAGAGCATTGCGACCGACGTCGGCTCCCTGCATGTTGGGACCCACGAACTCAGCGCGGTCCTCGTTGCCGCGAACGTGAACCTCACCAGGTGATCGAGTGCGCTTCGCTCGGTTCGGGTCCTGCTGCGACTCGCTGACGACGGTGTCGATGCCGGCGATCTCGGGACCGAGGAACTCATACAGCTGCTGATAGTTGAACTGCGACCACTGGAACGACTCGCCGTTCTGTCGATTGAAGTACGCGCGACACAGCGACTCGATGATGTCGCCGACGTGGAGATGCGAGCCGTCCTTCTGGCAGAGGCTCAGGCGAACCCACGGCACGCGACCGAAGGAGTGCGATCCTGTCTGCCTCGGTAGGATCACAGTCTCCTCGCCTGGCATCGGCTGATCGCGACGCTCCTCGACGACGTACTTGATCCACTCGGTGTCGGTCCAGATGGTCCAGGTGTGAACCTTCGTGTCGCGAGGCTTCGTGAAGTCCGCTCCAGGAGTGTCGCACGTGTACGTACGGACCCAGAGGAACTTCCCGTTCTCCTCCTCCCAGTCCGTCACGCACTCCGTCCCCCACGAGATGACGTAGGCACGTAGCGACCCGTCGTCCTCCTGCTCCTTGAGTGACGACGGTGGGGGAGCGTCTAGGTCCTCGGCCGGTAGATCGGCCTGGAGCCACGACCATCCGCAGACGAGAGCCTCGACTCCAGCATCGCGAGTCACCTTGTCGAACGAGCGCCGATTCGAGCCGTCGTCGGACAGCGCGGTCGCGTTGTCCATCAACTCCTTCCAGTACTCGTCGACCTCCTTCTCGACCTCCTCGACCTCCTCGACCTCCTCGACCTCCTCGATCGGGTCGTCGTCCACCTCGTAGTCGAGCGACTCGTCCTCTTCGCCGGACAACTCGTCCAACTCGACGGCGTCCTCGCCCTCCATCGCGGCTAACTCGGCCTCGGCCTCGGCGATGAGGTTCTTGGCACCCTCCTTCGAGGACTTGACCTTCTCCTCGGTCTGGACGTTGATGCGGATCGGGTCCTGCGCGAGGCCAGCGCTGATCTGGTTGATCACCAGTGCGAAGATGTTCTCGTAGTACGCGCGCCTCTTGCGCTCGGCGTACACACCGGGCTTCTCGTGCGTGTACTTCGGGAACACGTTGTCGAGAATGGCGTCGTTACCGAGAAGGTGCTGACCTCCCCGGTACAGAGCCTTGAGCGTCTTCACCTGCGCGAGGTTCAGCGACGGATGGCACTGACGAAGGCGCTTCAGCTGGATGCCGCGCTGATCCTGCCCGGTGGTTCCGGGTCCTGGTGACGGACCCTGCTGAACCTGGCCGAGCATCGGCGGTTGATTGTTCCCGTATTCCATCGCGGTGATTCCTCGCTGAGTTAATCGCGCAGCGACTCGAGCCGACCGTTGTGAGCGGCGACGCGGATCTGTCCGGCGGTCTGTCGGTCGGGTTGGATCGACTCTGGGATCTTCTCGAGCGGAAGACAGTGGAGGCGATCGTCGACTACGGTGCAGCGGACGAGCAGCGGAACGTCCTGCCACCATCCCACGAGGTCGGCGTTCGTCGCGCCGATCACGACAGGCTTGTGGAGCTTGATGTCGCTGGACAGCGGACCGGTTCCCATGTCGAGAAGCAGCTGAAGAATGATGCGCGGACGCGCAACGAAGGCGAAGCCTCCGGACCGAGGGTCGCGGGAGTACTTCGCCTTCGTCTCGGCGGCTAGGAGCTGGAGCTTGATCCGCGGATCGAGCTTCTGCCGGTCGATCGTGTCCATGCGGTCCACGCCGACGACGTCGTCGATCTGTCTCGGTGTTCCCTTGTCGCTGCTCATGACTTCTTGCTCCTCAGCACGTGTATCAGCGAGCATCCGTTCCACAGCGTGGCGCCGAGGTAGATGCCGCTCTTGGTCAGCGCGGTGGTGACCGACGTCAGCGCGAGTATGACGAGCATGACCCAGAATGTGATCACGTCGTCGCGCTTGCTCCAGCTGAAGTCGACGTACGACCTGCGCTTCCGCTTCATCAGAATCGCTCCAACTGATTGATCCTCTTGACCGCGTTCGCGATCACGTGTCGGCCGAGTTCGGTGATCGTCACCTCGACGACGTGCGTCCTGCCGACGCGCTTGACCGTCACGTACCCTTGACGTGCGAGCCAAGCTCTCGTGACGCGAGGTACGACGACCTTCTCGCCTCTGTCGAGCTTCGACAGGACGTTGAACTGAGCCTCGCTGAGAACGTACGGCATCGTCTACTTCTGCTCGCGCTGAGCCAGCTCCTTGCGGATGCGCTCGCGCACCTCGTCGGTAATGACGGTGCTCCCGGGCATCTGCGCGACGGTCCCGTTGACGTCGTTGACGACGATGGTCGCAGTCAGCTCGTGTGCGACGAAGTTCGGGGTCGGCTGATCCTCGCCGAAGATCACGTCGGCGATCGGCCCGAGTGTCTCGTCGAGTGTACGCGACGGAAGCGCTTCGTCCGTGGACGAGAGGATCGCCTCGACGATCGGCTCGACCTTCGCGTCGCTCGTGTCGAACTCGACCCACTTGTGACCGTTCCAGAACCTCACTGCTCACCGCCGACGCAGAACGGACACTTGGCGAAGGTGCATCCCACCTTACCGACGAACTTCTCGTGCTCGGCTCGGCCGATCTCGCGGATGCGCTTGATGTCCTCAGCCTCGATCTCCTCTGGCGTCATGCGACGGACGGGCTCGGTGCGTCGCAGCTTGACGTCCTCGACGACCTGGATGGAGGTCAGCTCGACCTCCTCAACCACGAGGTTGACGGTGGCGACAGCCTTGCGTCCGTCGACGCGAAGCACGAGGCCGAGGCACGGGAGGCGAACGAGCGTCCCGTCCTCGAGCTTCGCCATGACGCTGATGTCCTGACCGCGCGACGGGTGATCGTCGCTCATCAGCTCGGGCTGCGAGCCAGCGCGTCCACCCTTGATGACGATCTGGCAGGACTTAGTCCTCATGAGCAGCTCCTGACTACAAGCGCCATCGTCCACATGACGACAACCACGATTAGAGCACACGTCATGGACCGACGCTCGCTCACCGCTGATCTCCAGCAACCATGTCGGTCAGGAGCGTCAGCTGCTGTTGGATGTTCGCCAACTCGTGATTGACATGCGACACGATGGACTCGGCGACACAGCGCAGACGAGTGCAGACGTGGCACTTGCACGATGCGACGTTGCAGCTGGTCGGAGCCAGCAACGTCTTCGCCCTCACGTCGGCGACCTCGAGGACCGACTCGAGATTGATCATCACACACCTCCGCTCGCGTAGTCGCTCTCGGTGATCTTGGGAACGCCGCGATAGAGCGAGTTCCAAGCATGAGCGCCGGCGTCCACCTGGTCGTCGTGGGTGTCGTTGTTCCCTGTGAAGCGCTGGAACTCGTCGATGAGCACCTCGGCCCACGGAGCGTCCATCGGCACCATGACGCGACCGTCGTTCCACGCCGCGGCGAGTGCCATCGCTCTGGTGTACTTGTCGCGCGCAGTGTCGGTGATGTCGAGGACGCGAAGCTTCGGGTCGATGGCTCGCAGCGACTGCGGAACGGCCTTGAAGCCGCTGACGGCCTCGCACACGATCATCAGCTTGCGACGGTATTGGAGCTGACGCGCCATCTCGACGAGCTTGGGGATCTCGATCTGCTGACGAACGACGTCGACGATCCACATCCGCGTGTTGATGCCGAAGCCTTCGGTCGCCACGGTCATCAGCACGGACCAGTCGGCGCTCGTCTTCGCAGTCGCGGCTGGATCGATGCTGATGCATCCGCGCTTGCCCTCCCACTTGAAGTCCTTGAGGCTGAAGCGCGACGGCTCCTTGAAGACCTGCGTTCCCTCTGGACGCGGCTTCCCCTGGTACATCGCGTTGAAGATGTGATCACCGAGCGTCTTCTTGATCTCGGCGAGGTGACCGTCGTGTCCGCAGATGTCCTTGTCGCTGCAGATCTCGTACGGGTACTTCTCCGGCCACGCGACCTCGCCGAGCTTGCGGCCGAGGATGTCGGGGACGACGTCGCACACCGACGGAATGGAGATCTTGTCCCACTTGAGGTTCTTGTCGATGAACCCGATCAGGTCGTCCACGTGCCACCGAGTATGCAGCACGATGATGGATCCACCCTGCAGACGAGTGAACGCGACCGCCTTGAAGCGCTCGATGACCGCGTTGTTGATCGCCTGCGAGCGAGCGTCGCGCATCTCCTTGTACGGATCGTCGTAGATGGCGAGGCCCGGAACGCGCTTTCCGGTGATCGCACCCTGAGCGCCAGCGGCGATGAGTCCGCCACCCTGAGGCGTGAGCCAGAAGCTCGCGGCGTTCACGTCCTGCGACAGCGTGGACCCGGCAGCTTCGAGCGTCTCCTTGCAGATGCGCGACTTCGTCCGGGCCTGAGCGTCGCTATAGGTGATGTACGCGCACAGATCGCCCGGGGACTTGTCCGGCGAGAGCCACCATGCGATGGAGCGAAGGAGAGCTGTCGTCTTCGCGTGACCCGGACCCATGTCGAACACGATGCGGATCGGCTTCAGGCGAGCGTACTCGATCACGTCGAGGATCGGCTGAAGGTGCGCCGGCGGAGGCTCGTGCGGCGCGACGCGCACCATGAAGTCGCGGATCGACTCGCCGCCGACGAGCTGGTTCGCCGCGCGGTAGAACTGGATCTGCTCCTCGGGCGGGAGGAGCTTGATCCAGGACTGGTCGAAGCCGTCGAAGAACGTCTCCTTCGCGTTCTTCCCGCGGATCGAGTTGACGCGCTGATCAGCCACGCACGACTCCAGCTTCGCCTCGAGCCGATTGATCTTGCGTGACGCGCCGACCGTGACGGTCAGAACCACGACCATCGTGAGCATCAGCGCGATGAGACCGGCCCGACAGTCTGCGCATCGGGTGGAGCACGAGCATCGACGCGCCGACACTCACTTCTTCTCCCGCAAGTCGATGACCATGCTCTTGGATCCCCCGTTCGAGTGACCGTTCCCGTTGACGACTTGACCAGTCGGCCCAATCATCAGCATCTCCTCACTGGCACCATCGTGAAGCTCCCTCACGGCGACGTCGATGTCCACGACCTTGGCGACTCCGCCCGGTGGTAGCTCCGGCTTCGGTACGCCTCGCTCGGCCAGCTCTCTCGCCTTCTTCATCAGTGCGCCGAGTGTCTCGCGTGCCGCGTTTGTGATGACGCCGCCGACGATCTTCTGCTCGAGGCTCCCCTCGATCGGCTGATCCAGAGCGTCCAACTTGACGAGGGCGTTGAGCGCCGCGAGCGCCTCCTTGATCTTCCCGGCCTTGATGGCGACGCGGTACACGTGGTTGAACCGCTGGCGAATGACGTCGCGCTGATCGCGCGTGACGTCCGCCGGCACACCGTCGAGTCGCCACGCCTTCAGGATGATGCGCTGGACGTCCTCGAACTGCTTGAGCGGGACGCCTATCTCGAGGGTCGCCCACGTTCGGTTCGACGCCTCAGTGTGACCCTCGAGCATCCGCTGCTCGAGCAGACCGGCGAACTTGACGAGGTTCGACGGGATCTCGTCAGGCGACGAAGCGTCGTCGGCTGTCGCCGGTGTCGCTTCAGTGGTGTCGCCTGGCGGAAAATCCTCCACCGGCCGACCCCTAGCATGGAGAGAAACGGAACGCAAGGAATTTCGCAAAAAATCGTGGAAGTCCTTGTAACTGCTGCGTTTTCCGTCTGCCGAGATGACGCGTAGGCGAGGTCGCCCCCGCTCGCCCATGGTGTTCGGCTCGGCGGAACCTTCTGCAGATCCTTCGGTCGTCGACCCGAGGGTGCGCCGTGCGCTATTTACTAACCTTAGATTATATCTATGAATGATGAAGAAGAAGTAGTAATAGAGGGTTTCGGGGTGGGGGGTCCAAGGATAGGCCGCTAGGTATGCACCGCGCACTTTGCAAGAGGACACGTCATCTTTCGCACAGTCACCGACCACCGGGCTTTCAAAGAATTGCACCATCAACGCTTGCAAACGCTTACAGCTTGTGTTACTATCGGCCTCTTTTCGCTGAGGAGGAGACGTGAGCTTCCGTCATCCCGGTTTCAGCGTTGGGTTCTACAACGGACTTCTCGCCGTTGTGGAGCTTCACCGCTCCATCAACCTGTACATCTGCGAGTGCAAGTGTGGACGCCGCGCGGTCGTTCCGCTTCGCGTTCTGTGCCGAACCAAGAACGCGATCTCGTGTGGACCGCAATGCGGTCTCGAACCGACGCAATGGTCGCTGAATGAGAACGAGAGAAGAATCTTCGCTAACGTGCGCTGCAACCTGACGCAGTGGCGACTGAGGGGCGACAAGCCTTTGCTCGGCGACACCGTCGTAACGGACCCGCTCACACTCAAATGATCGAGCCACAACATCCCACTCAACACGACTACGTCGCCGACATCTGCCCAGTTTGCGGCGTGAAGTGTCCGCACGGGGAGATGCTCGCTCGCCGCGACGGCAAGAAGCGCGGACCCAAGCCGAAGCCTCACTCCAATCGCCGAAAGCTGACGGTCTACATCAGCCGATCCCTCGAGCTGGCGATCCGAGCGCACGCTCCGCATCTCGAGACGTCCGCGTGGATCCGCGAGCATCTCGAGTCCATGTTCCCGAACCACCGGGCCGACGCCGAGCGACTGGCGCGCGGCGAGACGCAGACAGAGGACGACAAGTGAGCACCGACAGCCTTCAGCCGAACTTCAGTCAGTCCGTCGCGTTCCTCCGTCTGCTCTACCCGAGCGGTCCCTGGATGCTCACCGCGATCTCCGTCGACAAGAAGGGGATCGACGCGCGCACCTTCGGCGACGACCAGACGCCGCCGGACGAGGAGGAGGTGCTCGCGTGGCTGAACCTCCACAAGAACCGAAACCTCTACTACAGCGTCAATCAGCCGACTGACTCCGCTCGCGACAAGCGCAAGCTCAGCAAGACGGACGTTCGCCGCGTTCACTATCTCCACGTGGACGTCGACCCGCGAGCCGGGGAGGACGTCGCGTCGGAGCAGGAGCGCATCCTGAGGGCGATCGAGTCCTACCACGTCAAGCCGACGTTCGTCGTCTTCAGCGGCGGAGGATACAACGCTCTGTGGAAGCTCGCGTCACCGATCGACGTCGCGGCGAACTCCCCGAGTCCGGAGGAGACGATCGCCCGAGCCATCGACGTGGAGCGTCGCAACTGGCAGTTCGAGCTAGACTTCAACACGCCGGATCACTGTCGGGACGTGAGTCGCATCCTGCGACTCCCGGGCACCCTGAACCGGCCGAACGCAGAGAAGATCGCGAAGGGTCGCACCATCGCGCTCTCCAAGATCCACTCGACCAAGCTCGGCGACGACGGGAAGCCGCAGACGTACGAGTACGGCTTCTTCGTCGCGACACCGGCCGTCCAGTCGAACGTGTCGGCGTCGACCACGGGAGGTGCTCGCGTCTCGTCGAACGTCGAGCGCGTCGAGTCGCTGGACCACGTGCGCGGCACGAACGACCTGCCGATCCCCGAGTCGCTGAAGGTGGTCATCGCCCAGGGTTTCGACCCGACCGACCCGAAGAAGTGGGAGGGCGATCGCTCGTCCGCGCTGTTCTGGGTCGTGTGCGAGCTGGTCAGGCTCGGCGTGCCGGACGCCGTGATCCACGGCGTCATCACCGACAGCCGCTTCGAGATCAGCGCGTCCGTCCTCGACAAGGGGAACGGGACCGCGCGCTACGCACTCCGGCAGATCAGCCGCGCGAAGGACAAGGCGGACGAGAACGGCGAGATGCTCGAGCTGATGAACTCGCGCTTCGCCGTCATCCTCGACATGGGAGGCGCCCCGATGGTGATGATCGAGCCGAGCGGCTCGGTGGAGGAGGCGACGTTCCAGGCGTTCCGGCCGTTCAAGGACCGCATCAAGAACTACCCGAAGGTGCCGACAGGCGTCAAGGGTAAGGAGCTCTCCGCCTTCGACTGGTGGACGAGTCACCGACGTCGCCGCGAGTACAAGCGCGTCGTCTTCGAGCCTGGACTGGACGTGCCGGACTGCTACAACCTGTGGACGGGCTTCGCGGTTCAGCCGACTCCCGGCGAGGCTCACCTTCGCTACCTCGAGCACGTGCGCGACAACATCTGCGACGGCGACGAGCGGTGCTACGACTACCTCGTCAAGTGGATGGCGCGCGTGGTCCAGTACCCTCGGACGCAGTCGATGGTCGCCATCGTTCTTCTCGGCGACAGAGGCACCGGCAAGAGCGTCTTCACGCAGTTCTTCGGTCGGCTCTTCGGCGCTCACATGTTCGTTGTCAGCGACGTGAACCAGCTCACGGGCAGGTTCAACGGACACCTGTCCACGTCGGTCTTCGTCGTCGCCGAGGAGGCGTTCGACATGAGGGAGAAGCGACACGAGTCCGTGCTGAAGGAGCGCATCACCGGGGCGCGGACCGCCGTCGAGCGGAAGCAGCGCGACATCATCCAGCTGCCGAACTACTCTCACATCGTGATGACGTCCAACAACGAGCGCGTCGTGCCGGCGGGCGATCACGAGCGACGCTTCATGGTCATGCGCGTCGGCAACGCGCGGCGACAGGACAGCGAGTACTTCGGCAAGATCCTGGCGGACATGGAGGGCGATGGTCCGGCCAACCTGCTACACTACCTGCTCCGCGTCGACCTGAGCGGCTTCAACGTCGGCGATCCGCCGAAGACCGCGGAGCTTCGGCTTCAGCAGGAGCACTCCATGTCCTATCACCTGGACTGGCTCATGTCGAAGCTCCACGCTGGAGTGTGGATCGACGGGCGAGAGAAGTGGATCGGCCCGGTGCGCAAGAAGCTCCTGTGGGAGTCGTACCGCAATCACGTGACGTCGCTCGGCGCGAAGGCGATGGGCGAGCGAGCGTTCCACAACTTCGTCATGCGCGAGCTACCGGGCACGATCGATCGGCAGATCTACGGCGAGCAGGCTGGCGACCGACCGATGGCGTTCTTCTTCCCGCCCCTGGAGCGGTGCAGACAGATCTGGGACGAGAGGCGAGGCTACAAGTCGGACTGGAGGGACCCGAGCGTCCAGGAGCAGGGTGACGCCAAGGTGATCCCGCTGCCGGGGACGGTGTTCGAGTGAGGATTTCGACATGAGGATTTCGACATGAGGATTTCGACATGAGGATTCCGACATGACGTTCCAGGAGTTCTGTCTCGACCTTAAGCGATGGCGCGCCGAGGAGGGACCTCGCGCCGTCGACGTGTGGTTCGAGAACGGTCAGCTGAAGGTGAGGTTGAGGAAGCTGCCGGAGCGACGACGATGACGATCGACTTCGACGTCGTCAGCAATCGCGATCCGGAGTACGTCGCCGCCATCCGCTCGCACTACACCGAGTCGGGTGGAGCGCCGGTCGGCAAGAAGCTGTCGCTCAGGATCCGCGATCACGGCGAGCATCGCGGATGGATCGGGCTCGGCGAGCCGTCGTACAAGCTCGCCCCGCGTCGGCGCCTCGGGCTCGAGGATGCTCGGCCTCTGCCGCTGACCGTGTGCTGCTTCATCTACAAGCTCGACGAGCCTGGACCGACGAGCGCGAGCGACATCCTCAAGGCTTGGCATCGCGTCGTCCCGAGGTGGTGGAGCATCCTGTACGGATGGGAGCCGATTCACTTTGAGACGATGGTGGACCCGAGCAAGATTCGCGAGAAGCAGAATCCCGGAGCCTGCTTCCGCCGAGCGGGATACAGACCGCTCGGCATGACGACCGGACGCAGCGCTCGCCGACCGTCGGGTCACAGCCGAGGTCCGCGCCACTGGATCGACGGAACGCCGAAGCTGGTCCTGTATCGTGGACCGCTCCGCAGACTGGTCGGCTCTACCGCTACCGGAACGTCAGGAGGCGTGTGATGTCGAATGCTATCGTGGAGAAGCTGGTGGACGCGCAGGAGGAGATCTATCGCCTCACCGGCGAAGTCCTCGTTCTGTGCGCGAAGGTGTCGGACGAGGACTTCGACCTGATCTACGCGGAGTATCTGCGTAGACCGAAGCCGTACCTCTACATCAAGTCGTTCGAGTTCAACGTGAACGGCGGACGCATCTGCATCATGCGACAGACGGCGACGATCGTATGAAGCCGCCGAAGCTCAGTGCCGAGGGTCAGGCGACGTACGACGCGCACCAGGTGCGTCATCACCTTGATGACTTCGAGAACGCGGCGCGTGCCGAGCACGACGCGACAGGTTCGACGATGGCTGGCGACATGATCGAGTTAATCGCCGAGATCAAGAGACTTCGTGTCGCGCTCGTTGAGGCGTGCGATATGACCGCGTTCTGGTCTGCTCTGGCCAGATCTCGTCAACGCGGTGTTGGTCGAGACGAACGATTCGACGCTGACCACGTTAGGCTGACCGAGCTGCGCAAGCTCGCGCCGCGCTCATGAGCCATCTCGAGAATCACGACCCAGGTGACGAGCATCCGCAGCGCGCGTGGGATCGCGGCACGCTGATGAGCCGCGTGCTCGACTTCCTGCTCGCACACCCGGGCAGACAGTTCACGCCGACCGAGATCGCCGACGAGTTGGACTCGGCGCGAAACACGATCTACAAGTGTCTGACGCGACACGAGAAGCGCGGACGCGTCAAGCATCACGGATACGGACGCTGGAGCGTCTAGATAAAACCAGAGAAATGGAGAAAGAACTGTGAGAGACATCAAGATTCCTACACCGAACGCCGAGGCCCTCGCCATTCTCGCCAAGGCTGCTGACGCCTACGAGAAGCTCGCCGCCGCGCACGAGGTCGCGGCCGACTTCGTCCGCACCTACGCTCAGCACGTGCGGAAGGGCGACGGATTGAGGATGCTCGAGATCCGCGAGCAGCTGAATCGCGTGAGCATCTCAGACGACGAGGCTGTCGAGCTTCTGCGCGCGACGAAGATCGTCGATCCCGCGTGGGCCGACGCCGTCAGCCGCGTGGAGGTGCTGCACAGGATCGGGAGCATGAGCGTCGCCGAGCTGATCAAGGCAGGTATCACCCACGCGCTCGGGTGCGAGGTGGCGAGGGAACCTCGACCGGGTCGCGAGGTCGGTTCGTGGAGGCCCGAAGCTCCGGGCAACGCGTCCTCGTCCTGCGAGGTCTGCAACGCACTCGAGAGGCGCGCCGAGCAGGTGATGCGCGATCGCGGACGGTGAGCGAGCACCTCACAAGAGAGACGCGCTACCTCCTCGAGCGCTTTCGACGAGGCGACGTGTACGTATATGATCTGGACGCGCGCATCACGCATCGCTCGCCGCAGATGGATCGCTACAGCAGCGAATACTCAGCTTTTCGGCCGACTGCGCGACATGAGGTGACGTTCGCCGAGCAGAGTCGACCGCGGGACATGAGCGTCTTTGGAATGACGTACGCGCAGCGTTTGGACGCGCTGCTCGAGACACGAGTCGCGCAAGTCGTCCACACGAACCACGTGTGGGAGGGTCGACGCGGTAGCCACTGCTTCACCGTCACGATCGAGATGGACGTGGACGCGCACCGATGGCTGGAGGAGGCTATCGTTGAATACAGATCGGGGAGGGAGCGGGAGTTTCGGCGCGAGGTCCAGGGTCGGTTCGTCCCGCACGAGCCTCGCCCGGTGCGTGCGCCGAGACCCGAGCCGATGAGGCCGATCGAGTTAGAGCCGTACGGCGCGAACATCAACATCAATCGTATCGCGGGGATCACGATGGATCAGCAGGTGGAGCGCCTCAGGGAGGCGATGACCGTCGGCTTCGACCCAGGTGCTCCGTCGGGCGACGACACGGTTGATGCGCTGATGTACGTTCAGCACGCGATCCGCGGACAGCGAGCGGATGTGACGATCGTCGACGATCCGAATCAGGTTATGGTTCGCGGCCTGAATCCAGACGGTACGGAGGAGACCGACGAGCAGATGAGGCAGCGTGTTCGGGGATGGTATCGGTCGCACATGCCGACGCACGAACGACCAGTTCACTACGTTGCCGGAGCAGCGCGCGAGCACGAGGCTTATCTACAGATGTGCCTCGGTCTTCTACGCGACATCATCTGCGTCGCCGCGAAGGTGTGGTGGCTCTCAATCGACGACTCGACGAAGCGCTTCCTGATGTTGGAGCACGACACCGAGCCGCGAAAGGTCGTGGATGAGACGGCGCTCGAGAAGGACGACGCGGACGTTCGCTTCAGCCTTCTCGAGATTCACGACAAAGGTGTGATGTGAGGCGACGCGTCAGCCCGTGGTGCGTCCCGGACAAGTGGCGATACGTCGAGAGCAAGTTTCCCGGCGCGTACGAGGCGTGGACTCGCTGGCCGAGCGTCGAGCTGACTCGCGGCGACGTGCTCGGCACGACAGGCAAGCCAACGACCGCGGTCTGCTCGGTGCGCTTCCTCGTCGTGCCGGGAGGATATCGTCACTATCGGTACGACGATCGCGCCAAGAGGTGGGTCGATCGATGAGCGAGCGTCGAGTGTTCACCTTCGGCGACTTCGATCTCATCCACGTCGGCGTCGTCAAGCTCCTCAGGTTCGCCGCGCAGGAGTTCGCCGCGTCGGGGACGGAGGTCGAGCTGACCGTCGCTCTGCGAACCGACGAGGTGATCGACTGTCAGCGGCGCGAGCGACTTCACACGTTCGAGGAGCGTCTCGAGATGCTGAGCATGATGCGACACGTGAGCTTCGTGCGACGACTCGAGGACGAGCTGCCGATACAGATGCTGATCGACATGTATCGCGTCGCGAATGGACCGCACGTGATCGTCGAGCCGACGACTCGGCTCAAGGGAAGAACAACCGACCTGGAGATCGCCGTCGGGGCGTATGGAGGCATCGTCATTCCGTACGACACGACGCACGACAAGGCTCACTACTGGAGCCTTCGCGCCTTCAGGGATCGCAGCAAGACGATGAAGAAGCTGAGAAGGAAGGTATGAGCGAAGAACCAAAGACGACCGACTACTGCGCGCGATGCGGCGAGTCACCGGAGAGCGGCTCGCATCTACCGCACGGACACGAGTACGTGGATCCGCGCGTTCGTGATCCGGCCATCAAGACGAAGCAGTTCGCACATCAGGCGAAGCTCTACCTCGAGCAGCGGAACGCGAGGTTCTTCGCTCTACACTGGGAGATGGGTCTCGGCAAGACTAAGCTGACGATCGACGTCGCATCCCACCTCTTCCTCACCGGGCAGATCGACGCCGTTCTGGTCGTGGCTCCGAATGAAGTTTTCTTAAACTGGCTCCAGGAAGAGATGCCTCGTCACATGGCGGCTCCATACGTCGGCATGGCGGCGAGGACGAAGGGCTCCAAGTCCGAGCGGACCAGGATGAAGCAGCTGATGATGCTGAACCGGGACGATCCGGACTTCCGCGGGAAGCTCAGGTTCGTGTGCGTCAGCTACGACGGTCTGCGAGTCGAGGCGACGTGGGAGTTCGTCAAGAAGTTCGCGATGATCTATCGCACGATGATCATCGCGGACGAGTGCAGCCGCATCAAGAATCGCAACGCTCAGCAGACGAAGCGCGCGAAGACGCTCGCCGAGTACTGCCCGGTGAGGTGGGAGGTGACGGGAACTCCGGCCACGGAGTCGCCGTTCGGTCTGCACTCGCAGATCGAGTTCCTCGACCCGAACTTCTGGGCTCAGTACGGGCTTCGCTCGTACAGCGCGTTCAAGACGCGGTTCGGCGAGTTCGAGCTCAGGCGCATGGGGAAGCGAGTCTTCAACCAGCTGAAGCAGTATCGTGGTCTCGACGACCTTCGCCGCATGATCGCGCCGATCTCGTCGCGACTGCTGAAGGAGGACTCGGAGGTCGATCTCCCGCCGAAGCTGTACACGACGCGACGCTTCGACATGGCCGAGGAGCAGGCGAGGCTCTACGCGCAGGTGCGCGATCAGTTTCTCGCGGAGTTGGACGGCGGCATGATCCTCGAGGCGTCGCTCGCCGTGGTTCGCCTCACGCGACTCCAGCAGATCGCCTGCGGTCACGCGACCGTGGATCAGTACGAGTCGTACGACGAGACCGAGGACGAGGAGCTGGAGCGTCAGCTGAGTTTCGACGACTCGCCGAGGTGGGACGAGCAGGTTCAGCGACCGCTCAGCGTAGAGATCATCGAGGACGCTACGCGACGCGCTCTGGCGACGCCCGAGGCCGAGGCTGCCGCTCGTGCTCAGTGGGGCGACGGCGACGGCGAGGTGCCGAGGCTCGCCGGCTCGCAACTCGCGGAGCCTCAGTCGTACGAGGAGGTCTACGCGCGCGTACAGCAGGGGATTCAGGACGTCGCTGCGTCAGGTGAGTCAGGGAAGATGCGGACGGATCCGGTGATCGCCGAGGCCGCTCCACTGAAGTCGACGCGCAAGACCATCGACGTGATCCCGCCGAAGGACAACCCGCGTCTCAAGCTCCTGGTCCATCTGGTCGAGCAGGCGACGCAGAACTACGAGGTCGCGAGACCGAGGAAGGTGATCGTCTTCTGCCGCTTTCGTCGAGACGTCGACCTGATCGTCGAGCACCTCAACGCGCTCGGTTGCGAGGAGGATGACGACGAGGAGTTCGGGAAGAAGTTCGCCGATCGCCGAGGAGAGTTCGCGTTGAGGTACGACGGTGCCGTCAAGCACGGCGTTCGCCCGGGTGTCCTCAAGCGGTTCCGCGATTCAGCCGACCCCTCCCGCGTCCTCGTGGCGAACGTTCACGCGATGTCGATGGGCGTCACGCTGACCATCGCCAAGACGATGATCTTCTACAGCAACTCGTTCAGCCTCGAGAAGCGCCTTCAGGCGGAGGACCGCTTCCATCGCATCGGGCAGGACCAGTCGGTCCAACTGATCGACATCGTCGGCAACGGAACCGTGGACGAGCACGTGGTGAAGTCGATGCGCGAGAAGTTCGAGATTCAAACACAGGTCACCGGCGATCGCCTTCGCGAGTGGCTCAACATCAGGGGTGTGGAGTCGTGATCCTTCGGTGCAACATGTCTCAGGAAGACTTCAACGAGGCGATCTCAATCGCGACTGAGCGCGAGCTTCTCGACACCATCTTCGAGCAGCCGTTTCTGCTCGAGTCAGCACACTTCGTCGAATGCCGAAGGGTGATCGGCAGACGTCACGCCGAGTTGCTCGCGGCTCGCGGTAACGAGAAGTCGCTAGCCGAGGTCGTCGACGCCGCGATCCTGTCCGTCATGACCACGCACGATCACTCGGCGCTGTGGAGCCACGGGCGACTGGATCCGGAGGCGTTCCGCTCGGCGATGCGACGCGTGCTCGAGAACCAGCATCGACACCTGGAGAAGAAGTGATGGATCGGCTTCAGCAGAGCATCCTCGACGCCGAGCGCGCCGCGAAGGTCGCCGAGAAGCGAGCCGCTCACCTCGAGGCGAGGGAGGACGGATGGCGGAAGCACCTCCTGCAGATCGGCTCGAGCGATCCGCCGCCGGAGCCTCCTGCGCTGTTCACCTGCGACGACTGTCCGGCAGCGCTGGAGTGTCCGTCCGCATTCGACGACTATAACACGAACGGCGACTGTCTGGAGATGAAGTGATGCCGAGAGTCTACGTCATTCAAAACACGCACCGTCTCAATCGAGACACTCACACGCTCGAGCCGAAGTACGACTTCGACGAGGCGAAGCAGTTCGGTGACGTCGTATTCCTGTTGTCGCCGATGGCGAAGCCGCACGACCCGACGGTGATCAAGGAGTTGCGGGAGAAGCTTCGCGACATCACGACTCACGACTACCTCCTGCTCGTCGGCAATCCGTCGCTCATCGGTTTCGCGTGCGCCGTCGCAGCGGACGCTACCGACGGGCGGTTGAAGGTTCTCCAGTGGGACGGCAAGAACAAAGCGTACGTCTGCGTGAGCGCGAATCTTCGAGCGACCTTCAAGACGCGATGCAGAGTACACACGTTTGTCAACGACGTGTGTCGCGACTGCGGCATCTGCGAGGACGCGTAAAAGGCGTCTGCGACCAAACAGGCAAGAAAGAAAATTGCGCTCACCTATTGCGTAACGTGCCGTAACCTGCTATAGTCGCCCGAACCACGGTTGGCCTCCAACTTCGGCAGCTCTGCGACGAATGTGCGTCGGCGAGCGCCTCAGCGGGTCATCCCAGAAATGGAGTACTGAACAGTGAGTGTGGACAGAAAACCAGATCCGCGCAACAACGCGGACGACGCGTACGACGCATTCGTGAAGATGGGCGACAGCGAGTGGCAGGGACTGCTCCGCTCGCTCGCCGGCGGAGGCGTGCTGACCGAGGCTGAGACCGAGGGCTTCAAGCGCGCTCGCACAGAGCGCGCTCAGCTGTCGCGCACCGAGACGGTCGACGCGGCTCCGGTCATCCCGAACTACGCCGGCGAGGAGCTGCCGACTCCGCAGGACGCCATCCGGGCGCTCGGTCAGCTCGCCGCGAAGCAGGGTCTGCTCGAGCTGGAGATCGAGGATCTCGAGCAGCAGCTCAAGGACAAGAAGAAGGAGCTGGCGGAGTACGCCGAGAAGCTCGTGCCGACCGCGCTCGAGCAGATGGGGATCGGCGCCGGCTCCAAGATCAAGACCCTCGGTGGTCTCACCGTCGAGCTGAAGGAGGACGTTCGCGCGTCCATCCCGCAGGACCCGACGAAGCGTCAGGCCGCGCTGGACTGGCTCTACGAGACCGGCAACGACGGCATCGTCAAGCGCGAGATCACCATCAGCTATCCGCGCGAGAAGGCGAAGTTCGCCGACGAGCTGATGGACAAGCTGCGCGATATGGGCGTCATGGAGAACGCCTCGGTCGAGAACGACTGGGACATTCACAACTCGACGCTCGTCGCGTTCATCAAGGCTGAGCTTCGCGAGGGGCGCGAGGTGCCGATGAGCAACTTCGGCGCCTTCATCCAGAAGCGGGCGAAGATCAACAGGAGCGGTAAGTGAGCGCGCCGAAGACGAAGCCGTCGCTGACGGTTCTGCCCGGTGGGTTGAGCGCGCCGAAGCTCAGCGCGAAGTTCAAGGCGACGCTGCCGAAGCGAAGCCTCGCCAGGGAGGCTGTCTGGGACAGCGAGTTCGCTCGGCTCCAGCGACGCCTCGAGAAGATCGCGGCGCTGAAGCGCGGCGACGCGACCATCAAGAAGGTGAGCGTCGGTGGTGGATGGGTGAGGCGACACTATCGCGACCCTCACACACGATATCTGATCCGACTCCGCTCCGACAAGAAGTAAGCAGACAGCTCCCGCCGTCGAAGAGGGACGGGTTCGTCGGTTCGACTCCGACGGTGAGCGCGATGCTCCGGCTATCCAGCCGAGCAGGAACAACCGGGCGCGACAAGCTGGTCAGCGCTGCCGAATGGTCGGCGTGCGTTCGTCAGCCAGCATCCGGGACAAGCGAAGGTAGGAACATGACTAAGGAAACGACCGCGATCCAGAACCCCGACAAGAACACCGGCATCCAGATCTTCGACTACGGCGAGGACGCCGGTAAGGGATACGAGAACCAGTCCAAGGCGGACCTCTCGATGCCCTTCATCAACCTCCTCCAGTCGGGTTCCCCGCTGGTGAAGGACGGCAAGGCTCGAGCGGGTGACTTCTTCAACACGGTGACTCAGCAGATCTGGCCGCGCGAGACTGGTCTGCTCTTCGTTCCCGGCAGCACGAAGCAGATGTTCGCGGAGTGGGTTCCGCGGAAGCAGGGCGGAGGATTCCGCGGTCATCATCAGGTGAACGACGAGATCGTGCTGAACGCGATCAAGAACGCGGCGAAGTTCGGGAAGTATCTCACTCCCGAGGGCAACAACCTGAACGACACGTTCTACGTCTACGGTGCGCTCTGCACGGAGGACGGAGTCGCAGACTCCATGTGCGTGATCCCGTTCTGGTCGACGAAGATCCGGCCGTACAAGGCGTGGAACTCTCGTCTCCGCACGTTCAACATGCAGCACGGGAACAAGATCCCGCTCTTCGCGAACCTCGTGCGCATGACGTCGAGGGAGACGCAGAACAGCGAGGGCGAGTTCTACATCCCGGTGCTCTCGAGCGCCGATCCGCGTGGCATCGGCTACAGCTTGCTCGGTCCGGACGACGAGCGGTTCCAGATGGCGAAGGCTTGCGCTCAGCTGGTGATGAGCGGCGACGCCGACATCAACTACGGCAAGTCTCGCGAGGCCGAGGGCGACGACGAGGACGGCGAGAAGAAGGACGGCAATCCCTTCTGACCAGTCGGTGAGTGCGTTCCGACTCGCGCACCTCAAACGAGTCGGTGGTCAGCCTCACGTATGGGAACTCACGGTAGACGCCGTGACGGGGTTCGAGTACCCGGTGAGGCGCGATGAGCTACAAGTGGAGCATCGAGGTTCCAACGCGCGTCTTCAACGCGTACAGGACGGTAGCTGCGGTCTACTTTCGTCTGGCGGACAGGCCCGGGTGTCTGTTCTTCATCGGCGATGATGAGATCGTGGCACGTTGTGACGGCGGAGACAGCGGAGACGAGGATCAGCCGTGTTCATCGAGCGACTGAATCAGCTTCTGGTCAACTTTAGGGCTCAGTACGGCGTCAGCCACGCTGATCTCAGGAAGCACTCGTGCGTCGTCAGCGCAGACGGAGCCGTCGGTCTCATGCGCGAGGCGGCGAAGCACGTCGAGTTCAAGATGACGTTCCACGAGCGCATTCAGTTCGACTCGGACGACGACTCGCTGTTTCTCTTCGACGGAGTTCGCATCGTGCTTCGGCATCGCGCCACACCCGGGCATGCTTTCGTCGTCGAGACGAGCGAGGTCCCGAAGCGCGATTGCTGCGACTCAACCGCATTTCAGACGCTCATGATCGCCATGAGCACGGGAAGCGCATGACATTTCAGACAGGAAATACGGTCGGTGCTCGTCATGGTCACGCGTTGCGATCAGGTAAGTCTCCAGAGTATCAGAGCTGGAGCAACATGATCGAACGATGCAAGAGTGACGAGAAGTATCTGCGCAACGGAATCACCGTTTGCGAGCGTTGGCAGATCTTTGATAATTTTCTGGAGGACATGGGAACACGCCCTTCAGGAACTTCTCTCGACCGTAAGAACGGTCGACTCGGGTATGTCCCTGACAACTGTCGGTGGGCGACGCCGACCGAACAGCGAAAGAATCAAATCGCCCCAAGTGGGAACCGAGCGCGGTATCAGCCGGTTTCGAGCGAGCAGTTCGAGAAGATCTATTCGCTGCGAAACGATGGAAGAACGTACCGAGAGATTAGCGAGGAACTCAATCTGCCGATCAATATCGTTGGTCGTATCTGTCGCGGAGATCGCGTCGAATGAGCTGGGGAATTCAACAGGAATCAGCGCTTCGCAACTGTGGTCGCTGGATGAATGCTCCTCGCGGAAGCGTGCCTCAGGTGCGTCGCCTCTTCGGGTTCGCAGGCACCGGGAAGACCACGCTCGCCAAACATCTCGTTGCTCAGGCTAGCGGAAAATGGCTCTTCGCAGCTCTGACGGGTAAGGCTGCTCACGTCCTCCGTCAGAAGGGATGCGAGGGCGCGACGACGCTCCACAGTCTCATCTACCGACCGTCTGGCGACTCGAAGGCTAAGGAGCTGCTCCTGGTGGAGGAGAAGATCAACGCGATCTGCTTCGGCTCCGAGGAGAAGAAGCGCGAGTACACGCCGGAGGAGATCGCCGAGTTGCGACGACTCGAGGGCGTTCGCAAGCGACTGATGGAGGACAACGAGCCGCGATTCGCGCTGTGGGACCTAAGCCCGCTGAGCGAGTCCAGCGTCCACGGCATCATCGTCGACGAGGTGTCGATGGTGGACCGTTATCTAGGCAAGGACATCGAGTCGTTCGGCAAGAAGATTCTCGTGCTCGGCGACCCCGCTCAGCTGCCTCCGGTGGGCGGAGGAGGATACTACACGGAGGCTGAACCGGACGACATGTTGACGGAGGTGCATCGTCAAGCTGCGGACTCGGGCATCCTGCGGCTCGCCACTCTGGTCCGCGAGGGTGGTAAGCCGAAGCCGGAGTTGTCGAGCGACCTAGTTGTGCTCGAGCGTAGTCGCACGGACAAGGCTGAGATCGCCCGGTTGGTCCTGCGCGCCGACCAGGTTCTGTGCGGACGGAACGCGACGCGGAAGAACATGAATCGTCGGCACCGCGAGCTGCTCGGGAGAACAGGCGTCGTCAGCGAGAAGGACCGACTGGTGTGTCTGAAGAACTACCGCTCGCTCGGTCTATTCAACGGCTCGCAGTGGGTCGTCACAGAGGCGCGCGACGTCGACACGAGTTCCAAGAGCGCAAGCCTCACGGTACGCTCTGAGGACGGCGCCTCCACTGAGGAGCCGACGCTCGCGTGTTGGCTCCATCACTTCGTCGACGCGGCGAGTGAGCTCGATGACCTCGGGCAGGAGCGTCGCGATCTCTGCGAGTTCGACTACTCTTACGCGCTCACGTGCCACAAGGCTCAGGGGAGTCAGTGGCCGAACGTCGTCGTGTTCGACGAGTCCAGCTCGTTCCCGGAGGGTTGGCGATGGCTCTACACCGCTGTGACGCGGGCTAGCGAGAAACTGACGGTGATGCTGTGAGCGCGTGCGAGGATGATCCAACGGTCGGTTCAGAGCGTTGGCGAGACGCCGCGCGTGTCGTGTCGCTGGTTCGCTCGGTACCGGCGATGTCTCGGCAACTCCTGCTCGTAGGTGAGGACAATCCGGTCAGCTCGGCGCCTCAGTACGCGCTCTATCCGTATCCGCCGAACTGCGCGGGAGCTCGACTCTGCAACATGATTCTCGGGCTGAGCGAGGACGAGTACCTCGCGCTCTGGAGGACGAATCTCTGCACGCCGTCGTGGAGTCAGCGTCAGGCCGGACATCGAGCGCTCGAGCTTCTGTCGGTAGACGTGCCGTGGACCAGGCTCGTTCTGCTCGGTCGCAAGGTCGCGAAGGTGTTCGAGCCGATCACCGTGGCGAAGAGCCTCGAGCCGTTCTCCATCAGCCGCATCGAGATCAACGATCGTGTGTTCACCATCGCGTCGCTGCCGCATCCCTCCGGACGCTGTCGCGAGTGGAACGACGTCAACAACTACGGGCGGGCGCGGGACGTCATGAAGACGCTGGCTCCGTCCATACAGTGGGGAGCGAGCTGATGCTGGAGACCAGGACCACCGATCACTACGCGGTAATCTGCAACTTCGCAGTCGGCGACTCGGCTGTCGGCGAGGGAGCGCGAGCGTACCTTCACGCTGCGACGGCATTCGGCGACAACCTCATGGTCGTCGCGAGGTCGCGCTGCGATCGATGGATCGTGAAGTGGGTCGCGCGCAAGAAGCTGATGGGTTTCCGCGCGACGACTGTTCCACCTGGGAAGTCGCTTCACGGAGGAGCGCTTCTCGTCGCCAGTCGCGAGCTGGCTCTCGGCATCGCGGAGGAATTGAGGAAGGTGAACAAGTGAGCGAGATGCATCTGCTTCTGGTGAAGGAGTTCTACGAGTTCCTGGCTGAGCGTGAGCGGATTCGACTCCGCAGATTCCACGGTCTGCCGCGCGAGCAGTGGACTAAGGACGAGATCTTCCGCGAGTATCGCTTCACCAACGTGAAGCGTCACCACGATCGCGTGACCACGCTGCTGAAGCGCGAGTTCTACGACCCGGCGATCTCACGCATGAGCGAGTTCAGCCTCGATGAGCTGAACGGCGCGGCGATGAAGCCGATGCTGCGCGACAAGATCATCTTCGCCGACGTCGAGTTGTGCGAGGTTCTGCTCAACTGCGCGCTCTTCCGCTACCTCGGGACGATCGAAGCCGCTCGCGCGCTCGGCTGGACTAAGGAGTGGACGCCCGAGGCGCGGACTCGCTTCGTCGGCCTCGGCATGCGAGGACAGCTGCCGTTCACAGGCTCGTACATCATTCCGGCCGGAGGTCGCACGGATCCAAAGATCGTGGTCGTGGCTGAGATCATCGACGATATCGTGAAGCACGCTCCGGCAGTAGTGAGGGAGGCGAAGTGGGAGAACGCCGTCTACGTCATGACGGACTGCTACGGCGTCGGCAGCTTCATGGCGAAGGAGGTCTACCTCGACTTCGTGCTCGCCACCGGGCGGGAGCCGACAGACTGGCAGACCTGGACCCCGGTCGGCCCGGGTGGAAGACGCGGGGCGTCGGTCGTGAAGGACGGACACGCGGACAAGATTCCAGAGTGGGAGGCGCTCCAGGTGATCCGCGCCATCTACGCGCGTCGTGCGGAGTTCATGCCGGAGGTTCTCCACGTCGAGTCGAGGAGGCCGGACGGCGAGATTCAGCAGATGTGGACGCACGAGGCACCGTCGCTGGATCTCACCGACATCCAGTTCGTGCTCTGCGAGTTCGACAAGTATCAGCGCGTCGTACGGAAGGACGGGAAGCCGAAGCGTCGCTTCTGGCCGAAGGAGGACGACGTCACGCGTGGTCCCGAGTAAGTCGCCGTCACTTGATCACCCATCGGTCGCCGTTCAGCTTAGCGCGACCAGCGTCGCGCAGAAGCTTCAGCGCCATCGCCGCGGTCGCTTCGTCGCACCCAAGCATGATGGCGATCTCACTCACGGTGAGAGGCCACGGACTCCGCTTCAGTAGATCGATCACGATGCATTGGTTCTTCGCCATGATTTGTCCTCTTTCTCCATCCACGCCGTCTACTCCTCACTTCCTGGCGTTGCCTGGCTTGCATGCAAGGTGGCACCGTAGCACGCTTGCCAGCGCGGCGCACCACGCAAACGCGCGTGCCAGGCAAAAGCCAGGCATGCCTGGCCGAGCGCTGGCGCGCGGTGTGCCGCCGCGCCACGCCGCGGAGGTCTCGTGATCGTCCACGTGCTCGGTCCGTCTGGATCCGGCAAGACTCGAGCCGCGACTCGCCTGATGGCGCGCTTCGACTCGACGGCTAAGATGCACGTGGAGTCCGTCCGCAATCCGGAGGGTGTCGGCGTCTACTGCTACTCGGACAAGTTCCCGCCGCTCGCGATGATCGGCCGCTACTCGGCGTCGATGTCGTGCGGAGGTCTGGACACGCTGAGACGGAACTTCGATCTGGCGCGCGATCTCTGCTCGCATCTTCACGGCGAGGGATACGGCGTCCTGTGCGAGGGTTTCATCACCGAGAAGCAGACGGGATGGCTCGAGGAGCTCGCGTCGTTGACGATCGTCAAGGTTCTGTGCGTGCGATCCACGCTCGAGGAGTGCGTGGACGGCGTCCGCAAGCGACGCGCTCGAGTCGGCGAGGTGAAGGACCCTAGCGCCGAGTACATCGACTACCAGATCAGGAGCTGCGAGCGCACGATGCGCAAGCTCGAGCTCGGAGACTGCGTCGTCAACCCGGAGTGGGTCGAGCGAGACGCGCTGGAGCAGAGGCTCCTCAACCTGTTCGGGATCCAATGATCAAAGTCAGCAACGACGTCGGTTCTTTCACCATCCACGACTGGATGGAACTCTGGACGGAAATGTTCAGGGCTCTGTCGTGCGGGATCTACATTCGTCTCAACGGAGCCTGTCGTTGTGGATGCGACGCGACAGACTGTAACTATTGCATCCATGAGTGTTTCTAAGGAGAAGTCACTGTGAACCTGGAACAGATCCGCGAAGCTATCGTTCAACTCTCCGGCTCCGGCAAGAAGGTGATGCCGGGTGCCCGACGTCACGGCATCTACTCGTCGTTCACCCTACCAGGTCTCGACGACATGGAGGCGGTCCGCGACACCGAGCAGCGCTTCAGGGACTTCGACGTCCCGGAGCGGCTCGACGGCAAGACCGTCATCGACGTCGGCTCCAACGTCGGCGCGACGGCGTTCGAGTTCGCTCGACGCGGCGCCACGGTGATCGGCCTCGAGTTCCGCGAGGACCGCGTGGCGCTCTGCAACGCGATCGCCAAGCACTTCGACCTGAAGGCTGGATTCTTCCAGGACAACTTCAACGCGCTCGAGGACTGCTTCAGCGACCGCTCGTGGTTCACCAAGTACGACATCGTCTGGTGCTCCTCGGTCGACGAGTACATCGACAACATCCCGTTCTTCTACGGACTGCTTCGTCGGCTCTGCGGCGATCAGCTCTACTTCGAGTCGAATCTGCAGATTCGCGACTCGCAGCTTCTCTCGCACTCGTTCCTGAACGACGCCGGATTCACCGACGTCAAGTACGTCGGGAACGGTCACAGCGGCGGCATCGCGCGCAAGCGCAAGCTCTTCGTCGGAAGGGGTGGATGATGCGGATCATGGACATGACGCACAAGAACAATCACCCCGTGCTGAGGGCACCGTGCGCGACGTGCGGTGTCGGGATCGGTGACCGATGCGTGAGCACCGTCCCGTCGCTCAACGCCGGCTCGGTGGGTACGCCAATCACCGGCTATCACGCCGAGCGTCTCGAGAAGTTCTATCAGTTCTACGAGTCAACCGGGAGGGTATCGTGATCATCAACGTTCGCGGAGCCAACGGCTCCGGCAAGACCACGGCGGTTCGCGCGGTGCTCAACGAGTACCAGACGCGGAAGCCTCACTTCGTGG